>Ga0228711_1000176_pt1 | contig 62902 bp, 33 predicted proteins | sample MedpolnodulmetaG_2_FD_177996 | JGI IMG/M metagenome (GOLD analysis project Ga0228711, IMG submission 177996) | Root nodule microbial communities from Medicago polymorpha collected in Santa Monica, California, United States - brown nodules | ecosystem: Host-associated > Plants > Roots > Nodule...
GACTGGACCCATTTTGTAGTTTTTGGTCCCTGCAAAATATTTTGTTTTTTAAACAGGTCCCTGCAAAAAATTTTGTTTCTGAAAATAGTCCCTGGAGGGACTATTTTAAAAAACAAAAAATTTTGCAAGGACCAAAAACAAAAAAAAATTTTTACAAGGACCAAAACTTAAACGAGGCATATTTGCAGGGACGAGTACCATATTTTAGCCTATTTTCTAATATTCTAACCATGCATAACTCCTTTACATCGACACTGCATACCAATTAAAATTGTATGTAAAATACCTGAGTCTTCCACAGAGACGAGCTAAAGCATCGGATCCAGTTCTATATGCAATATCCTCGACTTTAGCAGCATTAGATAAGGTCATACTATCTGCCAGTACAAACTCACACAACTCCTTTAATGAAAAAGCGTCAGTCAACACAGCTGAATGGCCACCACCAGCAGCTAGTTTTCGAACCTCCCCAACACACCTGTGATGTCGAAACTTTAACATAACCCTTACACAATCATGTAGAAGATTCTTCAACTAGAAACACATACCAGTCAACAGGTGACGGATACCAAGCATAAGTAGATTTCTCGTTTGCTGCCTGACCATAACTATTGTAACCCCACCCATGTATTCGGCCATCTCTCATACAAATAAGAGTGTGAGAATGTCCACATGCAACAAGTTGCACGCCTTTAGGAACAACTAAAACTGGAATGTTTCGGAAAAATGTCCGAGAGTCATTAGGGATACACGAGAACAATCCAGTGTCAGGGCCAAGGCCTAACTGACCAGATTGACCTCCACCCCAAGCATAAAGTGCTCCTTCCTGAGTCAAAGCACATGTATGTACACCACCGCATGATGCGTCTTTTATGAAAATACTATCGAGGGAAACCACCCTCCTTGGAAGTAACTCTTTATCCCCAGACTGAAGTGAAGTATGTCCCAGCTGGCCCATATTTCCTAGCCCCCATGTGTAACTGCACAGTCCAGGGAAGGAAAACGAAATTGTTACAGAAATTTTCAAACAAAACCCAGCTAAAATTAAAAACGCTCAAAATAAAATGAGACAGCTGGCTCCAGGAATATATAACTATAGTTTTATATGTTATAACCAAGCCAAGGGTCAAGGGAACAGAAACTTGCATAATAGATGCAGCATTTCCATTGTATTGTGTCTCTTCTGTGAGATTCCCTAATGTGTCATGCGGAAAACCACATTTCTCAAGGTTAAATTTATAAATATCTCCATCTAGAAAATCCTTCATTTCACTTACACCTCGCACTTATCAGAAATGGCTGCAGTGTGGTACTCCCCACATGATACTCTGGTAATCTTGACGAGCTCGGGGGCTTCATCAAGGAATTTCGCATAAGAACTTATAATGCGAGCTCCCTGTAGTCCCTCACAAGTAACACCTCGGCCAAGTTGACCATGCTCGTTGTAGCCTGGTTTATGAAAACAGAAAGACAGCCCCGATAAGTAAGTCACAAAAAATCCTCATTTTGTAAAGATCAAGTTTACTTTCCTAGATTCAACCCATAAGGGCAATCATTGACATAAAATTTATAAATCAAGCAAAAATAATAACATATTTCGAGTTTAGACAGACAATAGTGAATAAGGAAAGGCAATGACTGAATTACCCCAAGCTTGTAGTAGGCCATCCTCAGACAAAGCAACCACATGAACAGCTCCACAAGACACTTGCTTAATGGTCTGTAAGTATATGAATGACAGAAAAATGGAAAATGAGAGATCAATAAACAGACAGAAATATGTAAAAGATTACTATTATTATTGCATTGTTTAAGATTGTGTCGGCTAAGAAAAGGAACAGAAACTGCTGCGCATTCTATTTCACATTTAATAAATTTAAACTAAACCGTAACCCTAGGAAAATGAATTCACTTGTATATCATAATTGCCAGCATGGATAAAAACAAATAAGGCAATAAGAAATTTAATAGTATAATTACATTCACAAAAAGAAATGGCCAGTGGATACTTGGATCTATTTACATATAAACAAGGCAAATAATAAAACAATAAATGCAAAACAAATATATGGATGCATTATTTCTTTTGATTCATAATGAATGTATACAAGGATATGTTACATGTATATAGTGGTTTATGCTCAAACATAAATACTTACTGTATTAGGTTCAAAGGCACCCCAAAACAATCTAGGAAGATTCGATCCCTGGAGTATTAAAAAAATAAGTTGACGAAAAATCATATATGACAGATTATGATATTAAGAACATTGCATTAACGCTTAAGAAGCTAATACCTGATTTTGTCCCCAGACCCAGAGCCTTCCAGTCGATACGGTACCATCGTTTTCACGAGGTTCTGCAATGCAAGCAGAACAATGTGCACCACAGGCTACAGATTTTACAAACTCCGACTCTAATTGTTTGACTTTCTTTGGATGTTTCCTTCGCTCCTCAGTTCCATCGCCAAGTTGACCAAACTCATTAGCCCCTGAGAAATGGGATACATGCATTAGCCTTTGACACTTGCCACTTTTATGTTTACTAGCCACGATATAAAATCATTAATAATAGCAAACAAACTTAAAATTAAAATTGAAAATTAAAAAGGGAAAATCTCTAGCAAAACAAATTAATTCGTGACTATACAAAAGTTGTTAATCCCAGATAGCAGCGCGTATTTAACCATACACATATGGGATTGAACAAAAGAGAGTGGGTTCGTGAGAATCCACCACATGATTACTCGAAAATGAAGGACCTGTCGGAAGGTCACCGTAGAGGAGGCTGGGGTCAGGGGGACTCCGCTGCCGCAGCCAATTTGCATGTGACAGACTGCAATCTCAACTACTGCAGCGACAGCCACTATTTTGTCTACCATAGTAACAGCACTGCTATAGCGCGCTTTTGATGACATTGATTGATATTATTCCTTACTAGTAATAAACTATCAAGAAGGAAAAAATCAAGTACAGAAAATGGTCTCTCCTGACACAAACCACATTCCATAATAAAAATACAATGGAAACTCCAACGAGTCACGTTCGTCCTAGAAATATAGCAATTTCCTTCTAAAGCAATGCTCCTTAGACCCTAGCAGGGTCTAGTACCCAAAATTGGGGTGTGAAGGTATGAGTAATTCATTTCAATTTTGTTCAGTATGACTGGTTAAGAATCATAGAAAAATAGCTCCAACACTATAAAACAGTTTTTGAATGAATACATGAAGTCATGAACAATGAGTAAAACAAGCAAAGGGTAAGAGAAGTCCAAACCCCAAGTGAAAAGCAAGCCATCAGAGGCTATCGCAGCTGTATGCTCCCGACCACATGCAATATCCAACCAGCGTGTATTGAGACCAGCCGGACATCCAAACAGCTGAGGAGGTAGCTGTTTTGGAATCCTTAACTGATCGTCTTTCTCCTTTCTTCCTGTCTGCCCGGATTGATTATACCCCCACACATAAATAGCACTCTTCCTTGGAATACTCGCTGCCACGGGTTTTGTGGTCCCCAAAATTGCATCAATATCCATAGATTGATAACCTTGAGATGCAAAATCCAACAATTTCAATGTCTTAATAGAAGTCAATAATAATAAAAACACCAATTGCATCAATATCCATAGATTATTAACTTTAAGATGAAAATCCATTAAGTTCAAATTCTAAACTTCAATCAACGATAATAAATAGGGAAAATTGCTCTCATGGTCCCGTAACTTAATTTCAGGTAACAATTTCGTCCTTTATCTTTTTTCACGTCATTTTAGTCCTTCACCCGTTAGCATATGAATTTTCAGCTTCAAAAATGGGTGAAGGACCAAAATCACTGGAAAAAAAAGAAGATAAATGACCAATAAAAACACCAATTGCATCAATATCCATAGATTGTTAACATTGGAATGCAAAATCCAATAAATTCAATTTCATAATTTCAATCAATGGTAATAAAAAAGCACAGCAGTCAGCAATTGCATCAAAATTAAATTTTGCATAGATTGTTGACATTGGGATGCAATGTTGAATAATCTCAATTTATTAACTGCAATCAATCAATGATAGTTAAAAATTGCATAAATATCCATAGATTGTTGTTCAATAAGTTGAATTTCTGAATTTGAATTAATGAAAATAAAAACACAAACTATAAGAAAGGTAGCAAAATAAAACATGAATGATAATAATGGGAAAATAAATACTCTAGAGAGAGAGAGAGAGAGAGAGAGAGAGAGTACTTGGAAGGAAATGAAGATGAAGAAATGAAAAGAAAGAAATGAAGAGTTTTGGTTTGTTTACCTTTATACGCAAGCAGGAAGGAAGGAAGGCAGGCAGAGGTGGGCAGACAGCAGGAAAGGAATGCAAGGATGGTCGGTCAGGGTGAAGTCAGTCAGGACGGGAGGTGTCAAATGTTTTTCTGGTTTCTCAAAGATTACCCACCCATTAGTACATATCAAGCATTACTCCTCCCTCTTCTTTTTTTTTAATTTATTTTATAAAAAAACAAATTTATTAATTAAACTTGATGAATTTGATTCGCAGTATAGACCAAATACATTTACATAAGTTAAAAGAGTTTTTTTTTTTTTTGGTCAAACATTATATTTAAGTCCAATAAGAAATTAATAGTAAGTGGACCACTTTATTCGACTTTGACTTTTTACAATAGAAATTTTTTTTTTTGGTTACTTTTTTAAAAAGTAATGGTTCAAAGGCTAGGCTCACCGGGTTTAGTGGACTGAAAGTGCAGCAACTTGTAGTCCCTCCACTCTTGGAAGTCAGAGGTATTTGCTGCTCTGTGAAACTAGCCTCACGCAGTTTCCTCTTGTCTAGGGACCAAGAGACGTAGACCTTCGCCCATGTCTCGTGGCACAACTCTCAACTTGGAGCGGGCAGGCCATCATATTGCAGCTAACAGACCAACCAAACAAGTCGTAGCCACGTTCCATCACTTTGGTGCTCCCACTTGGGTCACAAGTTGGCGCTACCCAACTCAGCACTTTTTACAATAGGATTAATAAGATAAGATTGTGAATATTTTAAAAAGTAATTAGCTCCGTCAAATTGTACTCATATTTATGGGAGAGATTTTTATAATAATGTACATATTTTTGTAAAATTTAATTTACAAATATGAAGCTACATGTGAGTTGATTTAAAAGTAAAAATTAAAAGTGATGATGAATTTTTTTACGGACTCGAAATTGAAGAAATTTTTTAAAAGGACCAAAACAAAAAATTGATATATTTATAGGGATTAAAAACATATTTCACATTTATAGCATTTAGTTTATTATAGTGACATTGGCATACTATATATCAAAAATATTTACCAATTGTTAATGGGAGCCCATACTTCGTTGCTTGGGGAAGATAGTTGGAATTGGACTTGGTGTCTTTGTGTTCCTTCAAATATTTAGTTCTTGTTATGACAATTGTGCCAAGACTCTGTTCTCTTCATGTCCGTTTTATTGTCTCGTAATCTTATCTATTCTAACTTATGCCCTTTTTGTAATCAAGGTAGTGAGGATATGTCAAATGCTTTGTTTTTCTGCTCGCATCTAAGGACGTGTGGTCCTTTTGTCTCAACCAATATGTCACTCCTCCTGATCGAGATCATTTGTGTACTTAGATGAAAGAATTTATTTCAAATATCAGCCTCATTGGTCTCATTATCATGTGGAAGATTTGGTGTTCTCACAACAAATGCATCTTTAAGTATATCAAACATTTGGTTCAAGAAATTAGCACTCAAGTCTTATTATCTATACATCATATCTTAAAAGCTTTTGCTTATCATACCTCTCATATTGTTCAGCAGCCTGCACGCATAGTTCATGACTCGGGCGGCGCAGGGAGCGGGAGATGGAAGCGACGCAGGCGCTATTTCATGACGCGGACACTAAAACTAAATATTATATTATTAATTAGGCTTAATTACACTTTTAGCCTCCTAAGTTTCCCATAGTTTTGATTTTGACCCCTAAAAAAAACAACTCTTTTCAGGCCCCCTAAGTTTACTTTATGTTGCAATTTTGGCCCCCTAGCCCAATTTTGACCCAGTCAACGCTGACGTGGACACATTTTTGTATTTTTTAATTTTTTTGATTTTGTAATTAAAAAAAAAATTAATTTTTGTAATAAAAAAAATTGTAATTATTTTTTTTATTTGTAATAAAAAAATAAAAAAAAAATTATAAAAAGACTTTTTTATTTTTGTAATTTAAAAAAACAATTTTTTTTAATTACACAAATATTTTTTTAAGTTTTTTTAAATTAAAAAATAAAATATATATATACACACGTGGCGCCCACGTGTCCGTTGACTGGGTCAAAATTGCAACAAAAAGTAACTCAGGGGGCCTGAAAAGAGTTGTTTTTTTTAGGGGGCCAAAATCACAACTTTGGGAAATTTAGGGGGCCAAGAGTGTAATTAAGCCTACTAATTATTATCAATTAAAATACTAAAAAAATATGGGAAAAAATATATTTAGTATAGTATAAATGAAAAATTAAAGATTATTAATTTTTTTAGTATTAAATACTATTATAAAACTATATTTTTAATAATTACTATTAATACCACTTTTTTTAGAACCATTGTTATTTACTTATAAAACAAAATAGTAAACAAAATGGTAAAAGAGAAGGCCCAATCTGTTAGGTCAGTAGACCTAAGCCCAATTCAATCTCTAATATAAAAGAATGAAATAATAATAAACCCTAGTTTCTCTCTCTCCCAATAGCTGCAAACACACTTTTGGATCTGCTTTTTTAATTTTCATGATTTGTTTGGCAGATTCTTTGTTTTTTCTGTACGATTTGCTAGTCTTTGACATAAACAAATGTATGTAAATGACAATCATCTTCATATTCATAGTTCTTATTCACTGATCTCCACTTCTTCTCTTTCTTTTTAACTTTGACTATGTAAAAGGATGTAGTGTCGCTTTTGACCTGAGTTTGACTCGCTCCGCATCGCTGCATATCGGCCGCTTTAGGCCGTTTTCCACATCCGACTCGTGCTGACGGGGCCAGGCGCGGTGGTGGTGATTTTTCTGCTTCGCACCGCTATAGCGGCCGGTGCGGCCGCTTTTGACAACTATGCCTGCACTTATTGTTAGTTGGCAATGGCGTAGTATAGATTCACTAGCTCTTAATGTTGATGGCAACATGTTCCTTGATTCCAACTTGGGAGGTTTTAGTGGTCTTATTCGTAATCATACACTTTTTTGCATGGTTTCTTTGGAAAAATTAGTAGACCTTCCATTCTCCATGTTGAGATTTTGGGTTTATACTATGGTTTGAAGTTTTGTTGGGATACTGGATTTAAACAGGTGTTGTGTCTCTCTGATTAAACTATTGTTGACCTTATCCAAAAGAATTTGAATGTACATCACAAGTATGGAAATTTGAACATGGCTATTAAACACCTTCATAGATATTGAGTGGTTAATTTACGACATACTTTACATGAGGGTAATACTGCAACTGTAGCTGATTTCCTAGCTTAAAAGGGTGATCTAAGTGATAGTATTCTTTATTTTGTATGAAGCCCATCCTCATATGACATCTATCCTCATAGCATATGTCATAGGCGTTGAGTTTGTTCGACCCTAATTTGAGTCTTTTTTGTAAGTTTCTTTTAGGACAAAGCTATACATATATGTTTTTTTTTAAGAAATTAAATTAGTACACCCAAATTGATACTGGGGGAATCAAACTTAAAACTTTAAAGAGAATCACATTCTCAGATCTCAAACTAATACCATCGAAACAACACAAGTGAGATTTAAATAATACATATATGTTAGTATCGTTTATTAGAAGGTTTATACTATTTTTTAGTAGAAAAACTTTTATGCTCATTTTGTATCAACATCAAACTCTTAAAAACTATTCTAAAAATGAATCTGACCTATCTCAATTTTTATATTTCCTAAAAAAATTTACTAATCGTAAGAAAATGCATTATCAATTATTTCATTCTCCTTTCGGTCCTATTTATAAGTAATATTTGACTTTTTTAATTCATTACATAAATAATGTAGTTGATCTATATTATAAACATGATACATCAATTACTTAATAAATCTAAAACGTTAAATTTTTCTTATAAATAATATGACCAATGATATTTAAAGCCGGGTAAAACAATCTCAAACGATGACTTTCCAACACGTTCGGAAAACAAGCTAATGAGACAATAAAGTCAACAATAATATTTTGATTTGTGCTATGTCTTTTTCTTTTCAGCTCTAACATCACATTCAACATTCAAACAACCAACAAATCAAATTCTCTAGCAAAACTTCTGAATTCTGGTACCTCTTTTCTCTCTTTATCCTTCCAGGTATTCTTCCTACACTTTTCTCATTGCAACTTTTTTTCATTCAAAATTGATCCCTTTTTCCATTGAATTGAATTTTGTATGAATTGTTCTTGGATCATCATCTGTTACTTTAACAAGCAAGGCAAGGGTGCCTCATTTTCATTGAATTTTAGATCATTCTAGCTTTTGTATGTTTAACTTGGATATTTTTCTTATTTTATTGTGTTTCGTTCTGCGGTGGCGTAAGTTGATTTTAGTTAAAAGTAAATTGAATGTAAAATACTAAAATGATTTATGTTTGGATACAAATTTGTAAAAGTGACTTGTACGATACATTTAGGTATAAAAAACACGATTGAAGCCAAAAGCTATGAATTCTTTTAGAGGTAAAATTAATTCTACCGAAAAACAATCAAACATGTCAATATCAATTATACACTTCTAGAATTAATTTTGGCACCCCAAAAGTGGAACCGGTGTATGTTTGGTGGAGGAAATACTAATTCTAGAGGTGTAAGTACAATTGATTTTGACATATTTAGATTTTCCTTCCAGAATTGATTCTAACTCTGAAGCTAGAATTTGCAGCTTTTGAATCTACAATTGATTTTTTGCCTCAAATTTATGTGGAGCTAGAATTGATTTTCAAAATTCCTTAATCTTTTACTTTCACCCTTCAAATTACAAAAAAGAGGGACTTTGAAAAATCTCACCTTTATCAGCTAAGCTTAGCCTTAAATTTTGAACAAAAGTGTACATGTATGAAATTTGGGGCAAATAGTTCAAACGAGGAAAGAAAATGTCTTGATAACATAAGTAGGAGATAACACATGACTGATGAGTAATGTTCTTAGGTTATAGATTGTTCTTTCTACTTGTAATGGCAATCTTATTATTTGTGTTTTAGAGACATTGCAGATACAGCAAGATCATGACTGACACTAACGGTGCTCACTCCGAAAAGAAACTTGTCCGAATTGATATTAGTTCTGATACTGTATGTCCGTGGTGCTTTGTTGGCAAAAAGAATCTAGACAAGGCCATAGCTTCATCTAAGGACAAATACAACTTTGAGGTCTAAAACTCTCTCTCTATGTGTGTGTTCTGCGGTCTAAATATGTATGGCACTTTCAGTGTTGTCAAATAATGGCTATAGCGTTATAGTGTAGTAGAGAATTTGAACAAACCGCCTTTGTCCTGCGATACGCTTTTTATTACAAATATGGTGTTGTAGCATTATAGCGTAACAAAATTTGAACAAACAAACAGCTATTTTCTGCAGTTGACAACACAGGTAAATTTCATGTGCTATTTTATTGTTTAACTGAATTCACAGATATTATGGCATCCCTATCAACTCAACCCTGATGCCCCTAAAGAAGGCATCGAAAAGAGGGAGTTTTACAGAAGCAAGTTTGGATCCCGATCGGATCAGATGGAAGCTCGGATGTCGGAGGTTTTCATTTTATTAATCACTCTCTTGATCACGTTTGTTATTGTTGGTTGTATTAGTGTTTATATTTCATTGGATCTGTGAACTTTTAGTAATTCATTATTCCATCTGGTATTTGGCAGGTCTTCAGGACAGTCGGACTTGTTTATAGTTTGTCTGGACTCACGTAAGATTAAGAGTGGTTTTATAATTCATCAATGAACATGATTTTGTTTGGATAAAGTACTTAGTTAAGTGATTATGGCATAAGTGCTTATATATAAATAAAGTCAAATTATTTTTAGAAAAGCCAACTTAATACAGTTTATGGACATGTCGTAAGCTATTTCCATAAATTCTCTCAGTCAGTTTCATAAGGGCTATGTTAGTGAATAAACTTAACTAAGTCAGTTCAAACACGCTCAAAGTTTGATATGATCAATGAACCACTTTAAAAGTGGAATGCCGTCTAACTGAGGTTAAACTAACATTATTTGAATTATCTCACACAGGGGTAACACTATGGACAGCCACAGGCTTATATACTTTTCAAGACAGCAGGGTCTTGATAAGCAACATGATCTAGTTGAAGAACTTGGCCTTGGTTATTTCACTCAGGAAAAATATATTGGTGACCGGTAAGTACTATTCTTTTGTTTTTTTTCCTTTTTTTTTGTTGTTGTTGTAGGGTGTTCTGTGTTTAAACTTTAAAGATAATCTGTGATATTCTTCAAACTCCTTTGAAAAGCTATAACTAAATGTAGCGTGTCCATGTATCCGACACTAACATGACACTGACACTTCTGATTAGATACAATTACTTGAGGTATTATTAGTGTCTGTGTGTCATGTCATGTCGTCTTTATTCAGCTTTTGGTTTATGCTTCACAGGTAGCTATCTATCAGTATGGATTTCGGTAGTTAAATTATTCTGCCTTTTGACAGATCAATGATCCTGAATAGTCGCTTTTCGAAAGTTGATTTTTTTCTTATCGTTTCTTCGTAGTTAAATTTATTTATTTTTAACTTAGCTTGAGAAATATGAAAACTACAAAAGATGAATAAAGGAGGTTCTGGAAATATTTAGGATTATGTGCTATTTGTCATAAATCAAAAGATGAATAGACGAATCGAATGTTCAATATGCAACAGGTATAAGAAATCAGGGTCGTGCAAAAATAGGATGATGGATATTGTTACTATAGTCTCGGAATGTATCGAAATTACAAAAACAGTCTCAAGTGTGTCTTTTGTTAGTAATGTATATAGATTAAATTAATTAATGAAAGACACATTTGAGGACCAAACTAACTAACGAAAGATGTATTTAAGTATGTTTCTATAATTTTGATATATTCTGAGAGTATAATGACAACACCATCACATTTAAGGACCAAAATGATTGTTTACTCATATTTTATTGCATGACATGCCGAAAAGTGTCTTAAAATCTAGTTCCTAAAGTAACAAACAAGTATTATCCTTTTAAATTTGGATGCAGGAAGTTTCTTCTGGAAGCTGCTGCCAAGGTTGGTATAGAAGGGGCAGAGGAGTTTCTTAAGAACCCCAACAATGGGCTCAAAGAGGTAATTTTTTTCAATATAAGAAAAACATCTTTATGTTTTATTTAAATTTATATCATCACTCAAATATGTTTAATGCATGAGATTTTGAATTATTAGGTGTTCTAACTTCCAAATGCTTAATGTATCTTCTTCCTTTTCAAGTTTATAACAAATTGGCAACATGACCATTTTAGTCGCTAGGCATTCACACATTTTTATCAGTTGTGCAATCAGATCTGGATTCTCTGTCGCAAAGGAATGTCGATCATTGAATGAAGATCAGACAGTTCATAATTCGACTTTGCCAAAACTACCTTTAAAATAAATTTTGAAACATAAATCGTCTGATCTTATCTAACGGTCTAAATCTATGAATGCGTTACTATAGAAAATCCATATCACCTACCACAATAGATATCATATGGATTTATCATGTTCAGCTTTAGAAATTGAATATTTAATCACTGCTGATCTTGTTTTCTATGACTCTCTACCTAGGTGGAGGAGGAGCTTAAAACATACTCAAGAAACATTACAGGGGTTCCATATTACGTGGTAGGTATACAAAATATTAATAGTTGTATTATATAGGTTCACAGTGATCAGCAGAATGACTCATTTATTCATTTTACAGATTAATGGAAGTCAAAAGTTAAGCGGTGGACAGCCCCCTGAGGTCTTCTTGAGAGCTTTTCAAGTTGCTACAAGTTGACTTTCAGCTCCCCAAAGTTTCTAATTATACTGTCTTCTACTACAATCATACTTTGGAAATAAGAAAAGAGATTCATATTGCATTGTATTGTATTAGGAAATCTACTGTCGTCTACTGCTATCATACTTTGGAAATAAAAAGCTGGTGTCATGTTGTATTGTATTAGTGGTCTAGCACAAGTGGTCGATGTGCGGTGTATGAGTCTTGTAAACTCTATGGTATCAAATTCGATTCTTAATGATTTGTTATATATCTTGATTGTTGGGAAGAGGTTGCTGCACTGAAATCTGAAAAGTTTAATGGTTATGCACGTAAACTCAAAGTGTATGGGGTTGCCACACTAACCTTTAAGTTCGATTCACCCCACCAATAACTGTATATTGAATGCAATAGGAATGACCGACGAATCCCTTTTAATATATTATGAGTTCCTTGATGTGTATTGCACAATCACACCAAACGTATCTTTTAACTATAATATTTTACAGATTTATGGTTCTAGCAATTCACTCGTACATTAGAGAATTGATGGATGATATAGAGTAAGAGAATGAGGGAGAATTATGCTGTTAATATAACAAAATTTGTGTCCAAACTGATGTCCAAATGTCAAGCATTTATAGTGTATTATATGACCCTTCACATGAGAGTAAACACCCATTTGAATCAATGCTATGGTTCATTTGAATGAAATTTATTTATAAAATTCATATTGTTAAAATTTAATTTGAAGTTTCATGTAAATTTTTCGGTGTGACTCCAAAAATTTAGTACTTTAAGAATCAAACTGAGGTTTGAAGGTAATTTCGCAATAGTACCCAAAGAGATATATTTTACTAAAATTACATTTAACATGAGGATTAGATATTAGGCTTGGAGAAGCAATATGGTGCATGGAGTTGTTGATTCTTAATTTTAATTTTTTGCTATTGGCCTAGTGGCCAATATATACTCAAATAAACACAGAGAAAAGGAAAATGTGGTGACCCGGGTTCGAACTACGTACCCCACATAAAATGCCCTTACAATAAGAACCAAATGAATCAAGTTAAGTTCTTTGTATTCTCTTTGTTACAGCTAATGTAAAATGGAATATATTATTTGAAATTTTACAAATGATTGAATGTAAATACAGAGCACCCTGAATTTTTGTGTACATTATGTTTGGCTATTGGTTGTTCCACTTAAAATACAACAGTCTTCTTTACCTCATAAGGTAATACCCGAAGTTCACAATAGGATCTAATAGCCTTGGAAAGACATTGTTTCTCAAGGTTTTCTGATTTCTGCACAAAGCTCTGCAAGTTATCTCTGTGTGAAACTCTCTCAACCTGCAAATGAGATTCAGCCATGTTACCCTCACATAAATAGTATCAAGCCACAATTTAGACTATTTGACAGCTTATAGCTTATATGAAAACAATGTGACTTTATTTTATCTTTTGTTATATAAATAGTTTATACATAAACAGTTATGTAACAAGCACTTATACTATACGCGTTTAATTAAGTTCTTTATAGCTATAGCTTATAAGATATCATGGAGAACTTGTGGAAATAAGCTGAAAACAGCATCTGAAAATGCCATAAATTGTTTTCATAAGCACTCCCAAACAGTCTCACAAGTACTCATGCTATTAAATAAGTTCAAATAAACGAATCCAAACAGATCCCAAGTATAGGATATACCAAGCATCTGCACAATACATGCATGCTTAATTTACAGTCTAGCCAACGACACATCAAACAAAAGTTACAGTGATACAAATTAAGATAGTATACATAGCCTCTCAAATGCACCACCCCTAGTATGCACATGTTCCTCTCATTTGCATCATCCCTTACATCATGTAACCCACCATAGTCGACATACTACCACCTAGCCACTTAAAATGTCAACATAAGTCGCTAGGCGGTTGTATGTCAGCTATGGCGACTTGCATGAGGTAAGGGATGGTGTAAATGAGAAGAACCTACACATACTAGGAATGGTGCAATTAAGAGGCAGTGCATACTATCTTAATCTGTATAGGACTTAAAATCTTTTTTATTTTTGAAGAAGCTAAATTAGCCCACCCAAATTGGCATCGGAGACAATCGAACCTAAGACCTTGAGGAGGAGCACATTCCAAGGTCCCAAGCCAACACCACCAGGCCAACCCAAGTGGGTTCTATAGGACTTCAAATTTTGTTTTGGGATGCTTGCACTGGTATAGCTTAAATGATTAATGTGCTAAATCGATTTTTCTGCAGTAGTATATATTCCTAATCTGCTAAGTTATATATCATCTATGATCAATTCAGATCAACATTATCACTGTCCTGAAGGGGAGGAGTACAAATCCCCTTTGAGAAAATTGTAATATGCTCATTAGTGCCACTTTAAATAATATAATTTCTCCTTTTCCCAATTTTTGCTTAAGAAAAATCAACATTATCATTCACATCTTATTACTATGGAAGCAAGGAAATGTGAGCAACCATAAAACATGTATAGAAAAATTTATGTTCACCATTTGTTCAATTATTGGTCCGCTGTCAAGTTCTTCGGTCACAAAGTGACTTGTTGCGCCAATTAATTTCACACCAGCCTCAAAAGCCTGCCAAAACAATACAACATATTAAACATGTAGACAAATGTTAAAAGGAATCAGAAAGAGCAATAACAAAGGCATAAAAGTGGCAACGGCAACAACTTTAGTGGTCAAAGTGCGAGAACACCAACCTGTTTAGATGGATGACCACCCTTGAATGATGGCAACAAACCATGGTGAATGTTAATTATGTCATTCCCGTAGCTCCGTATAAAGTTTCCGGAAAGTATCTTTACATATAAACCAATGCTGTTAAGTATGAATGATATTAACATTGATATACAATAGATAAAAAAGTTTCTCTAAACTGATAAATAAACCATCATTTAGTCCCTCAAGTATCACTCTCTCTACAATTTAGTCTCTAAAGTATATACAAATAATTAGTTCTCGAACTATATATGAAATTTGTCACTTTAGTCTCTGCTATAAAGATATTATGAACTTACATGACAAGTTCTCATATATTTTAGGACTAACATAATGGATTTAATATACGTTAGCGACCACTTATTATTTTTATGTACTCCATAGACTAAATTAGAGATAGAGTGGTAATTGAGGGACTAATTTATGGTTTATTCATCAGTTTCTCAGATTTTCACAAGTCTTAGAGGCAGAGAAGACTAGATGAGCCATTTCTTCCAAAATTCATCCAAATATTAATAATAAGTTCAATTACAATTTTCAATAATCACATTCTTTCAAATATTAGAATCATAATACCATGCAGAGAACACAAATTCAAACTACTCAGCACCTGCATATATCTTGCAAGTACTAAAAAATCAGTGTTCTGAACAAGCTCCAATATCTCCCCTTCTCTTTTATTTTCGTTAGTCGTGCTTAAACAATGATATGGAATACCATGCCTTTCCAGAAAACGAATCACGTGGGTGTTTGAATCTCTATGATGGTTACTGATCAATACACACATCATATAAGATAATTAAAATGTGAAAAAAATAAATATAAAAGAGCCATAAATTCATTTATTGGTTTTGTTTCGGAAATTTCACCTAATTACACAGGTGATATCCACTGGAAGTTTTCCGTCCTGCCATCCATGTAATAAATCAACTAGGCAGTGGTCCTGCAGCAAAAGAAAGAATAATTCAACAAATATCTATCTACATGGATTCGCTGCAATGCAATAATAATATCATGCAGTCAATTTCGGCCATTGATTCTAGATCAAACGGCTTAGATTATATATTCATTAAAACAATATTAAACAATTGGGTCAACTGATTTAGATGGACAACAGAGATCGGTAATTGTGTGACGCAGACGCAGTTACTGCAGGTTATATGTTTCCATGATTCCATGGATGTAAACGACTGTGTAACATGAAAAGAGTGATAATAATGCTAATGCACACCTGCTTTGATGCCAGAACAGCTATTTTATATTTAGGATCCAGAGCCGGCACCCTCACGACAGATCTTGTTGCATTGAATGCCTGGGAAAGCTTTAGGAAATCCTCCTCCATCTGCATCCGTGGCCATTTAACAGGATCAAAAACAAAATCACTGCAATGATCAACACAAGTAAATGCAGCTGTAGTCATTGTTCTGTTTCTATACACTTGTTTAAATCGCTAACTACTTTTCCCTGGCATGCATGTGTGTTTAGATCTGTCTTTCTTTTAACCATGCATTGGATTATGAAGCTCAACTCAAGCACTCACATTGAGATCAATTGGACATCGGAGCTTGTTAAAGCATACAGAAATATTAACAATATCAGTTTAGATTAACTTCCAAGAAACTTATGGGGAAAAATGGCAATAGTTATCAAATTTTCAAACAAATTCTTGTATGATATGAGTTGAAATTAGTTTCTTTATTTTTAACTTATTTGTTAACATCTATTAGCTTAAAAAAAAACATGTTTGTATCTGAAGAAGCATAAATTTATTTTAATCAAGAAGCTCGTATATGCTAAAAGTTAATCCAAATAGATCGTCAGTACCTGCTGAGAACGATTTCTAAGCGCTAAAGAGGCAGAGGTGGTAACATTAAGGTCATCTTTGGATAACAACTTAATTCAGTGTTTACGTATAAGCTATTTCTATAACAAAAGGTAACATAAAGTCAAACCATTTTCATAAAAGCTATAGATTGTTTTCACTTTTCATAAGCTATCCTGGAAAACTAATGAAAATAAGCTGAAAACAACTAATGAACATGTCATAAGATGTTTGCATAAGCTAACAGTTTTACAAAAGCAAGCTAATGCAAGTAGATAAGTCCAAATAAGACAATCCAAACAGGCCCTAGTTGACATTTGCTTATCATATAATTGCTCATGTATTATACACAAGTATAAGCTATTTTTATAACAAAAGATAAAAATATCCTGAAAAGCTGGTTTCATATAAATTATAAGTTTTCATCAACTATCTTGAATAGCATATGGAAATAGGCTGAAACAACTTTTAGACAATTCTTTCAAATCAGTCTCACAAGTGTTTATGTCAGTAGATAAGCTCATCTAAGTCAATCCAAACAAGAAAACAACATTGATTGTGTTTGCATGACATTATAGAAACAATAAAAGAATGAACAAAAGAAGGTACCTTCTAGAGTAAAAAACATGTTTATTCTGAGGAACAAAAACATCAGCAGCTAGAATGTTCCCACCTCTAGAAGCAATACATTCAGACAATTTAGCAACAATTCCAACAGCATCCTATTACCATCACAAAACCACATAAAAAACAAATTCAATTCCCATTTCAAAAAACCAAAGAAACCCATTTTAAAACTCAATAAAGGGTCATAAAAAAACCATTCCTTTACGAAATTCCAATAGAAAAAAGCATGGAATGAATGTGAATGAGTGAGTAACTTACAGGGCAATGAAAGACGTGGATTCCATGGCTGAGTGATGGTGATGGTAATGGTGGTAGATCTAGTGATTTGAAGGAGAAGTTTCTGATCTTGTTGGTGTTGGTTAATCCCAATACTTGGGATACTCTTCTTACCACCATGCCCATTTTCTCTATCTCCGTCTAAACCACATGAAGTTATTTAACTCCATCATTGATGGATGAGGTGAAATATTACAAGTTTTTTTTTATTTTTTTGTTGTCAAAAATATGTTTTTAGTTATGGTAGATATATCAACTTTTCGTTTTAGTTCTTATAAATTTTCAATTACTATTTTTTGTCTTTATTTTTAAGTAAATTTTTGTATTTTTTTAATGAAATTGTATATAAATATGTAGAATGTTGTAAAAATCTCTCCAAAAAAAAAGAATTTTTTAACAAAACACAAATTAAATATGAATTATTAACCGCAAAAAATATAAAAATTCATATTTAATTCATGTTATGTTAAAAAATTGTAATATTTTTTTGAGAGATCCTTATAATATTATAAATTTTTCTGCAAAATTTTATTAAAAAATATGAATTATTCATATGAGTTTATTTTAAAAGAGAGACTAAAAAGTGAAGATGAAAAACTTTTGTGGAACTAAAAGTTGAAGAAATTTTTTAGAAGGACTAAAACGTAAAGTTGACATATTTATAACAAACAAATTTTCAAGGAAACCTTTAAATAAAAAATTTGTTCGATTAGCTTATCTTAAAATGTCATTCTAAGTATTTCATCATTTTGTTATAATTTTTTTCAATACCAAAATTTTGAAACAATCTCTAAAAAAAAATCAAATAGCTTTTAATAAAAAAAAACGTTTTTGAAAGATGTCAAAATCTCAAACAATCTCTAAATATGTGATTTTCACTATGTAAAATCTCAAACAATGAATATTTAAGTCAGTGAATGTCAAAATCTCTTTTTTAACTTATAATAAATGAGTTTGAAATAACTTCTACTATTTTTGAGTAAATTTCCAAAAAATCCATTTTTATTAAAATCTAAAACAAAAGGGCGCAATATATAAAGCGTTAATCAATAAACAATGACAGTTACTTTTTCCACCCTATGTCATTCTTGTGTGCCCTTTGTTCTTTCTTTCAAAATGTCCATGTGATTTTCAGATTTTAAAATTCGAACGGAGTTTTTTCTTTGTTAAGAGGTGAAAAAAATGAGTTTTTCACCAATTCGGATTTTATAATCCGAAAACCTCAAAAAATAAGGCGTTTTCCTTGATTTTTTTTCGGATTATAGAATCTGAACACCCCTTAAATACCCATTTTAAAGGGAAAAATAGTTCGGATTATATAATCAAACTATATCAAATTATGAACAATATTAACATGGATAGTCATTTTAAGGACAATATTAATCTTCCTAACTCTTATCTTTCTGTTTTGGGTCATTGTTAGCCGTTCTTAGTCACAAATTCGAAAATTTTTGCATTAGTTTTATTTGATTTTTATAATTTTTTTGGTGGTATTTTAATATTTTTATTATTTTATTTGATAGGTTTTTTAACTTTTTTTCTTTGTTTGTTGGTTGTTTTTAAAAGCAGAATTCAAAACTGCTGAAATAGAAGAGATTCTGATTGCTGATTATACATAAAGCATATTTTGGATTATAAAATCCGAATTAGTGAAAATTCATTTCGGATTTTAAAATCCAAAAACTTCATGGACATTTTTGTAAAATTTACAAGGCGCGCAAAAAAGAGTAGGGTGGAAAAAGTAATAGTCATAAACAATTGAGAGCTAACTTCTAATGGGGGATGTTTGTGTTAACCCATGAGCAATCCATTTGCTTGTCTCGACTAAACACAACATTAGATTTGTTAAAAGATGTGATAAATAACTGCCTACAATGGTGAATGATATTGTCGAACTCGTTATTATTGTTGTCATCATTAAAAATGTCGACAATAATCTTAGAATCAAGAGAGAAATTTGTGCTATCGAAACTCAAATCAGCCACCCATTGCAGCTAAGAGTCCTAACGCTTCACCGACATGTGCCGAACACAATGGGAAGAACCATGTGGTTTTTTCTAACACAAAGCACCCTTCAACATCACAAATACACATGATGATACCAATCTTATCTTATTACCACTAAAGGAGAATGATACATCCACATTACATTTAAATCTAACTGAAATGGGTTGCTGCCATCGTGCACTGTTAGTATTTATCGATCCTAGTGGAGAAGTGGTAGTTGTTGTTTTTGCGGTTCTGCGCAACTCTTATACAAGCTTCCAGTCATCTATAATATGCACAACACGTTTAAAAACTTGGGTACTTGTTTTGTCTACTTGTTGTCATAATTTCGTATTTCGACACGGCCAAAGGCTCCAAAGAATGGTCGCAAATAAAGCAATATGTGGCGGTTGCAACCATTGTAATAATGTAAAAACAATTATTGCTGAGATATCAAAATCCATAACAACTTGCTCGATATCGGCTTAGAGGTTTGCTACGTGGCATACCTAAATTGATTGCCAACATGTAAAAAGAGCTTGCAAATATATTCAATATTGTCGTTGCGTATAACACACTCAGAGGGGCATGTAACACCTCTACCAAGAAATCAAGCCCGGGTAGGAAGACAATCACGACATAAAAATTGCTTTTCTGACTTCTATTAGTTCCTAATAGCACATAGAAAATACAAAATTGCCCCCAACGGTAGTTAACTACCATTGGCATATCCGGCAACAGTTAACTACCGCTATGGCCAACGATAGTTAACTACCCCTGCGTTCTGGGAATACAACAACTTACATTCAACCTTGTTTTTATCATTTAACATTTTATCAACATTTTTTTATCATTCAATATTTTTTCAACATATTTTTAATCATTCAACATTTTTTTCAACCTATTTTTTGGACGGTGGTCAAGGTTATTAAGTGTAGTTAAAACCTATGGATCTTTAAACCCCCTATAAATATCCTTCCAACCTTCACCATTTCTCACATTCTCTCCTCCTCACTCTCCTCCCTCCTCTTCCTTCTACAACAACAATGTTGTTTTTTCATCCTTGGCCTTTCATAGAAAGAGGAATCTTTGAAGATTTTGAGAGGTTGCTTTGAATTGAAGATGATTGGTGACCAGGCTTCTTGGGGTAAAATGAAGCATATATAGTTTTACCCCAAGAAGGTTGAACAACCTTGTTGGGGTAAAACTAAATTCCTGAGAGGTAGGTTTTCCGGTGGTTTTTTTTTAAACCCATATTTAGTTTTACCCCATTGTAAATGTATCAATAATTTTAGGGATAATTGCACTCACCTCCTTTGAGATTTCTTCAAATGACACTGACACCCCCTCTATTTTCAAACTCAACATTGACCTCCCCTACCTTTAACACTGTTTAACTTCCGTCAAGTTATTTAGAAAAACAAAAAGATTAAAAACTCATGTTGTCTGGGGTTTCAATTGTTCCAAGCAATTAGTGCTCTAAAATTATCGTTCTCCATGGAAACAACACAACGGCTTGAAGCTTAGGTGTGTCTATTTCATTGTGTCTATTTCCATTCTAAACAACAAATGGCCAAATTACTCGTGAGACTTCTCATCGACGGGTTTAAAGAAGAGGGAAACCTTGAATTTCAATTCCTGGGGTTCTTCTATTGTTTATGTTGATGCAATGATTTTTGGAGATAATTTAATGTACAGTATTTAGGGATTTGATGTACATGCAGAATTTCATTACCAATTTGGCATGGACGATTCATTTAATTTAAGTTCATTTGTTATTGCCTTTTGGCTCTATTTTTTATGACAATTTGGTAGCAAAAAAGTAAAAGAAAAATATGCAAAAAGCTTCCAACAACAACAAAATCTTCAATGGCGGTGGATGATGATCTTCTTTAAGGGTCCGTTTGGTTCGAGAATTAGGAGGGGAGGGGAGAGGAGATATTTTAATTAAAAGTGTGTTTGGTTCACAAGGGGAGGGGAGGGATTTTAAAATTATTTTACTGTTTTACCCTTAAACTTAATTAAATAAGGATAGCAAAGTAACAAAACAATAACGATGTAATCTATAACAACACGATGTAAACGATGGAATAATGAATTAGTAATAGTGTTTTACAATGAGTAATAAAAGTTGTTACAAGGAAAAATTCTCAATAATATACAATAAAAGTTGTTACAAGAAAAAATTGTTAATAATATGGAATAAAAGTTGTTACAAGATAATATAACCTATAACCTGATAATAGTAAAAGTTGTTTCAAGGATAATATAACATAATAATAATAAATGTTGTTACAAAGATAATATTGAGATTTTAAATTAATATAAGGATAATTTTGACAGTGCAATAAAATTTGCTCCCCTCCCCTCCCCTTCTAAAAATTGAACCAAACACTTTAAATTAAAAATCTCCCCTTCCCTCTCCTCCCCTCCCCTCCCCTCCAAAACCCTCGAACCAAACGGACCCTGACAGGAAAGCAACGCTTTTACTCTAACAGAATAATAAATGGTGTTAAATTGAAAAGGGTGGCATCTATCTATTTTGAAAATCTTAAGGGAGGTTAATATCTATTGTAAAACAAGAGGGGGTGTCAGTGTCATTTAAAGAAACCTTGGGGGAGATCATTGTAATTATCCCATAATTTTAATAAAATGAGATTTTATGTCTATTATTTTTGCTCTTTTATTTTTTTTATATTTGTATTTATTTTATGATTACGTATTGAATAAATAAATTCAAATAAAGTGAATTCAAATAAAAGTTGCATATTAAATAAATAAATTCGAATAAAGACTAATTAAACTCAGTGTGAATTCGAATAAAATTTGCGTATTAAATACAAAAATTTGAATAAATTCAAGTCGAATAAAAGTTGAGTATTGAATAAATAAATTCGAATAAAGTGACACATTACATTACATTCTCCCTAAATATATGTGGTATCATCATGATGTTGGATTTAAATTTAATTCTTGAAAGTTTGCCAAAAATGTTGTCATTGAAGTGTCTTATACTTAGCGTAGTGATTTGCAGCGCCCTGTGAAAACTCAAAAAAATTAAGAGAACACAACACATGTATTATACAAAATCAACTATATATGTTATCACATCGAATTCCTTCATATAAAATGAGTCATCACAAAAAGGAATGCATTCCAAGTGTTTGCTTTGAACTGAATCTCACTGCCCTGCCAATTGACAAATTTAATTTCAATTGACAGAGGATCACGATCCAGTTCAAAGAAACCCCTTAGAGGTGCATTCCCATCATCACATAAAGCAATGCATTCCAAGAGGTTGTTTTGAATTGAATCTTACTGCCCTACCAACTGACTAGTTTCAATTGACAGAGGAGCAGGATCCAATTCAAAAGAACCCCTTATAGGTGCATTCCCTTCTGTGACACTCATCTTATACGAAGGAATTCGATGTGATAACCTATATAGCTGATTCTGCAGAATACATGATGTGTTCTCTTAATACCAACATCTTCACCAAACTAACAAGAATTTAATTTAAATTCCAACAAAATAAAGACACTACCTAAGCATAATTTTCTGGCGGAATCAAACTGTTGAGAATATCTTCAGGCGATCTCAGCAAGGTGTCTAATTTTTGAAAGGAACAATAAAACTTCCGGGTGAATGCTTGAGAGTTGTAGTTTAACAGGTTTGACCTTATCCAATTTCAGAGGTAAGACAATGGTTGTAGTTGGAAGGTACATTCCCTTCCGTGACACTTCAATACCAACATCTTCAATAATTTAACAAGAATTATACTTAAATTCCAACATAATTAAACGTACTTGATTGTCCATTGTTTCAGATCTACACAATAAAACATTAAACAATCAATGAAAAACTCATTCAAACATTTCATCAAACACTTGCACTGCAAATTATACATAAACCCTAAAAAAAAACTTAAAAAATATAACAACATAACTCCATTATAACAAGTATTCACAATACTTGTTAATAGCATTTCAGACCTACAACATAACTCTATTAAAAAAAAAAACTCAAAATTTAAAAAATAAAACTACAACTAAAATTATAAAGATATATACCAACTAAAATGTATGATAATAGCCTAAGTGATTACTTACTTGTATTTTGTGGCAACAAATTTGGATGTGTTGGTAGAGTTTATTTAGAGAGAGTGTGATAATTTAGATTTTTAGAGAGATAATGTAATGAGAGAGTGGTTGGAAGCTTGCTTCTGACTTGGATATGTAACAGACGCAGCAGTAGTTAACTGATGCTGGATGTGCCAACGATAGTTAACTACCGCTGGGGACAAATTAGTATTTTCTATGTATTATTAAGAAGTTATTGATGACAGAAAAGTAATTTTCACACGACATACTTTCCAAAGAAGGTTTTTCACCTTTGGTGGTCCAATTAAACTAATGCGATACTAGACAATTGGTTTATGAAAGAATTGACAAAAGGGTTGGACAAAAGAGGGTCTTCAAAGACATGCGGGGTGTTTCCCACCAAACTCCAACATGGTCAAGTCATTGGCAAGCAGCCAGCCAGCCAGCCATTGTATGTGTTATTGGTACCCCCTGTTTATTGAATATAAAATAAAATTTGCATGATGTTAAGTGTTTTAGTCAAACACGTGATGTTATGTTCAGCTACCCTCCAATATGCACTCTACTCTCTTCATATAAAAACCATCTCATCCCAAACATGTTAGCACCACAACACTCTTCAACCCTTTCCTTTACTACAACACAAGTACTGAAAACTCATTGTGTTCAAATTTCAGTACTTCATTTTATACCAAAGATATATCAAGATGGTGAGTGTGTCTGAAATTCGTAAAGCTCAAAGGGCAGAAGGCCCTGCAACCATCTTGGCCATTGGCACTGCAAATCCAGCAAATTGTGTTGAACAAAGCACTTATCCTGATTTTTACTTTAAAATTACAAATAGTGAACACAAAACTGAACTCAAAGAGAAATTTCAACGCATGTGTAAGTATTATTTGACCTCTATTTATTATATTTAAATACTTGAGTTAAAAAAAACATTTTCAGAAGCTTGAGTTCACATTTATTTCTCTGGTGTTTTTTATGTGAATTGGACTAATTACCACTTTTCTAGGTTCCATTTCAAATATATGTATTCTTAATATATGATCACCATATTTAAAATACGGTACAGATGTCATTATTTTTAGCAGTCACTAATGATATTAATATTGCCTAAATTGATACACATTATTTGCTTTATGAGTCAATTGTTATACTGTCAGAAAAAAAAGACCAATTATTATTGGATTGGTTTGGTATTATCCTAAATTTGTTTACCGATATCATTTCTTTATAACTACTTTAGGTGATAAATCCATGATCAAGAGGAGATACATGTATCTAACAGAAGAGATTTTGAAAGAAAATCCTAGTGTTTGTGAGTACATGGCCCCTTCATTGGATGCAAGGCAAGACATGGTGGTGGTAGAGGTACCTAGACTAGGGAAGGAGGCTGCAGTGAAAGCTATAAAAGAATGGGGTCAACCAAAGTCAAAGATTACTCACTTAATCGTTTGCACCACAAGTGGTGTAGACATGCCTGGAGCCGATTATCAACTCACCAAACTCTTGGGTCTTCGCCCATATGTGAAAAGATACATGATGTACCAACAAGGGTGCTTTGCAGGTGGCACGGTGCTCCGTTTGGCTAAAGATTTGGCTGAGAACAACAAAGGTGCTCGTGTGTTGGTTGTTTGTTCTGAAGTTACTGCAGTCACATTTCGTGGTCCCAGTGATACTCACTTAGACAGCCTTGTTGGACAAGCACTATTTGGAGATGGAGCTGCTGCACTCATTGTTGGTTCTGATCCAGTACCCGAAATTGAGAAACCTATATTTGAGATGGTTTGGACTGCACAAACAATTGCTCCTGATAGTGAAGGAGCCATTGATGGTCACCTTCGTGAAGCTGGACTAACATTTCACCTTCTTAAAGATGTTCCTGGGATTGTTTCAAAGAACATTACTAAAGCATTGGTCGAGGCTTTCGAGCCATTGGGAATTTCTGATTACAACTCAATCTTTTGGATTGCACATCCCGGTGGACCTGCAATTCTAGATCAAGTAGAGCAAAAGTTATCCTTGAAGCCTGAAAAGATGAATGCAACTAGAGAAGTGCTCAGTGAATATGGAAATATGTCAAGTGCATGTGTTTTGTTTATCTTAGATGAAATGCGAAAGAAATCAACTAAAGACGGATTGAAGACAACTGGAGAAGGACTTGAATGGGGTGTATTATTTGGTTTTGGACCAGGACTTACCATTGAAACAGTTGTTTTGCGCAGTGTGGCCATATGAGATGTGTAATTCTTTTATTTTCATTTTTCGATTTCAAATTTGTTTAATTTTGAAGTAAGGATGGAATTTCATTTATTGTTCAACATGTACGATCGTATTAAAATAATCCAATTGTTGTTAGTTTTATAATTTTTATAGAAAATTAGCTTTATATTCTAACAATAGTTATTTATTCGAACAATATGAATGCTAGAGAGAGGGTTGAAAAGTGAGTAATGCTAGCATTTCTCTGAGAAGAAAATGGTGTTAACATGTTAAAGACAATGAAGATGACTGTAACTAATGAATTAGTATATTTTAAATGTAGTGATAGAATATATGTGCTCTTCTTACTTTTAGTATTTGAAACTAATTTAAATTGTCATAACATTTAAACAAAGTCTATACGACCGCAGAAATACTAAAGTACTACAATTTTACGTTACTACAAAAATGGTGGTGGCACTACTAGAAAAAGCAAAATTAGCGAGGGAAATTAGTGACGGAAAAAATGAAATTCCTCACAAATTCCTTGGTCGCAAAATTTAGTGACGGAATTAGAGAGGGATTTCACGTTTTCCCTCACTAAATATCCCTCACTAATTTTTGTTATTTTAGTAGTGTGGAGTAGCTAGGAGTTCCTTAAATAGCTTGCAGTTTATGTAATATTGTACAATGAGAAGTGTTAGAAACAGTTTATTTTGTGACTTTTTGTGTTTTAATAATTTTGGTGGCCTTCTCTAAGGTTGATACATTGATCTCATACGGGTTTATTATATTTTGTTTTAATTTTTGTGTTATAACTCTGGTGACTGCTGTTTAAATTTGCTGCTTGAACTAACTTTTTTGCAGAATAATGGTATCGTTGAAGATTTCATACCTAACGTAATCTCTAATAACATCAATAACATGTTTACCTTGCTCCCATCTCAAGAAGAAATTTTTTAAGCAGTTACTCTTATGAACAGACATAGTGCTCCTGGGCCCGATGGCTTTTTTCAAACTTATTGGAATATTATCAAGCATGATGTAGTGGCTGCTGTTCTGGAATTTTTTACTACTAACTGGATTCTCCCTAATTACAATGCTAATTCAATGGTGCTCATCCCCGAAACTCAAAATGTTGATGCAGTGGAGCTTTATAGGCCTATTGCTATGGCAAATTTTAAATTCAAAATTGTTTCCAAAATAATTGCTGACAGATTATCTTCCATCATGTCATCTATCATCTCTTGTGAGCAGAGAGGCTTTATTCATAGAAGGCAAATCAGAGACTGTATTTGTTTAACTTCTGAGGGAATCAACTTGTTGCATAAGAAGACATTTGGTGGTAACTTGGCTTTGAAGATTGACATCTCCAAAGCCTTTGACACTCTTGACTGGAATTTTTTGATAAAATTTCTCAAAACCTTTGGTTTTTGTGATAAGTTTTGCAATTGGATTAAACCATCCTTTATTCAGCAAAACTCTCAGTTACTATTGATGGTAAGAGTCATGGTTACTTTTCTTGCAAAAGGGGTGTCAGACAAGGAGACCCATTATCTCCCCTCCTTTTTTGCATAGCAGAATATGTCTTAAGCAGAAGCATCACAAAGTTAGTGGAAGACGGGATGCTAGATTTAATTAAAGGAAACTAATATGTCTCTGCTATCTCATACATTATATGCAGAAGATGTTTGGAAGCACTCTCCTTCTGCTATGCTTACTCTTGGGAAGATTTTGCTCATCAATCACCAACAGGTCAGAATCTTTATTCCCCCTTCTAAGTCTAATGATATGGAGGCTTCTACACAATAAGCTCCATATTGATGACAATTTGATGCTTAGAGTTTGTCAATTGCCTTCTATTTGCAATCTTTGCCCGTGTAATCCTGAAACTTCTCAGCATTTATTCTTTGAATGCTCCTTTTCTATACATAGAACTTGAAATCTAAGTTTTGTTATGGAAACGTGTACAGAATATATGTCAATCCTAGAGGGGTAAATTGAAAACTTTTTTTTTCTCTCCCTATTTTGTTGATTTTGTTTAGCAAAATTGGAGATGGTTGCATCATGATAACTCATTAACATTCTAACTATGTTGGCACCTCAATCTACCACAAATTTTATACTATCTTTTTAAATGTCTTATTAAAATGAAAAAGGAAAACAAAGGTTAGGGGTATAAACCGAATCACCAAAACAAGATCAACGAAAATGATAAGAAGATTAGGGGTATTAAAAACCGAACTAACCCAATAGAAAAACCGCAAATCGAAGCAAAAAACCGTATTTGGTTCGGATGTATTCGAATCATTTTCTTACTCAACCGCATATGGTTTGGTTTGTAGTTTTTATTTTATCAACCGAACCAATCCAAACTAAACTCCAACATAAGAAAACACTAATTAAACACATTCCACATAAATCAATACTCATGGAAACTTTTATAAAATGACAGAGTTTTCCTCTTGTTTAGTTTCTTCTTTGTTTTTTATTTTAAAAATGTATTTTCGTGTTACTTGAACTTTTAGATAAAATCTTAGTCTTTTGCATTTTTTATAGAATAAGATTACTTTTAGTCCATGTTTTTAATGTTGGAAACAAAAATTTGTATTGTCTCAAAGAAAACCGCACCACCTGATCCAACCCAACCGTGATGATTTTGTTTGGATTTAGTTTTGAAAGTCAACAAAACCAAACCAAACCGCATACTTTTTTATCTTACAATTCATATAAATTTTAAGTTTAAAACCGAATCAAACCATATGCCAAACACCCTCAAGAAGAGAAGCCAACCATGTCTGAAAAGAAACCTTCTCTTTCTTTTTTTTTGGCAGTGAAAAGAAACCTTCTCTAAAAAAACTTTTAAAAAGCTTTGATGGTGTTCCATTGTATAATTTGCCTCTAATAAATAAAGAAATAAGGGTGGTGTAAGAGTCCAATTCCGATAACGTGTAGGGTAGGGACTTATTAGAAAATAGGGTCATTGTCGTCTGAGAATTTTAATAACATAAAGTTGGGAAGGGATATAGATTCCTCTACCCTACCCAGTACCCACCCACCAAGTTCAAGAAACAATTCTTTTCAAAAAAAAAAAGTTCAACACACAATGGGCAGTTATAAGGGCTGAAATAGCCTTATTCAATAATAGATTTTAGGGCTGTTTATATATATATTCGACGTTCTAAAAATTTCAGAAATTATTTCATATTTGTTTATTATAATATATTTTATAGAAAACTCAACCACTGATATGATTTTCAAGAAACTAATCCAAATTCTTGTAAAAAATATCATCCAAACCAACATTTTATTTAAAACAATTATAGATTTTTTATTCTTATTTTTTAATAAAACCTATATTTTTTTTTGACAAATTAATAAAACCTATATAATAAATAGATTTTTTGAAAGAGTGTATAATAAATACATTTTTTTAAGGAAGTATATAATAATAAATAGATGAAAACTCTCTTAAAACTACATTTTTTTAAAATTTAAACGAAGTGATGTAAAAATATAACAAAGAGACTCTATTTAAAAAGAGATGGATCATAAATAAATAATACAATATTATTTTACTTTCTAAGTCTGTCTTCTTTTCACTCCAGAAAAATCTATATTTTTTTGGGATAAATTAAGTAAATGGTCTTTAAGATATTCAGAACTTCCTCTTAGTTCCTACAAAAAAATTGCACTTTTTAGTCTCTGCAAAATTTTCCGACAACATTTTTAATTCCTATAAAATCTTGCACCAGCATTTTTAGTTCCCGCAAAATTTTCTGACGGCATTCTTTTTTTAAAATGCTAAAGGAAAATGTAACAAAAACTAAAAAGTGTTTTTTTAGGACTAAAAGTAAAATTTGAATAATTATAGAGATTATTTACTTAATTAACTCTATCTTTTAATAGTCTATTTGAACAAGCTTTTTCAAGACCTAAACCTGATGTGAGTAGAAAACTTAAACCCTGCTATGCTTGAGATGTTATATGTTATAGATTTATTTTTTTAATGAATTTGTCCTTTTTGAAAACATATTATGAATTGAAAACATAGTATGAACTATAAACTTACTTAAAGACTTATTTTATATTAACATTTTTTTGGTCAAGTAGCCTAGTGACTGGAACTCACACAATTTAAATGTAAAGAAGTGAAGTGTCAGGGGTTCGAACAAGTATAAGTGATCTAACATGTATTTAAATAGATTAACGAGTTAATATATTAATGAAATTAAACTATATTTTAAGATTTAACAAATTATTTAAAGGGTGTGAGTTTATATGATAATCTATTTAAATTATATTTTTTTGAGTACATATTTCAATTATATTTTATAATAACACGTTTAAACATGTAAAAGCTTTTTCTTAAATAATGTAAAAAACTATTGTAAATAAATACGTTTCAAACTAATGAAAATGTTTTCCATGATGAAAAAAGGTATGAAAATAATAAGCACACAATATAATATAATATAATAAAACAAATTATTAAAACAAATTATTCATAATTACTCAAGTATGCCGACCTTCCGAGCCATTTTATTACCTATAAGTGTTTTTGGTTAGGTGGTAAACCACCGACAATCAGACATTTTTTGTAGCATAGATGTTTTAACTACAAATCATATTAATATTGCACACATTTTGGGTGTGCAAGTTGTTCTAGGTATTGGCAAATATTTGGGGCTCCTTCTATGATAGGCAAGAGCAAAAAATCTACGTTTAGTTTTATCAGAGATAGAATTTGGAAGAAGATCAATTCATGGAGTAGTAAAAGCTTCTCAAAAGCCGGTCGTGAAGTTCTAATCAAATATGTTTTTCAATCTATCCCTACCTACTTTATGAGTTTGTTCACTCTTCCTGTCTCTCTTTATGATGAAATTGAAATAATGATGAATTTCTTTTGGTGGTGTCATTCGGGAGGTCAACGTAGATGTATTAACTGGTTTTCTTAGGATAAACTGTCTATGCACAAGAATGATGGAGTTATGAGTTTCAAAAGTTTACCTACCTTTAATCTAGCTATGTTACGTAAAGGGTTAGAGACTTATAACAAATCATGATTTGTTGGTAGCTAGACTTTATAAGGCAAGATACTATCCTAGATGCAATTTCTTTGAGTCGACTTTGGGACATAAACCTAGCTTTTTATGGCGAATCATTTGTAACTCTAAATTTATTCTCGAAGCTAGAAACAGATGGAGGAGGATAGGTGATGGGGAGGATATCTCGGTTTGGTAGAACAAGTGGATTGTAAATGATGTTTCACTTATTTCACAAGTTGATGGAGATTTTCCTCTAGCTGATCTTAGAGTCTCAGATTGCATGATGCATGACCACAATGAGTGGAATCTACCTTTCATGCAGACAATTTTTTATTAGATGGTAGTTGAACATATAGTGAACACACCACTCTATCGTCAGTGACGACAAATCGACTCGTCTAGAAAAAAAATAAAAAATCATGGTGAATACTCTGTTCGTAGTGCATATTGTGTTTTGTGTGCATAATTGCTTGATATATCCCACTTCAAAGTACAAGGCTCTTGGAATCTAATTTGAAAGCTCAAGATTCCCCCAAAGGTAAAAAAAAAACTTTATGTGGCAAATATTTAGGAATTGCTTACCAACTCGTATACACTTAAAAGATAAAAGAGTTACATGTCCTATGAATTGTATACTTTGTACGGTGGGCAGTGAGGATACGCTTCATTTAATTTTTTCAATGTCCAAGTAGCTTAAATGTTTGGAGTATGTTGCCTTTCTTTTCTTCTATGTGTATTTTGCTACAACAAAATATGGATAACAAGAATATTATCTTCAAAGTCTTGCAATATTTCTTTAAGGAAGATGCGGCTTTATTTTGTTGTGTGTTATGGAGTATCTGGTAACAAAGAAACAATAGAGTGTGGAACGGGGTAATCGATCCTCAAGTTTATGATGTTGAGAGAGAAAAAGATATGTGATAAGTGCTCAAAAGTAATATAATTCATGTGTTAGTTTAGGCATTTGAGTGACTTGTTTACAAGTTATCTATGGAAAAGGTTCAATTGTGTGCATTTATGTCATTTATGCTTTTTATGTCTCACTCTACCCTTTTTGTGTAAGAAAATACAAGCAAGGACCAAAAATCAGTCAAAGTACAAAAGTGAAACTCGCCATAAGCGAGTTTTTAGCCAGGAGCAAAATTCCTCCAGAGCCAACACGCCTAAAGCGTGTTTCAAGGAAGGCCAAGTTTTCAAGCCAACTCGCCATAAGCGAGTTACATGCTATAAGCGTGTTTTGTCCAGAGCCTACACGATATAAGCGTGTTCATAGCGAGTTCAAGAAGTTCAACAGGATAAAGGGGCACGTGGAGCACAACCATTGGTGCAGAGCAGATTTCGTGCAACTCGCTTATAGCGAGTGAATTTAGCTATAAGCAAGTTTGTCCAGACTTAGCCCGTATAAATAGCTTTCTTTTCTCTTTCCATGGAATCTATCACTGTATTATTACATTTTTCTGGTTTTTAGAGAGAGAACTAGGGCATTTCTAGAGAGAGAAACACAAAGCAAGGGGGTTAGGAGTAGATTCTTCCCAAGATTTGTTGAGACATCATGAATCTTAGCATGGAATCTTCATCTTTCTACGTATGAGTTTACTTTAAAAGAGAGACCAAAAGTGAAGATGGAAAATTTTTAAGGACTCAAAGTTGAAGTAATTTTTTAGAGGGACTAAAATGAAAAGTTGACATATTTATAGGAACGAAAAACATATTTAACCCTAAAAATTATATCTACTAGCGTTTGGACGGGTACCCGTCTATCCTGTTTTCTTATTGTGTTAATGCCTATAAATTACGAGAGTAGTTTTTATGAAATTTTGATTAAATTTATTTTGATTTTGATTAAAATTATAAGTATACATAATAGATATTTTGCACTTTCATAGTGTAACAAATTATACTTATCTTTTTCAATGATACCAGCAATATAAAAAACATAATATCTTAAAAAAAATATAGCAAATATAATATAAATTCTTATCTTTTTGAATGATACCAACAAATTAACATTCTTATAATCGAGTTTGTTTAAGAGTATAATTAAAATGAAAAATCAGTCGGTCCAAATAACACCGTTAGAAAACATATGTTTGGGAGTTTTAAATAAGGGTTTTGCTAGAAAAAGATGTCTTTTAGCACGTTATTCTATGAGCATTTGTTAAAAGACATCAACTAATTTTTATGAAGGTGTCTTTTAGCAAAGTTATAACTAAAAAGTGAAAATCACACATTGAGTGTGAGTTGCTAAAAGACACCTTCATGAGTGCCTTCTAGAAAAACCCTTTAAATAATATCAAACTATGCTTATCTTTTACCAACAATATAACAAATATAATAAAGTCAGTCTAAAACAACTTATTAGAAGATATATGATTTTTAAAATCAAATTTATTTAAAGATATAACTGAAATAATGAAAGATTCAATTGTTAAAAAAATAAATAATGAAAGATTCAGTCTAAAAATATATTCTATGACAAATGAAACAACGAAAGATCCGGTCTTAAAATATTTATAATAATAATTTTTTTATTTTATCAGGTTAGACTTTATTCATTTTTTTTTAATTTTTTTGAGGGAAAAAAATAAAAAATAAAAGGGTTAGACTTTATTCCCTCAAAAAATCATTGCTCAAAATAAAATAACTTTTATTTTGTTTTCCTTAAAAAAAAAAAACTTTTATTTTGTCAAAAAAAAAAATTCTTTTGTTTATCTTAGAGAGTCTATTTGAATATAAAGAGAAACAAAATAAAAAGTGCGCCTATGTTATATGCAATTGATTCCTCTAATTAGCGAAATCATTGATATTCCACCGAAAACGCCAAAACCCCTTTTTTAGAAAACCCCAATTTCACAATTTCAACATCAATCATCTCAATTCAATTCAATTCAATTCTTCGAACCACCTTCATCATAATCAATCTCCCACAACAGCATCGCGTTAGAAAAAGCCTTTCTCAGGTACCCTAAAAATTCAACCTTTTTTCCCTTTTCTCAATTACCCAATTCCCTTTTTCATCCTTTTTTTTACTTTTTATTCTATTATCGCAACTGGGTATTTTTCTATATGTTTTTTCGATCATCAAGTTTTGTTTTTTTCAATTTTGATTTTTTGTTGAAAATTGATTTTTCTTATTAAACTGAATAATCTGAAAAAGTTTTTATCTGTTTTTTGATTCTGCTATATTTTATGTTTTTATGATTATGGATTGTTGTTTTTTTTATTAAAATTAGTGATTGTGAGTTTTTAGCTGAATAAGATAAATGATCATGTTTCTATGTTGATTGATGTACTCATAGCTTATGAGTGAAGTAAAGAATTATTTTTTACCATGGTTTGAAGGAACATTATAGACAAAACTATAGCTTTCCTTTGAAACACTCAAATTTGTAATAATCTTTTTGAATTTTAGTTTTGTTATATGTTGGATACTGATTTTTTAACCTGAAACAATTTTTCATCAGACTTTACTTACTTTCCCGCTGAACTCTGGATTAACGGGGTCTCTTCCTCTGGGAACCGGAGTATTAAGACAAAATAATATTAATATTTTATGCTTTATGGAAAAAGAATTTATGTGCCAATGGTGTTTTGCGTATAAGCTGTTTTGGACTTTTAAGCATTAGCATCCGTTAATTGTTGCACTGATCCTCTTAAAAATAAAATAAAATTGTTGCACTGATCAACTCAATACAAACTTTAAGAAAATTCGTTGTTTTGATTGATGATGTTGAGTGACTGATAGCTTTTACTTCGATTTTTTTTTTAATTTGTGATGTTTATGCAATTTTGGTGTATTTTGCAGGTGATCAAGAGAGTTGGAACCTGTTTATTCATATTACAGATCATCTGAACAAACGAGGGAGGGTACTAGTTTGCAGAGGCATTTAAACTTCTGCGAGCTTAGAATCCTCTCTCCTTGTTTTCGAAAGTTTTGTCATTGATTCGTGCTGTTGGGGGCTGCTTTTTAACATAGTCATCTGACACAGTCGATATTTCAGCGTTCTGTTGTGCTGAAAAGTGCGAGAGTCTTAGACTGAAAGAAGGGAAAATTTTGAAGCTGAAATCATGGGTTCCATTTGTTCTTGTTTAAGTGTTGATGATTTTGAAGATTACATGAATCCGCATAGTCATGTGTATAGGAACTGCGTTTGTGTTGGTTGCTTCCTACAAAACATTTCGGCTGTTGTAAGTCTATAATTCTGAACTCTTCTGTCTGCCCTATGCCAATCTACAACTTTGCGGAGGAGAGCGTTTTTATGCTCCATAATCTAAGGATTTGTTTGACTTGCTTAAAAATGTGGGGCTGAATAAGACAAAAATTGTTTGAAAATTTATATTTAGTCAACTTCTTGACCCAATGCAACGGTTTTGGATTGCTTGCAGTCAGCAATCCACGCATTCATGCGGTCAACCATTCAATAACTTTGGATGACGGTCCAAATTTCTATGCAAATTTTGATTTTTTTTATATCTAAAATTCCAAACGTGAAATCTGGACCATGGTCACTGGTGTGCTGACTGTGTCGGATTGTGACAGCAGGCAACCCAAATCCCAATGCAACCCTTTGTTCTCTCTCATCTTTGTGTGTTTGTGCATGTTTAATTTGTATATTGTATTATATTAGGATTAGGATGTTTACACACTGCAATGTTGAACACTCCCGAGTATAAAGGATAATGTCGTAAGCTCCACATTATTTCATTTGAGTTGTGCATCATACATAAAATGTGTGTTTGTGCATATTTAATTTGTATATTGTATTATATTAGGATTAGAACGTTTACACACACACAACAATGTTGGACACTCCGAGTGTAAAGGATAATGTCTTAAGTTCCACATTATTTCATTTGACTTGTGCATCATACATAGAAAAATGTACAAAACAAAGAATAGTCTTGCAGAGTAACTATTTATCTTGTGTTGCTCTACTCATATTTTCCTTCAATATGCATCAACGCACCTTAAGTATCTTATTTTAAATTCATTTATTTTCATTACCAAGTGCGTTTATATTTTCTACACAACATTTTGAAGAATATTTTAGTCTTAAAGCAATTTTTTCAGAATGACAAGTCTTTATATTATTGACTAGAACTATACTCCACCATATAACTTTTTTCCACCTTGAATTTCAGTATTCATCAATATTCCGTAGAAGGGAAATGCAGGCGCTTCCTTCATCTGTACAGGGGGCAGCATCTATGACTAATACAGCATCACTTGATAATTCTCTAGCTGAGATATACCGTTCTCCTCCAAGGCCGTTACCTTATGATGCAGACCCTAGGCATTTCTGCTCACAGCATGACGGACTTGTTTCAAGACGTGAGAAGGGTTCCAGTCATTTGAACGAAGAGTCAGAACCTCTAAGGGTTGATTTGGATGTAGATCCAGAATCTTTGAGTTCGAGTGGTAAGTGGAAAGAATCCACCGGAAAAGATGGGTCAAAGGAATACCGTTCGAAGTCCTCAGTAACACTTTCGTCAGCAAAACTTACAACTGGAGCTGCGCTTGTGTATGCATCATCAGAAGAGGAGGATTGTTGTCCAACATGTCTTGAAGGTAACTTTTTAAATTTCATGCTGTTTAATACTAGGATGTTTGAACTCACTTTTGTAGGAAATGTAGGATGCTTTTTGACACATCTTGACTTAATTTGTTTAATTCGGGTATTATAATTTTGTGGTATACTTGTGGATCTTTGTTGTCAATAGCAACAATTAGTGCCAGTATTGCGGTCGGTGGTCACCCCCAAACACTGCATAGGTTCTCATAATAGAGAAGCAGCCTCCATGTTTACAGACAGATTTTATGTGTTTCACGATACTATTGCATTGCAATGGTTTCTGAAGAAGAAAACCCTTAGACACCCTTAATTTTGAGCCGTTTTACAGGTTTTTTTTTGGGTGTTTGCACATAAAACACCTTATTCATTCACATTATGCTTTTTATTATGAACAAATCTCCTTCCCTGTTGCAAACCCACCACCTTCTGTGTTTTGCACCGCCTCTCCCTCCATCTATTAGCGGACATCCTGCACTCGGTATCCCAGTTTTTGGGTCAGCGAGGCTCGTTGGAGGCCAATTCTTAATTGTAAATTGGTCCTTGTTGCAAACAAACGGATGTTAATGCCAACAAACGGACTGTTACAATAACAGGACTTCAGTTATATTCTTATATTTCTGTGAATACTTCTCTTGCAGAATACACTGAAGAGAATCCAAAGATAGTGACAAAATGTAATCACCATTATCATCTTGGTTGCATATACGAGTGGATGGAGAGAAGTGACAGCTGTCCTGTTTGTGGGAAGGTAATATTTAATTTGTTGTACTTTCAAATTCTTTCTCACTGCATTGCTTTTGGTTCACTAGTAATAGCATAGAGCACACAAAAGTCAGTGGGCTGAGAAATAGGTTGAACTAGTCAGTTTAACCAGTAATAACACTAGCAAACTGACCAAGTCTCTGGTTAAGAGTGCAATAGATGTGAACTAACTTTGATCAGTCATTTCCAATACAAACCAGAAAAGAGTTCTAATTCTACCAGTCCCAACAGTGTTCTGTGCTGATGTATTGTCACATGTTTTGATTTTAATTGGAAATCTGCTGAAGGGCCAAAGTGAGATTCTATATGATTTTTACCAACGTTTTAAAAATTGGAGGGGACTAGCTTGTTCAACAGGTTGAATCAGGAATTGGCTAGTTCGCCAATTGATTTGGTCCTGGTTGTATGGCAGTCTGGTTGAACAGGATTGAACCAGAGTTGAACCACGGTTGGTTGGTTGATTTGTTTCAACTAGTTTGTTTTATGCATTTGTTTATTTATTTTACTTCTTTTTTAATACATTTTTACTAATTTATATATGATCTAGATCTAATTCAACCGTAGTTAAACCGATTGAATCAATCAAACCATGACTCAGAGATCTCACTAGTTCAATCTTTGGTCAGGTTTTTAAAACATTGATTTTTACCCAATAAAGTGCTTTGAGAAGAGGATTTCAAAATTTGTGTTAATAACACTCCTCTACATGGATTCCTTGTTTTCTTAACCTGAATATAGTGTAATTATCTTCTAAGAAGTATCTGGAACTTATAATTTTCTAGTCATTTCTCCTTTTCGTCAGAATTCTTTTGTAAAGATATGTTACTTGATCGTATGACAAATTAATTACTCTCATGTCCTAATGCAATTGTAGTTCATTGGTTCTTAGTATTTTTGTCCTTATGACAAATTATAATAAACACTGTTCTTACTTCTTAGAATCTGTCTGCTTGAAATTGATTCCAATATTACTTTTGACGCACACACACATACACCTATGATCTTCTTTCTATAATGATTAAAATATTCTAGTGTACTGAATTTGAACTGAATATATTTGTGGTGAGCATGATTTGAGGTCTTGAAATTGGATAATGACAAAGTGTGTATTTGAAATTTGATACTGAACTAGAAGTTGAAGTTAAATGAATCATGAGAGTTGTTTATTTTATTTTTGTTTTGATGCAGGTGATGTTATTTGATGAATCGCCATAATCTTTCGTGATTAAATGTTTTTTTGTCGTTGATGAAGCCAACAACGGAAGCAAAACGAAAATACAACCATACACATTGTGAATACTTCAGATAAGCACTCATCATGTACAGTAATATATATCTAAGTTCTATGAACCATCATGATTGTAAGTTTGAACTCATCATGCTGTGTTTCTTCATTTATACTTTTCTCCTTTGCCAAAACTGGCAAGGAAGAAAGAGTGCAATTTCAGATTGAATCTTTGTCATGGTTTCAACTTTCAGAGTTTGCCTTGTAATGGAAGGATTTCTTCTTTTTCTCGTTTAATTATTCTTCTTTTGTTAGTAATTTTTTTTAATCATAGTTCAATTATTCTTCCTTTGTTAATATTTTTTTAACCATAGTTCAAGATATTATTTTCTTAAATGATGGCATGGGTGTTGTTTGGTCAACCTTTTTTCCAACTGATTAAATGTAATTCAAGGGATGTGCTTAGGGGTGTTCAAATCCAAACCGATCCAAAATAAAACTGCAAACCGATCCAAAAAAACCGAAAACCGCAAAAAACCGAATATTTTTGGATGTGTTTGGATGTTGTTTTGGAAAAACCGCTATGATCGGATCGGATTTCGGATTGCCTTTTCAAAATCGAATCGAACCAAACCGAACCGAAAAAATATATTTTTATACTTATTTATTATTTCATTAGTATTATATATTGCATTAATATATTTCTTATTGGTATTTAATCTTATATATTGCATTAATTTAATCTATATTATTACTACTTCATCTATTTCAAATATAATCAATCATTTTCATTCATCTATTTCAAATATAATCAATCATTTTCATTGTGTGATGTTAACTTTTTTAATAAATTTGTGTCATATTTGTATCAAACTATTATTTTACGGTGTATGAGTAATATTAATATTAATAAAAAAAATTACATGTTGCACTTTGGATATCCAAAAACTGATTCAAATTAAACCGCATATATTTGGATCGGATCGGTTTGGATTTTTTTTTACATAATCATCCAAACCGAACCGCACGTGATTTTTATTTTGGATCGGTTAATTTTTTACCTCAAAGTCGATCCAAACCGAACCGCGAACACCCTGTGCTAACTAATAAGAATTTTAGGATGCAAAATGTAACCAATTATTAGTGTACATTGTATGAATTGGTTGGATCCTTAAAATTAATAGTATTTAAAATTAATTCAAACCCATCATTTTGTCTTTGTTGGCTTTATTAGCAATGGTGTATCGCCCCTTTTTGCAACAAACCAATTTCATGTAATATCTCTCTCTATACCTTTTGCCAAGCTTCTAGATTTTGTGCTTGCAAACAAATGCATAATGCAGGACCTAAATGAAATTGTCGTCTAAAACTTGCAAGAAAAACATATAATATATGTAATTTAAATAATATTGTTTTTTTCTTAAACTTCATTTTGGAATTACTATTTTTTTGTCCCATCAATTGGTCTTCTTCCTTGTCGATCCAACATAATCTCTAATGGTGAATTTGAAAAACAAATAACATCTTGGAAGTTTGTCTCTCTAGTTTATAAAATCCTCCAATGATTAGCATGAAACTCAACCAGGATGTTAGTGGCTCTGCAATGTTGCTTGAGAAATTTGAAATTCAAGTCCCAGAAAGACGAAACAATAAGCCTTCATAGCCCTCTCTAACGGGGTACCAAGATAGCTGCCATAGTACCATCAACATTGAAATGTGATTATATGAGTTTCATTAGACCCGTCTCTCTTTAAGGCTAGTAGGCGATGCATGGTGGAAGCAAGAAATCAGCGTGGTATACAAATTTCTAGCATCCATGACAAGAAGGTAAGTAAGGATCGGAACATTTGAGAAGTAGGGTTCCTATTTCTCAAGACCACCAACAAAGAAGATGTTGGAACTGAGTGAAGTAAGTCAAAGCTTGAGCCAATCACGAGGGTCCATATTGTTGAACAGCTCAACAAATATGAAACCACAAATACAATGGAGGAAGGACTCGTCAATGGATGAACACCGCGAACAAAGACTAGTTGTAGCAAGTTTCCGATGATTCAAAAGTGATAAAGTAGGAACAAAGTCATTACAAGCCAGCCAAATAAGGAATTTTTTTTCTTCAAAAAATTGAAAGCACCAAATCCAAGACCATGGGGTGGATGTGGCATCACCACCAAATAGCTTCAGAAGCCAAGAAAAATCGGCCTTCTCAGTGTTAACTCCATTGGAATTATCAGATCAAATGGAGGTATCTTCACTATTAGGGTTGAAATGAAGTCTGATGTTGCTGATTTTATCAATGATGTCTTGGGGCAAGTAAGTGTGTAGGATGGCGAGATTGAGAGGTGTTGTGTTGTAATTTGTAAACTTCACTGTTCTAGTATGTGTTTCAGTGTTTTTATTTTTAATTTTATTTTCCATTTTTCAAATAATTAATCTTTTTAATTTAAGTTTTTTTTTTTCTCTTGGATTTGAAGACAGAGATGAAGATGAAGATGATAAGCTGAAGATGTTGATATTTTTTTTGTTTTTTTGATAAAAATAGATCAATTCAATTATTTTTTGTTGATTTGGACTTGGCACGTGAGAGTTTGACAAGCACGTAAGTACACTTTAATATAGTTGGATAGAAAAATGTAACGATAGAAATGTAATATTCTTTTAAGGACTATGTTAGTATTAAAAAAATAAAATTGGCTGATCTAGTACAAAGATCAAACTTAAAGAGCACGAGCTGCATTTGACCAATAAGTTAACTTGATTTGAGAAGAAAAAAAAAGATGTTTTTCATGGGATAAACATTAGTGGGGAGGTCAATGGGGCGGCAACGAGGAGTACTCCACCGCCACTGGGAAAATCTTGTATCCATGCCTTGAGGAAATTTTCTCATGTTCGCTCGTCTTCAAGATACCCTGGGAGCGACCTCAATAAAATATAAAAAAAAAAAAAAAAATCAAACTTCTATTATTTTCAATAAAATTGGTTGTAAAAAAATAACAAAATTTTACTATAGAACAAATGAAAAATTAACATATTTTTATGACAGTAATAAATATCATTTTTAAAATAAATTTATACATTTTGTATAAAAAAAATACAAATAAATATAACATAACCCGCTTTACATATAAATGTTATTTCAGTATATCGTTCAAGAATGTATGACCCCTGTCCATAAAGATTTTCACTTCCGGATACAAATTAACATACTTAGTCATTAGCACTCACACTTTGATTGAAATCTTGACCACTTAAGAGTCTAAGCGTGTGTTTGGAAACCCAATATCGTGTCTCAATGCATTTTCGCCGTGAAAATTTTGAAGCTAGTATACCAAGGTTCTGCATTGCCGTGATTCTCAACGTGATTTTGTTTAAATTGACACCATTCTAAACATACTATAAATTCATTATCATTTAAACCAATTCATTGTTTTTTTGACAAACTAAACCAATTCATTGTTGGTTAGAGTTATACGTATCAATAATAAAAACAAACAAACATATGCTCCATGATGTATTTTTGTTTTTCTCTTAGTTATTTATTTGGGATTTTAATTGCATTAATACAACTTCCTCAAAAAAAAAAAAAGCATTAATACAACGTAAACCTCCTTGAACAAAAAAGAATTTGAAAAATTCCTAAATCTTGAAAACACCACTATCTTCAACAATTTCCCTCTCCTCAACACAAACAAGGACAACAACCACAACAAACACCGAATCATCACATCAGAAAGATACTTCCAAAGAGAATAACCCCTTCTTACTCCTTAGAGTTAAACTTCAACTCCACTCCACCATCCACTATCAGATCCAACCATAAACATATCATAACTAACTCGATTCCGCCTTAGTCGCTTCTTGGACCGGATACCGGATACAGAGTCCGATTAGTGGCTTATTATTGGACCGGATACCGAGTTTTTTTTTTTTTAACTTAACTAACTCGACCGAGTCACTGGGTTAAACTCGTCGAGTGTTATTATATCAGCAATGCAACAATCTTCATCGCCGTCACCGGAAGCGATACTCGAATGGCTTCACAAAGAAATGGGATACAGACCACTCGGTCAATATGCTTCCGCCGGAGGAAAATCGCATTCACCGTCAGTCGAATCGATCCGAAAAATCTGCCGTGGGAACATGATTCCGGTATGGAATTTCCTCGTAACGCGTGCGAAATCGGAGAAGACGGTGAGGAATGTGAGGAGGAATATTACGGTTCACGGTGAGGGGGATGGTGGTGGGAGGAAGAAGGAGAAGAGAGAAGGGGAGGAAGTTGAGGTTGCGTTGATGGAGAGAGATGCGGTGAAGAAGGAGGTTGAGAGGTTGAGGAATGTTGTGAGGAGACAGAGGAAGGATTTGAAGGCGAGGATGCTTGAGGTTTCGAGGGAAGAAGCGGAGAGGAAGAGGATGCTTGATGAACGGGCGAATTACAGGTTTTGGTTTCGAATTTTTGACCTAATTTTGATGTTTTGTATTTAAATTTGTAATTTTGATTTGATTTTATTTGATTTTGCTCCTAATTAATGTTTAGTGAAGAATCATTACTGTATTGTAATCACTGGTTCAATTTGTGATAATAAAATGCATTTATATAATTATAAACTATGAAGTTATTGAAGGGAAGGGAATATTTTATCGGACAGTGGTAAGACTGGTGGTGTTGTACGAGACGGAGTGTTGGACGGTAAAGAACCAGCACAAGCATACGTTAAGCATAGTAGAGATGAGGATGTTGCGTTGAATGTGTGGTAAGACTAGACGGGATACTATTAGAAATGACAACATTAGAGAGATAGTTGGGGTGGCATCTATAGTAGAAACTAGACTTAGGTCGTTTGGGGATATAGAGAGAAGAACTGTGGATTCTGTAGTTAGGAGAGTAGATTAGATGGAGGGGAGTCAAATCACTAGAGGTAGGGGAAGACCTAGAAAAACTATAAGCGATGATATTTAGAAGGATCTAGAGATTAATGAATTGGAGAAAGACATGGTTTTTGATCGAATATTATGACGCCGTTTGATTATGTATCCGATTCACTTAGTGGGATAAGACTTGGTGGGATAAGACCGTAGTGTAATCACTGGTTGAATTTGTGATAAATTATAATAGACTATGAAGTTATTGGAATTTCAACTGTTGTAGTTATGCATAGTTCTATACTTCACTCTCTTTGGTTTAGTGTTGTCATATAGCGGCTGTAGCGTTGACATAGTGGAATTTGAACAAATTCCTATTGTTCCATGAAATTTCAATAGTAACAGTTACCTATATTATCTCTAAACTGCACTCTCCTTAGATGAGTCAAATGCTTCCTTGTGGTGTTAGTGTTTACAATTCAGTAGCACTTGGTTGAAGTGGAATTCTCCTGGTTCTTCATTGGGCAAAAAGATGAGTAAGCCATGAAACACTGATACTGATACATAGACACCACCAGTAACAATTTAAGAACACGAAAGTGGCTGAATGTTATTAAATGTGTTGGTGTCGTGTCACTGAGATATGTCAGAAACGGAACATGCTTTCAATCCAAAGTTACGATGCTACATATTGAATAAGAGATGCCGACTTTGTTGCGTGATAGAAAGAACACTTTTTTTCTGCTGGCTTTGGTAGTCGAAACTAAAAACTGATTTGTTTTTATGTTGCAAATGTTTATTATCACCTTGATTATTGTCGTAGGCATATTGTGGTTTTGCTTGTTAGTATAATAATTTGCTTCTGAGATTAAATATCACTGTTGACGAGAAAAGTTTGCGCGCTTTTGTATCTGTATCAATGATATGTTTGAAAGAGAGATGAGAAAAATAATGAACGTGTCATGGTTCTGGCATTGAATGGTTGAGATAATTAGTGAGTTCTTTACCATTCTGCAGGCATAAGCAAGTGATGTTGGAGGCCTATGATCGTCAATGTGATGAAGCTTCGAGAATATTTGCTGAATACCATAAACGTCTCTGTTACTATATAAATCAAGCAAGGGATGCTCAAAGATCAGGTGTGGATTCTTCCGTTGAAATGGTAAATAGTTTTAGTGCAAAAAATGAGAAGGAAGCTGTTTATTCTACTGTTAAGGGCAGTAAATCTTCAGATGATGTCATTGTCATTGAAACCACAAGGGAAAAGAATATTAGAAAGGCGTGTGAATCTCTTGTAGCTTACATGGTTGAGAAAATACAAAGTTCTTTTCCTGCTTACGAAGGAAATGGCGTTCTAGCAAATCCTCAGGCAGAAGCAGCAAAGCTGGGGTTTGATTTTGATGGGCAAATTCCGGATGAGGTTAGAACAGTTATTGTGAATTGCCTAAAGAGTCCTCCCCTATTACTTCAGGCAGTTACTGCATACACTTCTCACTTGAAAAGTCTAATATCCAGAGAAATAGAGAAAATTGATGTTAGAGCTGATGCAGAGATCTTGAGGTATCAGAAATCAGAATATATGAAGTTTCTTTTTTCACTTTTTGTTGATGCTCTTGTTAGTTCATCTGTGACTATAATTTTTAAGGTGGGAGCTTATGTAGAAATCATCAATAATTGTTACTATATAATGCTTAACTTTCCCAAAAAATATCCACCAAAATGCTAAATTTGCAAAGCATTTAAAAGAGGCATGCAATTATTTAGTTCCCCTTCCAACCAGAGTACAATAGTATGTTTGTATAAGTATTCAGTATGAATTCTCTGTTAGTTTTATCTTATTAGCAAGTATGTTAAGCATGCTATTGATATAATTCAAACTTGCATATTTTCAATCAGGTACAAATATGAAAATAACATAGTTATGGATGTTTCCTCTTCTGATGGGAGCTCTCCTCTACAGTATCCACTTTATGGAAATGGCAAACTTGGGGCTGATGTGCCTCCAGGAGGAAGTCAAAATCAGCTCCTTGAAAGACAGGTCTTTATTCATCCTTAGACTGAATAGTATTGTCGGCTTAAGTAAGGTTATTGAACCAATGTTGTATCTCTGTTCACAGAAAGCTCATGTTCAGCAATTTTTGGCTACTGAAGATGCACTAAACAATGCCGCAGAAGCAAGGGACTTGTGTGAAAAACTTATGAAACGTCTGCATGGAGGCACCGATGTTACTTCTCGTTCAATTGGGATTGGAGCAACATCTCAAAATGTTGGAAGTCTTAGACAACTTCAGGTATTATTCATTTAAAACTTAGAGTGAATTAGGTCCTCTTTAAGCAAGTTATACACACACACACACACACACACCACCACCACAAAACTTTTAACAAATACTCCCTCCGGTTCTATATTTAAGCAAAAAAATATGTTGCACACAGATCAAGAAATCAGCAATTTTTATATATTTGTGCTGGTACAGTAAAAAATTTAAAACATGTCCCGAATTACCCTTGTCTGTGTTCAGTTATTATTCCATATATGTGAATTAAAGATGTTCAGCAGAATATGCACTTTACAATGTAAATGTGGTGATTAAAAGAAAAGACAGATCTTTATGCTCTGAAATGGGAAGAAGTGGCCGCCCATCTTATCTTCTTCTTGGAAGATGGTAGTACACAGGAATCTGTTTCAACTTAATAAATGTGTTATCGAAAATAGTAGGCCAACTTAAATTAAATGAGATGATTTAAATTAAATGAAGTTTAATTTAGGAAAAATAATTTTAATAAAGTTTGTTGAAAGTTGCTTATGTTTTAGATCCTGAGACATTTTCTCTTTTATGCTTCTATTTGAAACCGGAGGGAGTGACTAATAGTCGAATTACCAGTGTTTATTCAGACATTGTCTCAAGCTGCTTTGGACATATATATTAAATAGCTTTGGACATGTTTACATGATTGATTTGGTTATACTACATTCTAAGAAAGCAACAGATACAAGTATACAAAATTTGTTTTTATGACAAATTACCTTTGGTTCAGCTTTTTCACATCTAATTATTTTGAGGTAGCCTGTAAATCTGATTTGATAATTTGGTGTTATAAAGTAAGAAATATTTTTTTGATATAGTTCATGGGGGAAGATTATGAAATTTGATATTCCCAATCCCAGTAAAATTGAATTAAAAACCAAGGAAATTATGAGCCCTTGTTTATCTAAGATTTATTGTCTTTAAACTATCAACATCTCGACATGTTTAATTATGAAAATATTGTTTTATATTAAATTTTATAGTAGGGTAGGAGCAATAAATAATTTATCTTTTTCTATCTCCGATGAATCTTTGCTTTTAATAAATTTAATTTAATTATTTAGGTTCCATTTTTTATTTTCCAATACTGTTCAAGAATTAGCATTTTCTACTGTTATGAGTTGGAAGAAAAAGGAAAGAAACATTTTGTCCTGTTCTGTTCTATCCAATTATTAATACTAGAAATAATTTTTAACATCAAAATTTGTGGTGGGAATTTACCAGCTTATACTTCTAACATGTATTCAGCTAGATGTTTGGGCAAAGGAAAGAGAAGTTGCTGGTTTAAAGGCAAGTTTAAACACCTTGATGTCTGAAATACAACGCTTGAATAAGTTATGTGCCGAGAGGAAAGAAGCCGAAGATTCTCTGAAAAAAAAGTGGAAAAAGATTGAAGAGTTTGATGGTCGTAGATCAGAGCTTGAGTCCATATACACAGCACTTCTTAAAGCAAATACGGTAAAGTTCAACTATTTCATTAATTTCTGTATTTATGGAATGTGATTGCTGTACTTATTGCTAAGCCTTGGGTAATAATGGTACCCTCTTTGGATCCTAGGATAATATTTGTCCGTGTGGCCATGTTGATGCATTTTATTATTTGATATATGTATTGGCTACCTAGACAATGGATATTTGTAGTAAACTTGCATATACTGTTCCTACTGGGCCTTAATGGTATTCATTTCCCTCAAGTCGTGCAAGTGACTCCAACAACACATTATTTTTTCCCTATTTTTTATTTTTTTTATAAACAGTTCGTTGATTTTTGTTTTCTTATATATTGCAGGATGCTGCTTCATTTTGGAGTCAGCAGCCATCGACTGCAAGGGAGTATGCTTTAAGCACTATAATTCCAGCATGCTCTGCTGTTGTTGAGACTTCAAATAGTGCGAAGGATCTTATTGAGAAAGAAGTGTCTGCCTTTTATCGGAGTCCAGATAATAGCCTCTACATGCTTCCTTCTTCACCACAGGTTTATAATGCTCTAATTGATACTTGAACATCGTTACAAATGTTAGAATAGACACAAATGTTAGGATAGACACAATGTTCTGAGTTTTTGGATCAGGGTACCAAAAGTACACCTCCACATAGATGCTTTATGGCGGTATATTTTTGTATCTTCCGTTTCTACCGTTTGGTAGTCAAAGTTTCTGAATTCATTTAAATATAACTCAAACGGATTGGTTGTCTAGTGTTTAATAATCTACAACATTGATAGAAGAAATATATTCAGATGAAACTGAAAGAAGGAAAATACAATGGGGGGTGGATATGATATTCTCCAAATATGAAATCTCAAGATACAATGAGGAACATGAATTGAATGCAGTGTAAGGCAGCTTAATTTTTGCGTATCAGGAATGACAACTGCTTTATGAAGAATGCAAAGTTGTAGATATAACCCTATCCTATAACAAGTCTAGGAGCAAGAGACTTTCTGAAGCTTGGTGAGTTTGAGCTGGCTAAGGCAATTACTGAGGATTTTTCGGAGAACAATCCTCTGATTACTCTGCGAGAGTCGGAAAGTTGCATGTGAGAGAAGTGGTTAAGTGAGAGAGTTGGGAGTGAGAGGCAAAGAAGTGTATTTTTTACTTTGGAGTTGTTTCCATAGTTTAGTGAGTAACAATATTTTACATTATTCTCCTATACCGTATCCCTTGTTTTGCTGTCCCATGATCAAGTTTTAAATCAAATACAAAACAAATTTTTCTGTGCTATATTCCTACCTCTTTTTAGCAAATCAAATGAATCCCAATACATTTTTGAGAACGGGGAACTTTTAATGGCTTTAGAGACATTTGCTCTGAATATATTAATAATCTATCTCATATATAAAGATCTACTTCAACTTATATTTACCATATATTCTGGTTCAGGCACTGCTTGAGGCCATCGGGTCCAGTGGATCATCTGGACAGGAAGCAGTTGCAAATGCAGAAGTAAGTGCGGCTATTTTGACAGCAAGAGCCGGTGCTCGGGATCCGTCGGCAATTCCATCAATATGTCGGGTTTCAGCTGCACTTCAGTATGCTGCTGGTGGTGAGTATACTATTATTGTTCATGCACTTAAAGTCTCTTTCCTAGTGCACGGTCCACGTCTGATATGGAGGCATGTCCAGGATGGAAGTTCTTGTTGTCTTGGATGAAATAGATTTGTCTGAAACTTGTCTAATGCCTAACAAAACTATTGAATCTGTTAGTTTTGATACATTTTGAAATTATAATCGGTTATAAAATATTTTCAATTCATTCCTTACTCAATATTTGTCCTTTATATTACTATTGCATATTAATTTCATTAACTTACAAACGTAGTTTCAAAGGTATTTACTATTGGGGTGGGGGTATGCATATACATGGGCCCAAATCTATTCTAATGTAGTAAATGATTTTCTTAATGCGCAGGCTTGGAGGGTTCAGATGCTGGTCTAGCATCCATACTGGAGTCCCTGGAGTTTTGCTTGAAACGTCGTGGTTCAGAAGCTAGTGTTTTAGAAGATTTATTAAAGGCTATTAATCTTGTCCATATTAGACGGGATCTTGTGCAAAGTGGTCATGCCTTGTTGAATCATGCCTACTTTGTTCAACAAGACTACGAAAGGTAGATATGAATTCAATCCCCAAATCCAACCTGCATTCATGGTTAATAATTTAGTAAATTTATTTATGCCTTTCCAAGAGAAAAAGATGTAGTTAATATATTTTTCCATCTCTTTCAGATTCACACCTTAATAATTTGTTGTCGTTTCTGACATTTGATATATTGATGCAGGACGACCAATTTTTCTTTAAATTTGGCAGCAGAACAAGAAAGAGCTGTCACGGAAAAATGGCTACCTGAACTCAAGACTGGTGTTTTGAATGCTCAGCAGAGTTTGGAAGCTTGCAAATATGTCTGGGGATTGGTGAGTTACTGCTGTTATTGTTATAAGATTGATATCCCTTCAAACAGTGCTGAAAATTTCTGGAATGACTTGATGCAACTTCTGCTAAGCATGTTTTATTTACATATATTGCTATATAAAAAACTTCATCACAATTGTTCAGTTTGATATGCAATCTCTTGGTGCATTCTTATGTGTTTGTTGATAACTATTTAAATTTCCATTTCTATTCTTACATTGCAACTTCTTCTGCAGCTTGATGAGTGGTGGGAGCAACCGGCATCTACAGTTGTCGACTGGGTGACAGTGGATGGGCAAAATGTAGCTGTCTGGTATAATCATGTGAAAAAGCAGCTTCTAACATTTTATGATCAGGAGCTACTGTTGTGAATAGAATTGTAATGCACCTACAGTGACTTAAATTTTCTCAAGTCCCAGATTGTCTAAACAATTCACACTTTCCTATCGATATTGAAGACTTTATATTCTTCAGCCTCGAGGTGCTGTGAAGCATCTAGTACTTCAAGCAGTTACTTTGGGATGGAATGTGCAGCTGTTGTTGTTATTGATAGACCAAGAAAACCTCAAGAACAAGAAAGAAACCTCTTCTCCACCTGTTGATTTTTTTAGATTCCCCCTTCTTTCTCTTCAGAAGTGTGATGTGTATTATAGCTTATAAGCTATATGAGAAACAGGTTAACTTATAAGCCATTTCAGATTCTAGGTGGTAAGTTAGAATGTTCTTTATAATTGCATGTGATTAATGGTTTTGAATCCTCTGATTGTAGAGCTCTGTAAATTGATTTAATGTGTGCCAGAGAGTTGAAGTTGAAAACATATTCAACTTCATTTATTGCACACTGGTTTGAACTGTTGGACACAATTAGTGTCGTTTAGAAAACATTAAGAAGCTAGTTACAGGTAGACTTATGTTTTGTAGCACTTATTCTAAGTTTTACGTGGTATATGATGAGATTTCTTGTTTTGTACACAAACAAAAACTCTTTGTAGAAGAATCCTGAGTTCATATTTTATATTGCTAATTTATTTTGGTAATCTTGTTGAATTCTCTATTTTCTTCATGATGGAAATATTATTAATTCAGAGTGAAATTAAAAAAAAATGAAGTATATTGGTTTGGTTCGATTCTGGACTATGAATGATGTGAAATTGATATTTGAATCAATTGTAATTGGGTTTGATTGATTTGTTTCGGTATATAACCGAACATGACAAAAAATTGAACCAATTTAATTTGTTTGAGTTGGATCTCCGGTTCATAATTTGATCATTAAACCTTTAATTGTATCATCTACCCGTCTAGTATACATTGGAAATTAACCTTTTCATATGAAGACCGTGATCAGGTTGACATCACAGTCTTTCGTGAATCACATTAATGGAACAATATACTTTCTTCTCACTGCTACAATAATCATTTGGGTTATGGTTTAAACTTTAAAACAGTACATTTATCCGTGAGATACAGGGAGGGGATAATTGTATGTAAAATGAAGCATAATAAATGTGATAATGACCACAAATTGGTTGGCTAAGTTTCAAGGAATGTGGTTGGTTGGTGCAAACCTGTGAACTTCAAAGACTAGTAATTATTTTTCATGGAGTGTATAAGCAAATACTTCTTTGACAGTACAGATGAATTGTGTTGAAGTATTTTTTACAATGTTACAAGGTGAACGTAGGAGACCAAAACCGCAATATATTATTTTTTATTTTTTTAAAACTGAAACCAAACAACTGAAAGAGATGCAAATTCTAGATTACTTTTTTGAAACAACATATATTATTAAGGCTCCCCGCACAAGACAAACGTAGGAGATCAAAACTGCAATACAAGGTGCCGTATATAGGCGGCACCGCAACACCCACACAAACAGAAGCAATAAAAAAGGCCACACAACTGACAGATAACACTAACAGCAACTGTGAGGAAACAAGCACAAAATCCCCCAACCGAAGCAGCAGCGAACAAAGCCAGTACTCGCAAAAACAAAGCACCGGACTTCTATCAATACAACAAACAGGTCAGCAGCACCTAAAAAACAGTCAGCGGCCTTGATCTCTTCCCCTCTTTAAAAACTACCTTTATTTCTGAAAAGTCAAAATGATATTGAGAAAATAGGTCTAACACAAAGTACAAGACATACTTTTGTAAAGCCAAGTTTACTAACACTTACATTGAATGAAAAACAGAAAGTGAATCTCAAGTTGAGATCGCAAGAACTCTCTCAAACTATCTCTTAGATTACAGCAGTGTATAAATTCTAATATGCATTATGCATACACCAACATTATATCATCGTCCAACACGTAGCTATGACAGCAACTATCACTCCAAACATACACCACCTGATAAAACAAAATAAAGTAAAAAGTACACATACATGCCAAAATTTGGACTAACAACTTGCCAACCAAAAAACCTTTCATTTTCAGCAGCTTCATATATTATTCACCTGATATCTATAGCCAGGATTTGAATTTACAAATTGTCAACCAAAAAAACTTTCATGTCTCAAACTTCTCAACCAATCCTCTACCTTAGAAGTTAGAACCAGCCCAATTTACCACCAATTCTCATGCCCTGCTTTGAATATGAAAACAGCACATGTATGATAAGTGCATCTCATTATCCAAGCAATTAGCGGGCACTGACCACTCACTCAATAGACTTATCTGATCAAAGATGGAAACAAACTTGCAGGATATGTGAACTTCAAAGGTCGGATTGAATCTGTAAATGGTCCAGAATTCTTATCCATGAGCTTAAATTATAATCGCTGCAGTTTCACAGCAATATACACTACATTTGATCACAGTAACAACTAAAAGGTGCAGACCATAACTTGAAGATATATAAGAGTTACTATATAACAAATTTCCAGTTGCATACACTGTTAGAATTGTATCCTCCCTCAAGAAGGATCATCTTTTTTGCTCAAAATCGATGCCTTTTGGTATCTCAGTTTATCAATTTCCCGTACTAGATAATCTAAAGTCGTATCCGTAACATGGTTAGGGGTGCATCCAGCATCGATCATCATTTTTAAGAACTTATAAGCATCCTTCAGTCGGCCAGCCTTACTGTGAATTTCAATCAAAGTATTATAAGTGACAACATCAGGATTTATCCCGCTGCTCTTCATTTGCTTGAAGAACTTGTTCACCTCATCGATTCGGCCTGCCTTTCCCAAAGCATTAATGAGAGTGTTATACATAACTATGTCAAGATAACCGCCTTGCTTCAGTAGCCCGTCAAGAACAGCACTGGCTAAATCTGCTCTTCCCATCTTTCCTAAACCTTGAATTATCATATTGTACGTCGCTATATCGGTCGGGCAGAGCTTTTCTCCCATTTCACTCAGAATAGCCCAAGCCTCATTGAAATAGCCCTTTTTGACAAATGAGCTCATGATAGAATTATATGTATAACTGACAGGATCCACGCCCGCGTCGGTGAAAATCTCAAACAATTTGCAAGCGAGACTTAACTTTCCCTTCGACAAAAATATAGACAGGAAAGTATTCACCATATCAACATCAAAAGAATCAGACCCTTTTTGTTGAACTCTCTGTCCACGGTCAGGAGTAAACATTCGAGAAGCATTGCCAGTTGAATTCACAACACGCTTGGCCAATTTATCCATGTGTGGAGACGATGACCACTCATCGATTTGTTCAGACGAGGTTTCCACCTCATCATCCTCAACTCGGGAACGAGTTATGAAACTCATGATCTCACTAAAACCTCCTTTGGAAGGGAACATTGATGAGTAATCCTTTTCCTTGGAATGAAAATTATTGATAGAAGCTTCCATTCCAGCCTTCCACCTGAGAACACCAGGTAACAAATCGCCTTCCCTGACATGCTTGATGAGCCTATCAGTCCATTCCCAACGACCGTACTTATGAATCCCAATCAAGAGAGACGTTATTGTTACAAGGTCAACAGAAAATCCTCTAGCTTCCATTTCCTCCACCAACTCCAAAGCCTCTTCCAATAGACCCTCTTTACATAGTTGCAACACAACAATGCTGTAAGTAATCCCATCCACAAATTGACCTTTCTTCTTAAGATCACAAAAAAGCATATAACCAGCTTCTGATCTTCCATTCTTAATAAGTCCATGAATCAGAATATTATAAGTCGAACAAGAAGCTTTCACCCCTTCTTGAGCCATTTTCTCAAACATCTGACACCCTTCATTAACCTTCGCAGCCTTGAATAAACCATCCAAAACACAATTATACACAAGCACACCGGGACGAAACCCATTATCCTTCATCTCGTTAAAAATCCGCAACGCCACATCCATCCTATAAGTCCTACAACAACCCCGAACGAGAATCGTGTAAGTAAACTCGTCCGGCTCATAACCACACCCTTTAAGCTCATCCCACACAATAAGCGCATCATTAATCTTCCCAACCTTACAAAGAACCGATAAAACCGAATTATAAGTACACATATCAGGTCCAAACAAATTCTTATCCTCCTTCATCTCATTAAAAAGCTTCATAGAAGTAACCAAATCACCCCAAGAACCAAAAGCATGAATACAAATATTATAACCCCACAAATCAAAATCAAAACTTTTCCTTTCCCTCAACCTATTAAACACATTCTCAAACTCTTTCTTCATCCGGGCCTTTCTTAAAACCGAAAGTAAGTAATTCGACGAACCAACAATAACAGAATCCAAATTCAAACAATCATCATCACCACCAAGTGTCATAATATTATTGAAAATTGACAAAGCAAGTGGAATTTGATTATTCTTTATAGAAGCAATTAACAGAGAATTATAAATAAAAGGTGTAGTACCAACAGGTTGAAGATTTTGTGTTTGAATATAATCCAAAATATCAATAACAAAGTGAAAATTTTTAGTATTATTGTTAAGAGAAACACCAAATTTGATAAGAAAATTGAGAAGGGTATTAAACGAATTCGAATCGAAAACAATACCATTTTGTTTCATGGAATGAAGAAGGTGAGGGAGGTGTTGATGGAGGAGTGAAAAAGGGGTTTTGGGGTTACAAAGATTGTTGAAAATGAGTGAGTAAGAGAGTGAAGAATGATGAATGTTGTTGTTGGAATTGAAGAAATTGAGTTTGTGAGAAATATGAAGTGATGGGTTTGAGAGGATTTTGTGGATTAGGGTTTGTGTGAGGTTGGTTTGTGGTGGTGTTTGTGTTGGGTTTTTTGAAAGGGTTTTGGTTATGGAAGCTACTGTGAGTAATTCTGAAACTTGTTTCCATGTTGAAGATGAAGATTTTGATGATGATGTTTTCATTGGTTTTTGTTTGGTTTGTGTAACTAACTATGATGTGTTGAAATTTTTTTTTGTCATTGGATTGAACATGGTGTTGCAGGTTCTTCGTTCTGTCTTCTTCAATTGCTGAAATGAACGTGTGGCATGTTTTTGAAAGGTTATAATTTCTTTTTCTTTTCCATTTTTTTTTGACAAAAAACAAAACAATACTCATTCATCTAAATTAAGGGTATCTGAGATACAATAAGATGTTTAACATTGGTGAAACTGCGAACAAACTAACAACACATAAGTTAATAGCATACAACTGTCAAAATACCTACAAATAATATGATATATTCTAAGCCACCGAAATACTCATGATTTAGGATCTGCAACGTCGATGCTCAAATCATTGATTGAATCTGTAATTGATTGAAGTTAATCTTTTAATAGGAACCAAACAAACACCGCAATAAGACGAGAAATCAAACACCGCACAAGACGACGAACAACACAACGCCGCACTCATACAACGAAATCACAAAAAACACAATGAAAAATTTGATAAGTGTGAAAACCACTTATTTAAATCGAAAGAAAAGGGAAAAATATATAGAGGGGTGATTCTAAGTCAAAAAGTGACCTAAAACACCCCTCCTCGATGAATAAAGGAGAAAGAAAACTTCAAGAGAAGATGAAGTTTCTTTCACTAAAAAACTAGGTCGACTTCTTCTCCGTTCGATTGAGTGACCAACATAGTGTGAAATAAAAATGGTAGGTAGTTTGACCCAAGGTGTTTGTGTTCGTTCATTACAAAAGAAGATCAATGTCTCAGCTGTAACCATCCAGCACTTTGAGATGTTTGTAATGCGTTTCCCTCATGGTTTGGACAGTTTATATGGTGCAAGTCAGGTTCAGATTACATAATCCGAACTAGTTCATCACAGGTTTTTTGTGTGCTTCACATTGCCCCGACAGTTTTTGTGGTTCACAACGCACAAAAACTTCTATAAATTAGTGTGCTCGGTTCATTTGCTCTAAAACACAACAAAAAACTCTAAAAAAATCTTTTGAAAGATATGAATACCAAGAGGTTGATATGAGTTATATCTTGCTGCATTGACAATATAAATATGTCAGTTGGCAAGACATCATGTTCTAACTCAAAACAATCCTCTTGAAACACCTTGTCTTTCATCATTATGTTGCAGATATGATTACAAAGAGGTTGTTGTGAACTTGATCCAGGTGACTTACCGATCGAAATATGTCAGTTGGCAGGCCAGCTGGATCAAGTACAAAAGAACCTCTTTGAACACCTTCCTAGAAGTTTTATCACTTCTGTTATTATATTGTTTTAAGTCATTTAATTATGTTTTGTAGCTTTTTTATTTTTTTCCTATGTCATTCGCCATGAAAACCCTTAAAAAAATCAAACTTAAACACAATATAGGGTTGTTCAGATTATACAATCCAAAAATGCTCTAAGAGTTTCAGATTATATAATCTGAAACATCGGCAGTGACCTTTCACCCAAGGTTTGGACGACGGTTTGTGGTGTGTTTACTGTATTTTTGATCGGTTGGAGCATTGAAAACGTTTCCTTTGACTGTATTTACAGTCTAGGATAGGTTTATGGCTATAAATAGCCTTGCATGCTTCAACAATTTCATTCATTCTTCACTTTCCATCATTTCTTACTTTTTCATTCTTTTTTTTTTAGTTATATAGGAGTGTTTATGATATCATGGTCACCGCTGACCGCTCATACAATCTCTGCAATTGCTTTGCAGTTTATGCGGAGATTGTACGACAGTCAGAATAGACATTTGATATCAAATACGACATATATTATTTATATTTTCCTTTTTTTTTTTTTTTCAGATTCTAAAATTCAAAAATACCCATCAATCTGTTTCGGGTTATATAATCTGAACAGGAGTATTTTCAAAAAAAATAGGACGCGAGAATAAAATAGGATGGGAAAAGTAATATATTGTTTTTACTAAAAATCGAAGCAAGCCGAACTATTATACCCCTATCTATGACCCATTTTGACACTTCATAATTGATAGTTCATTGTGGTAGTAATTTTTTAGGCTCCTGGTTGTGGTTTTTAAAGTGTAAGCTTGGATGAATGATTTAAGAGGAAAAAGGTGGAGAGATACTGCTTTTCTTTTTAGAAAAATGCTAACGATTGTGCCCAAGACATTAAGTAAGGAAATAAATAAAGTAAAAATATTTTGAAACTTGTGTATTCAAACTCTTAAAAGTATAAAAAATATTTTTTTAATAAAAAAATTTCCTGTTCTATTTTCTTAACAAGTGTTGCTAGAATGACCCTTCTATATAAATAAGGGAACATATTTCTTATATAATTCTTTCTATATTAAAATTGTTAAAGGGATAAAAAATTTATAAGGCTTGCTTTCCGTTATGTTTTTTTTTAATCTTAAATTGATTATTTCAATAAAAATGATATGTTTTAATCTTAAATAATAGTTTTTATAAGGGTAAAATTGAAATTAAAAAGTTATAACTTATTCCATTTCGTCAACTTTCTAAACAATATAATAAGAAATATGTTCCGATCCATCATAATATACCCAAACATTGGAATGAACTCTCTATTTCATTCGTTCCGCTCCACTCCATTCCATTATGTTTCATTCCGCTCCAATCCGTATTGTTCCATCAATCCAAACAGAGCCTAAAGCCTATGTGTTCATATTGGAGAATTGCATTTCGAAGAGGGTATTAATGATGGAATCCATGGTCGAAAAACACAGCAAATGGAGAAAAAGGAGATTCAAAGAGATGAAGAGAAGAGAGAGAAAAGTGTAAGGTATTCATAGTATATGATAAATTTGTACAACATTAATATTAATACAACAACTCACATAACTCACCCGCGGTGGATGTTATGAAACACTCATCCACCCTAGACCGAGCCTTTATTAAGTCCCTCAGACGTGAGTCGCATGCAATATTTTAATTTATGAGTAAGATAAGTCATATCAGAAAAACTTCAACATTAACATCGTACCAAACATAAACAAGATGAAGGTACTTAAAATCAAAACATGCATGCAAGTATTAATATTGACTCAAATACATAATTAAAATTGTTCTCTCAATTACAAAACCTATGCTAAAAACATCAACACCTTCGAGAATCAAATCATTAACATATACATCATTCATCAATATAACTATATAAGCAAGACATCAACACATTCAATTTATCAATGAAAAATCAACACCCTAAAATGAGATTCTCAAAACATGTAAGAAAGGAGGATAGAAACAATGCTCACTTCACTCTTTTTCTCTCGAGTGTATGTCCACTGATTTCTTTCTGTATAGCTTGCATGCCATCTAAGGCTTCGGCTATAGTTAAAGTTGAACAAGATTTAGTGCACGTGTATTAAGATCGATTTACAGAAGTTACCCTAGTACATTAACTTTGTTACGATAGAATTGTTATGGACACTGTCTTTTTAATATTCTCTTTAATATTCACTCATTAATTTGAAGAAATTTATGCAAGTCTCATATTTTAGAAATGGATCCCATAAATAGTGTTGAAAGAATTTCACTCAATAAAAAATTAAGTGATAAAGAGAGTGTTAGAAAGACAATGTTCTTAACATTTTTCAACTCTAAAATATAACTCTCGTAAAACTATGGTAGTTTAAGGTGATTGTGATAAATTTATTGGAAATCCAAATATGCTATGAAGTACAAAGTACAAATACTTGACACGATACATTTCATCTTTTTTTTTTCTATACACGAAGTGCATTTCATTTCCCGTTTTATTCTTCCACATCTTTCTCCTCTTTCTCTTGGGTCTCTTATACTATTGTTTCTTTTTTTTTCATTTTTTTTAAATGAAACAAATAAGAAAAAAATCTGAAAGAATAAAGAGTTGGCTTTTTGGAATTGTTATTTAAGCCAAAAAATTTAGTTGGAACCAAAGATACGACAAATGTGATTCTAAAGAGACAAAAAGATCAATTTTTAAACTCTTATTCAATCATCCGGTCCCTTAACTTAATTGATTGTTTCAATTTGGTCCCCAAACTATAATAATTTGTACCAATTTGGTCCCCTGTGTTTTGCTCCGTTACTAGTTTCAGTCCTTTCTGTTAGTTTCTGTCAAAAAAACGTTAACTTATATACCAATTTGGTCCCGTATGTTTTGCTGTTAAAGTTTTTTTGAGAGAAACTAACAAAAATGACTAAAACTAGTAACAGAGCAAAACATAGGGGACCAAATTGGTACAAATTGTAGTTATGGGACCAAATTGAGACAATCAATTAAGTTAAGGGATCGGGTGATTGAATAAGCCATTTTTAAAATGGGGCTAAGAGAAAAAAAATCAATTTTAAAAATGGCAATGGAATATTTTGGTGATCATGATAAAATAAGACACTAAAACAATTAAGCAAAATAAAAAATATATTTTTATTTCAGATTTGATTATGTTATTGTTTTGTTTTAAAAATACTTATTTGACTGATGATTTAAACCAGTGGAATGAAAGCAATGATAGCGATGATGAAGCATATCTTTTGTTATTTGACCTAAGCATTGAAGTATTCATAACAACGAAGTATCCATAACAACACTTGCACCCTTAGAAGATAATAGTATTGATTTTGGATCTGTTTTGAGTGACTTAGTGGTTTTAAATGGGTCCCTTGCTTTGTATCAAATTATATAAATTTAGGTGCTTTTCAAATATATGTTTTGGGTGAATTTGGTGTGAAGGAATCTTGGTTTAAACTTTTCATTTTTCGGCCTTTATCTATCATTGTGTATCCTATTGAGGGAATATATTCTTTATGAAAGAAGATGGACAACTAATCTTTTTAAGTTTAAGCACTAAGACGTTTGAGGAGTTCTGATTTGTTAGAGATAATTTTTGGGTAAGACGGTAACTTATAAAGGGAGTCTTCTCCCAATTAAAGAAATGAATGAGTAATTTAATTTCGTGTTTTCACCCAAGTGTCATATGATTGTGGTTGTTAGGTTAAGAATAAAGATGGCCCAACCCTTGTACAAAAAAAAAAGGCCCAGCCCACAATGAGAAACCCTAAATTTTCATATGACTTCATTTCTTTATGTTCTATCAGCCGCCTCCTTATTTCCTCATTGTTCACCTCTTATTCTTTTTTTCAACAACTGCCTCCTTCTTTCAGTGTGAAGATGGAGAAATTTGTGATTTCATGGACTAAAAAGGTTAGTAATTATATCCCTGATGATCTTGCCCTCCCAATTTTGTCAAAATTATCTCTAAAATCTTTGAATCGTTTTAGATGTGTACGCAAATCATGGTCAACTTTGTTTGAAAACCCTTCTTTCATAAGCTTGTTTCGCAACATTTTCTTATCTAATAACCATTCTTACTATGAGCATACATCTCTCTTCCTACATCAGGTTGTGACTGATGACAGATCTGTGTTATATTCTCTTTCGGGTGAGAGGTTTGAGAATGGAATCAAGTTAGATTGGCCAAATCCATTTCAAGAGATGGAACCTAAATTTGTTATTTCGGGATCTGGTAGTATTAATGGAATTTTATGTCTAATTAATTACTCCCAACCTAATACAAGAGTTGTATTATGGAACCCAACTACTCAAGAATTCAAGGTTATTCCTACCAGCCCTTTTGAATTTGTCCCACATATGGATGTTGATATACTTCGACATGGTTTTGATTGTGATTGTGTTACAGATGACTATAAGATAATTCGACAGGTGGTGTGTTATCAAAAACTTGATATTGATGTGTTGTCATTAGGCAATATAGATGATGACCAATTTTGGGAGATATATAGCCTCCATAGTAACTCATGGACGAAACTTGAATATGATATCCCTTTAAATCACAAAGAAAACGGAGTATTCCTAGATGGAATGGTTCACTGGTGGAATGAAAGTGACGATGGTGATGATGAAGCATATCTTTTGTCATTTGACCTGAGCACAGAGGAATTCGTAACAACACTTGCACCCTTAGAAGATGATAGTTTTGATCTTGGATTTGTTTTGAGTGACTTGATGGTTTTAAATGGGTCCCTTGCTTTGATTTTAAATTATCTTAATCATTTTAATTTAGGTACTTTTCAAATATCTATTTTGGGTGAATTTGGTGTGAAGGAATCATGGTTTAAACTCTTCATTTTCCGGCCTTTATCTATCATTGTGTATCCTCTTGGAGCAGGAGGGAAAGGGAATATATTCTTCACGAACGAAGATGGACAACTAATATTTTTTAGTTTAAGCACTAAGATGGTTGAGGAGTTCAGTTTTGTCAGAGGCAAATTTTCGGGTAAAATATTAACTTATAAAGAGAGCTTTCTTCCAATCGGAGAAATAAATCAATAATTTAATTTCGTGTTTTCACCCAAGTGTCATATGATTGTGGTTGTTACTTTGTAATCAAAGGAGCGTTTCCTTTAAGCATGTCATAATTATAATTAAGTGTAAGACAATTCAAGAAACCATTTAATGTTAAAGATTTTACTTTATCAATTTCATTTTGACACTCTACTCAATTGTTATTTATTTTAATCGATTAATATAGAACAAAATAAATATAGAATTTGAATTTACCAAATATTGTGCACAAGTATTTGAATCGAATGCCTTTGTGGAATCTAACATGAAAACTAAAGATTGACACTAAATACAATATTTTTTAAGCGGGCCATTTACTTTAGTGAAAAATCCAAAGAGACTTGCTTACTAGTAAGGATTGACACTAATAAACATAGAATTTTGCTCTTCCTCTCCACAAAACACTCGCGCCTATCATTACTTCCAAATATACCCCTACATTAGTTAAGTCACGCTGCGTGACTTAACTAACGCACCTTATGATTTTGCGCCACTTAAGTCACGCCGCGTTAGTTAAGTCACGCAGCGTGACTTAAGTGTACATTCAGCAGAACAGAACCAAAACACTCATATTTTCAAACTTCTCAAATACGATTTTTCCCCCTTCAAATTCGATTTTCTTCATTCTTGCGCCATTCAAACTCAAATTCTCCCACAATATTAAGTAAGTGTTGCTTATCCTACCTTATTGCATTTTTTTTGTTGAAATTTAAGATTTTTTTGAAGAAAAATAACATTTCTAGGTTTTTAGAAATTGGGATTGCATGTTAGTTTTGATGATTGTTAGTGATGAATTAAGTTAGGAATTGTATTTTAGATTTTGTTTACGGTACATGTGGTAGTTTATGGTTTAGAAATTGTTAGATTTCTTAGTTGTTTGAAAATTGCACTCTATGTGTTTGATAAAATGTCTCAATGATATTTTTGTTTTGTTTTTTGGATTGTTAATGATTAAATTAGTTAGAAATATGTTTGTTAATGTTGATTATAGTTAGTTACAGGACAATGTGGTAGTTTACGAATTGAATTGTTGTTGTTGTTGAATATAAGTGTTGTTGTTGTTCAATTGTTGGAATTGTTGTGCAGATATGTCTCAAAGGAATACGTCTCAGAGACCGCCTGAGCCACCTTAGGATAGAAGTGACAGACTTAGGGTAGAGAGGCCTGCCCCTACTAGTAGTGCATGGAGGGAGAAGCAAGCACTACACCCTCCTACGGCTGGTCGAGGGAGAGGTGAGGGCACGAGACTTGCTAGAGTTGATGTTGCAAGGGGGTCCACGTCACAGACGGGTCCATCCTAGATGGTGGATCCGACACAGTATCAACAGGATTATCAGGTGTATGAGCAGGCGCAGGATCAGGCGTATCATTTTGAGGAGCCTCAACCTCACCAGTATCAGTTTGATGCGTATCAGCAGCATCAATATGAGGATTATCATGAGCAGCCTGATATTGAGCAGGAGCGGCGTGATATTGAGGAGCCTCAGCAGCAGGATGATATTGAGCAGCATCAGCAACATGATGGTGGGGGTCGTTTTCAGGGGGTGTCGAGGGTGGTGTACGAGGCCGGACCGGACGGCTATGCAGGGGGGCCTTCTGACCTCACGCTTTTACCTCACTTTGGTGGACATGTGGCATGCAGGATATGGGTCGATGCCGATGTAAGTATATTTTAATGTTTATTTTACTTCTTTTACTATTTATACAACTTATTCTAATTATTATTTTACTTATTTAATGTTAGAATTAAA
>Ga0228711_1000177_pt1 | contig 62695 bp, 24 predicted proteins | sample MedpolnodulmetaG_2_FD_177996 | JGI IMG/M metagenome (GOLD analysis project Ga0228711, IMG submission 177996) | Root nodule microbial communities from Medicago polymorpha collected in Santa Monica, California, United States - brown nodules | ecosystem: Host-associated > Plants > Roots > Nodule...
TTTTAGTATTTCAGAGTGCCTCAAAAAGAAAATCCATTTTTAGGGCTACTGTAGATCTTAACATGACAGATATTTTTAATGATTATTTTGTTGAAACACGGCCTGTAGTGTTTGGAATCCAAGCTAGGCAGTTGCATTGCATTCCTTGAATGAGAGAAAAGATATTAAAATCGTTAAAGATAGACTGTAAATTGAAGAGTGGTGGTGGGAGGATAGAGGAAAATAAGTGAGGTGTGATATCGTACAAAGAGTGTATAATAAGGTGTGTGATCTTGATTAATCTAATGACTCTCAGTAATTGTTCATAGTAGTTCACAGGTGAGGGACTTAATTGAACCCTCACCCTAGAATCCACCTATTATGTTATTACTAATAAATGAAAAAGTATATTATTATGTTATGAAATGAGGCCCAAAACAAAACCAGTGTTAAGATAAACCGGCCCAATTTCTAAAACCCTAATATATACGTAGGATGTCTTCAGGCTTCAATAAGTAATGCAGTCGCCATGGTAGAAAATAGATCTCACAATGCAGTCATGCAAAAGAGACATTTGAGTTGAACAACATTTCGACAGTATATTTCTTGTGTGCCTTCAACAGTATATGTCTCAAGAATTTGGCGAACCGGTGGATTACAGGCAGAGCAGAAAGAAGTACATGGTGGTTCGTTTTGGCTTCTAAAAGGTTTGATCTCTCAAACCGCCCCAACCGCTGGTTTTGCCGGTTTTCACGGTTTTTCTCCCGGTTTTCACACCGGGTTTTTACAGAACAGTTTTATGAGTCGTCCGGACCAGAAGTAGGTTCGGTTTCCAGTTCAACCGGTTGAACCGGCCGGTCCGGTTTTGATTACGTTGTTGTTATGGCGTAGTCACGTGTCCAAAAGCTCGAATAACGAGCGAAACAACCTTTGAGTGGTTACATCATAAATCCATTAGACTTTCACCTCATATTTGAGTTACAAGTCTAGGGGTCAGGGGATACTACGTAGCAAGACCTCATCTTACAATTTTACATCAATAATTTTGTTTTCTTCTAAATTTTCCAACCTTATAAAAATTTCAAAATTTCTCAATTCAACATTACTCATCACAATGACTAAGGGTCTAGGGGACTGTTTCCTATGTGATGGTATGGATGTAAGAGGCCCGAACCAATCATTCTTGAATTCTGCTCTTCTCCTAACACAAAACACTCGCGCCCAACTGAAATACCAAAAATACCCCTACAAATCTGCGCAACTTAACTCACGCATGTATTAAACTCAACATGACGTAACTCAAACAGAGAGATTAACACATGCGTGAGTTAACTCAAACTAGTTTTAAAATTCAAAATGTGGATATATAACATTGAGCTCACAAAATCAAAAATCTAAATCTGTCTCTTGTCCCAAACATGCTGCCACATGAGCTCACAATAGCCACTGAGCTCACAAACACACTGCCATATGGCTATAACTTCTCTATTATTGATGATTCAAATCACCACATTTTCCCTTCTTTGTCATCAATTAATGTCTCTTATAAACCACCACGTTTTATCTTCTTTGTCATCAATCAATGTCTTGTCTCTCATTAACTCCACTAACATAAATCAATGTTATTATGTTAGTGCGTGTTCACATTTTGAATTTTAAAACTAGTGTGAGTTGTGAGTTAACTCATGCATGTGTTAATCTCTCTGTTTGAGTTACATCACGTTGAGTTTAACACTTGTGTGACTTATGTCACGCCGCATTAGTTAACTAACGCATAATTTTACACATGCGTATGTTAACTAACACATGGGTATTTTAGTCAGTTTAGTTGGGTGGAAAGAAAATTTGCTGAGAAAAGAGCAGAACTCATCATTCTTTAAGACTTCCAACAAGAAAACCCATCAAGAATATGGCATTAAGACCCAATGAGGTGATCAAATCGAAAATTATCTGAGGTGAACACCTCACATCACGACATGGTGCAACACATGATCCTATATCCTGCACCACCTCAGAAAGTATCACATCTCAGAATGACATGTGATATAGGATAATCCCTACGTGCATCGTCTCATGAACCATCTCATTCCAACCTCATAAACGAGAGGAGAACCGACGTGCTCCTCCTCCTGAAATATTAATAAACTATCAAAGAACTCTGTAGTACAGAGAATGCCACAACAAAATTTGCAATACACCCAAATTGCATAAAAAATTCCCAAGTCAAACCAGAAACAACCAAATTATGTTAGAAATAATAACAAAATCGGGAACGAAGAAGTGTAAAACTACATTGAATATAACTAATATTTTTTTTTTAATAATTAGATAGATAGTTCATGTTATAAGATGTATAATACAAGAGTTGGAAATTGTGATTTAAGGTATTATTATTATGGTTATTGGTAGAAGCCTTCTTAAAAAAAAAAGTTATGGGTAGAAGGTAATAATTTAACCCTACGTGTGATAAATTATTAACATTATTAATGACTGAGCTATAGTTAATACGAAGTTACTTTGATAAGAACGTCTAGTTGATCAATGTTAAGTTTGTTGACGGATGAATATTTATAGTGGCTTTGATATTAACTTTAATTTATATAGTAATTGACGTAAGATGAATATTTATTGGTACTAGTATCCTGAGTTGAAGTAATTTAGATTGTAGTAATAAAATAGACGATCAATTCCCGATGCGACCGACCCCAAAGTGGGATAGTGAGATAAGATAACGTAGTAGGATGACCACTATTTGATCTTTCTTTTTTTTTTTGGAAAAATTACACGAGTTATAATATAAACATATTTTTAATGTAAAATTAAACAAATAAATCTTAATCAAAACACAAGTCATAATCAAAATACTCAAAACATCCAAAAGTCTTAATCAAAACATTAGATCCGAATTCCAACAAAGGTTAAAGAAATAGAGAAGCGTATGAAAATTTTCAAGTCTCCAACAAAAATCCACAAGTCTTAATCAAAACATTGCATCCAAAGAAAAAAAAACATTTTAGCATAGCATATAAATCAAATATCATCATCATCAAAATTTTAATATTCAAATAACCACCATCTAAGTCTTCATCTTCAACATATTTCTCACCATCCTACAAAGGAGACTTCGAAAGGAACAAAGTGATGAATGTAAGGTGAAAATATTGATTTCATCCATTCTTCTATAGTACAACGGATGCATATTTATAGGCAGGCAACAAAGTAGAATCACAAGACAAGATAACTTGCATTACAAGTTATCCTATGAGACTTAGTATAAAACTACTAAAGCTGATGCAATTAACCTCTAATTATGCTAACAACGAAGCAGTTAGGGGTCGCAAACTTTGAATGGCGGAAATGAATGTGATTGGAATGGAACAAAACAACAATGCCAAAGAGAAAAGGTAAAATGGCAAGGTTAAGCCAAAAAACACAAATTCCCCTTGAAACAATTTAAAATTTAGGGGCAGTTTTAGTTTTTCACACATAAACAAAATGCCGATTAAAAGCCCGCTCCAAAACCGCCAAACAGTCGCGATAGTGGTGCTATTTTTCTCTACTAACTACCTAGGTAATAAATTGATAAACTAAGTTCATTATGGTTCGTCTATGTTGGTATTATTTAAGTCATGACATTAAGGATTGAAGCTATTTTTTGTGCCTGTTAGAATTGTTTAGTTAAAATTCAAGACTTTGATTTCTGTAAGCTTGAATTCGTAGAAACTCGTGAAATTTTATCGTTGTTTTCATTCTAGTCTTTGAAGTGATTCTTATATTGGAATAGTGATCTTGTTTAGAGTTAGTAAGTGTTTGATTGAACAAAGATGGGAAATTAGATTAAGGAACATTTGTGATAAATTTAGAATTGATGTAAACTAATGAGTAATGATTTGGTGAGAGTTATAATCAAGAAAGAATGACGTTAAATTTGGAATTGTATAGAGACGCAATATTCTAAGTTGTTTTGATGGAGTTTTGAGCGCTTGGAGGTGAATTAAAAAGCATATGTTCATACATACGGGACACTTGTTTTGGTACCTTAAAATCTTTTTTAAGCCACCCTGAACTATTATTGTTATATCTTTGTGAAACCATTTTGAACCTACATTCATTATTTCTTTCTTTGTTACTTATGTAACTTGGAATCATGTTACAACTTTTGAACCCTATAATAACATATTTGTTTGATTTCTTTGGAGTTAGATTGATAAGTGATGGTTAGTTTATGTCTTCAAAATAATATTTATTGTTGCTAGAAGAAAAAGATGCAAAATAAATAAGGTTGTGTTGATAAAGAAATAATCAATGTAATTGACAATATCAAATGCGTCTTATAAAAAGAAACAATTTTTTTCTTCAAAAGAGTCTTATAATTGATATTTCTCATAGTTTGAAATTAAGTTTGAAGTTGCTCTTTGGAATTAAAAATATCTTAAGTTTAGGATCAGATACCAGTAGAACTTGATTATGAAAATAAAAAATTGAATTAAAAAGAAAAATGTAGATAAAACATCAAAATGGTGGTCTACACACAAAAAAACAAGACTCAAACCAAGTTTGGTGCCCATTTTTCTTGTTTGACACAAAAGCTAGTACCTCATCATATTGGTTGTGACATTGTGAATTAAAGTTACAGGTTGGAATGAAGTATTTCAATTAGGAAATCCTTAGGAAATAACTTCAAATCATTTGTTAGCCTACTTTACAAAATATATCACACCTTAACTCGAGTCACGTTATAACCTTGAAAAAACCTCTATGTGTGTGCATGGATCTTGATTGCCTATTTAGAATTGCTTCAATCTCATAACAAGGAACAATAACATCACGATTTGAGTGTGGCAAATGCCTTGACATGTCCCACTGATTTTAGGAGGTACATACATGTATCTTGGAATTTAAAGTGGTTGAAAGTAAGAGTATCTTCACCAAGTTTGTCCCACTTGTATGGAAATGTAAGCTAGTCAAGTCTGAAAATGGAAAGAGTAACAATCTAAGCACAATCTTCAAAAAGGTATGTTCTCATTCCGAAAATTCATGTAAATTATAATTTCATGTTATTTTGTTCACAAAGGACAAGCAATAGTTTAAGTTTGGGGTTGTGACGATGATCATCATATGATATTTTAGGCTATGTTTTTTTAGTAATTTTCTTTCCATTTGAAGGCAAATAAGAGTACGTTTAGAGAAGTTGTCAATGTTTTGAGGAACATTTTGTATTGTTTTCGTTCAAGTCGTTGTAATTCACTTTTATCCTAAATCATGCAACTCCATAGGTGTTTTGAGTCTTTTTAGTAAGAAATCATGTAAATAAAAAAAATAAGACATCACATGAATGATTAAGGATATGAAGAATGAAGATCAATGGTTCTAATAAAGTTTTTGAAGACAATACAAGTTAGGAAAAATTCATCCCAAGTTCCAAGGCATTTCAAGACAGAAGAACGCTCAAAAAGGGACAAAAATTGCAAAATTCGCACATGAGCCATTGACCATGCGCCTATGCGCATGAACCATGAGCCCCTTCATGTCATCCCATGCACCCCGCACGCGCTTGGAAGCGGGCAGAAAGTGTTGTTTGCTCTTTTTCCAAGATGATTTGGTGGAAAAAGCCCAATTTTCTTCTCTTAACCCTTAAGTAATGATGCACTATAAATAAAGACCATTGTCCACTCTTTTATTTATTCAGAAAGCTAGCGGTACAAGGTCAGGGTCAACCATCAGAGTTTCAAGGCAGAGGATCTCCATCCCCATCTTTTTCTCTCTAGGTTTTGTTTTTCTATTGTTTTGTAATGATGTTTGTTGTCATGTGCAAATAAATCTCTCTAGATTAGGGTTCCAAGACGAGTATCATCTTATTTGTTGGATTCAATTAATAATTTTTTTTATTCAGTGTATGATTTAAGTGTCTGATTTAATTTGTATATGTTCGTTTCTAATGCTTTTTCAAACCAACGATGAAATTGGTCTCAGTGGATTATAGGATTGAAAACCCTACTTCCATCCGACCAAGACAGTAGTAGATGGCTTAGTTTAACAATTGAATTCTTTTAATCAAATCTAAGCTTGAATTTAGGGTTTTGACTTGTCTTAAAGGAACATAACAATTATAATTGGTTAAATTACGATGATATAAAATTAAAATGCCCATTGTTATATCACAAGGTCATATGCTGCTTTCATAAATCAAAAGACATATCATAAACTAATAATTAACTGCATTAGCTATGCATCTGAATTAAAGCAACCTAATCTCACATTGGACATGACAATTAAAATCCCACAACCACTTTATCTTTTCTATTTTATTTACGTCTAGTAAATTCAGCTAATTGCTAAGTTGAACGTCAATCCCTGTGGAAACGATAACTTACTATTTTATTACTTTCATACGATTTGATGCACTTGTCAATTTTCGTCCATCAACACACCTTCTTTGTGCCTTTATAACTCACTAGTGTTGGAACTACTTTACTTATTAGAGCATATGTGATGATATTATGAGATTTCATTCTTCTTTGTGCTTTTATAACTCACTAGTGTTGGAACTACTTTACTTACCATAGAATATGTGATGATGTTATGAGAGTTCATACTCTCTTTTTCATCCTTGTACTCATTTACTTTGTAGTTTTTCTGTTTTGCTAGAGCGTTGGTGGCTTCCATACTTTGTACCATTCCATCTAGATGAGTTTCATATACCTTAAATAGTTGCACAACCATTTATTCGAGATCAGACATGTCTTCCCATTGAGTAGGGTAGTACTCAGGCCATTCTCGGGGATAAAAGTTCTTTTGATGTCTGAAATTTGACCTCATGTACCTAACATGTTCGTCTGATAACCTCAAACTCGTTGGGAGGCATGTACCACTTAAATGAGATTGCTTGCATAAGTCACACACTAAGCCATTTTATGAGAGTTGGGCTAGCTATATTGCTTCTATTTTCTTTGATATTGTTTCAATTTTAGTGTTCAAAGTTTGTTACTAGCTAGCAGGGCATCATGTGTATTTAATTCAAACATACCTCTATCCTTATGGATAACTGTCTCATCACCTTGGGAGTGGTAACAGTTCAAGGACATGTTTTCAATTAGCCCATGTATCTCTCATGTTGTCTTGATACTCACGATACCCCCGAATGATGCACCAAGGTCATGTGGGTTTGAGGCATTAAATGTTATTCCTAAAGGCAATCTAAGGGGAGGGGGTGAATTAAGGTTGCACGATTTTTATGAGTTTATACGCAAAGGTTAATTAATCGGAAGCGAAGTTTGTTAAGGAGTTTAGAGAAGGTTAAAAACTAGTGCAGAAAATAAAGAACACAATGATGTATATTGGCCCCCCTTCTAACCTAAGGGTAGTCCAATCCCTTTAGCACCTTCAGAGGATTTCCACTATGTTGAGCAATTATGTTGCAAGCAAGTCTCACCCCAGGACTTTTCTAACAATCTTCCTACACAAATACAAGAAAGAACCCCCACTATATTTAACAACAATTGCCACCAAACACTAATAAAAATCTTACAAATAATGGTTGAAGAAATATTGTATGGTTGTATCAGATCAAATCACTTTCCAAATGAATATAACTTAATGCTCTGAAACCTTTTTGAAGCAAGATATCCATTCAAAGGGGTTCTGTGCACCATTATTAATCCATTGAATCGCATCAGTTCATGAAAAATTGAATTTTGTTAGGTGGTATTGGGTTACTTCATTTTGGTAACCGATTACATGTTGTAACGTTAAAAAATGTTTTCAAAAATTGAACATGTAATCGGTTACTTCATTTATGGTAACTGATTACATCAACTTGAAAATCAGTTTGTCATCAATTTAACAGTTTGTTTCACATAGAATCTTATATTGAACATATAAAATGATTTGTGATTATGTTCCAATGAATTTCCAAGCATTATAAGTTATATAGATGTTGAAAATGATAAATAAAAAATAAAGACCATACTTACAATTATTTAACTATATAGTCCAAGTTCATCTTGTGCCTACATATTTATCTTTTTTTATGATGAACGTTTGTTATCATCAAAACCCAACCAAGTCTAAGAAGGAAATCTTCTTCGCAATCTCCCCTTTTTGATGATGACAAACCATATCTTTTTTACAATTTTTGTTTACTAAGACCCCCCATATCTTGTATATCTCCTCCTTTGTTTTTCAAGATTATATCCTGAAAAGTTTAAGAAAAAAAAAACACAAACACACCATTTTCTCTCCCTTTTGACATCATCAAAAAGAAAAGAAAAATACCATATATACAAGTAATTATGCAATCCTCAATAAAAAACAACATTCATTCAAAACATACGCAAAATATACATAAACACAAATTGTTCGGTCAAGACATGCATAACATACTTAATCATTGAAGGAAACATACATAACCAAACAAGCATCCCATGTAACAGGGTGAATAATACAGAGTAATAAGTAAATATGATGAAAATGTTTGAAAATACTAAGAACGATAATGCATAGGAAATAAAGGTGGGAATAGGTCCAACCATGCCAGGATTTGAAAGGCTTGAGCCTGGTCTACGAAAAAATTTACAAGCCTAAGTCTGGCATATGGTCTATCATATGCCGTTTTCTTAGCCTGGACTGACCTGAAAGCCTACTTCCAGACCTATTTTACATTAAGGTCATCAAATAGTCCATTTGACCTACTAAATAGGCTAAACATGCCTTAAAGCCTACTAAAAAGTCTATTTTACTACAATCAAATTTTAACAACATTAAAGGTTATTTAAAATCCTATAACAACAAATCACAATGAATTTAGAGTTAATAATAGTGCTTCATGAGTACTCATCAATGTTTATCAACCATTCGAGTACAATTTAGCAAAAAATAGGAAATCATATGATTTCAAAACAATGCTTGATATAAGAAAACAAAAAAGAAAAAGAGTGGCATAGTGGCACTCATTACTCATAGTCATATAGTCTAGTCAAAACTCAAAAGCCAACAGATCACACAAGCCAACAAAAAATTAAACCAAATTACAAGTTTATTGCAAAAGTCATTAGATCACACAAGTTAGTATAACACTAATAGTCAGCAAATCACACAATTCAACATATCATTTTCAATCTTCAAATCCAAACTCTTATATTCTAAGCAAAATTTGAACAACTCCTTGTACACGAAGCACCCCAAAAAACCAAAATGATATCAAATCTTCAAGTTGATTTGTATCTCATCTTTTTCAATCTTCAAAACCAAAAGAAAAAATACATTAGTTATTAGACTAAAAAATACCATATGAATAGACGAATAAATATTAGTAAAATATCATGACAAAGAATAACCTTTGATTTGTTCTTCACACAATACTTATGACGGAACCAATCACCACCACAAATGAGAGCTTCAACAGATTTTATGTTAAATCTAGAGCGAAATTCATCAATAGCTCTACCTCCAACACTGAATGTGGAAACAAATGCAACAATTGAGATTGGAATAGCTAGTATATCAGCATCCATCTTAGACAAGATCTTATACTTAATGATGTTGTTCCTCCACCAATCCAAAGCACTAAAGGATTCTGAGTTAGGAACATAAACAGCTTAATCAAGATAATCTTGCAATTCTGATTTCATGGGAGAAACAACTTCCTTTTCTCAAATGATTTTCAAAATTTCATTAAATCCAATGGCATTTTCAACATTTCTTTGAGAGGATGATGTATTATTACAATCCAAATTAACAGCAGGCAACAAAGACTCTTCCAAATATAAGGCTACATACTCATCATATAATAATTTCAAGGAACGCCTAACCTTCTCTATAATTCATCAGAAACTTCCTTGGATTTATATATTTTGGGAAAACATATAAAAACCATGTGCAATTTGCAACTAGGATCCAAAACAATAGCTATAGCCATCAACAAATTACACTTCCCTAATATTTATCAAACTTCATTTTCATTGAACTAATCATTTCTCTCATAAAGGGGCATGATTGTAGTGAGTCTCTCTTTTTTTGTAGGCTGCAAATGCAATTTTAAATTTTTAAGCAGTTGGCAACATATTGAAGGTTGAATTCCATTTTGTAGGACAATCAATGACAAGTTTCCTTTATTTCAAACCTTTCTGTTCAACCACATCGCAAAAGTTATTTAGCCTTGCATCATTGTGGTTAACATATTTCACACTCTCACAAATATTAAAAATGATATCCTTAATTTTACCAAGGTTGTCTTGCACTAACAAATTCAAAATGTGCACGTAACACCAAACATGAAACAAAGAGCCATCAAGGATTAACTTTCTACTCAGCGATAAATTCTTTCTGAGATGTATTAAACACAAATCATTGTAAGAATTATCAACAGACACTGAAAATATTTTATTTTCAATCCCCCAAGTTTTCAACATTTATAAATAGCATCGGCCACATCAATAACACACCTTGGTGCGGACACTTTCACAAAACTAAAAACTCTTCTCTGTAGATTCCATCCTACATCAATGAAATGTCCTGTTATAACTATATATTCAACTACTTGATGGCTAGATTTCCACATATTTGTCGTTAAACTAATATTGCTCACACTTTCCAAATACTTCTTTAACATTTTCTTCTCATTCTTGAATAGTGTTTAACAATCACTTCTTGTTGTTTTGTGAGTAACCTTGCGAAAATCTGAATTTGCATATTCAAATGCCCACATCCAAACATCAACCTTAACAACATTAAAAGGATATTCTTGTACCATGACAACAGTTGCAATTATTTCTCTCATCCTTTCATTAGAGCATTCAACACCAGAAGTAATAAAGGGGTTACCTGAACTCACACATAACTAGAATGGTGGCTTGTCTCTTTTCAGTGGCATCTTGCATTATTTGTGTTGCAACCTTTAATATGTCGTTTCATTTGACTTGTGTTGGATCCTGCCTCCCTAGTAATATATTTTGCTTTACAATGTTTACAAACAACTTTTGGCACACCTTTAGTTATTTCAATTTCATCGAAATCTTTCCAAATTGCACTTGTTTTTTTTCTTCCTCTTTCTCTCAACAATTGGCTCTCCTTTAGTTGCATTTGCTTCTGCTTGAGTTGTTTTTGCTTCTGCTTGAGTTGGTTTTTTATTTGCTTAAGCATGCATTTGTTGTACATAGTAAGAACATTAGTGAAAATATGTTATATTAAATAGAAAACTATTAATACTTGAATCCAACATACCCAAAACACAACAAAGAGAACATACCACCATACATCACTAATGTTTTTACCAAATCTATGAACAAACTACAACAACAAAAAAATAAAACAAAAAAAATACAACATTAAACATGTCGTGTATTTACTAAATCTATGAGAAAAGGTCACCGTATCTCACTAATCTTTTTACCGGATCAAACAATTAATGGGTAGATACATCACTAAGTTTTTACCAAACCTATAAATAAACTACAACAAAAAAATCAAAACATTAAACAAAAAATCACAACATTAAAAAGTTGTGCATTTTACTAAATCTATGAAACAATGGAGAACAAAATCACAACATTTAACTATATATAAACACCCTTGACAAAAAGATTATGAACAGAATTACTAAAATAACAAAAAGGGTCAAAGCTAAATGCACAATGTTGAAGCAAAACGATGAATATTCAACCCATAAATCAAGCCTGGATTGATAGAGAGAGAGAGAGAAAGATGGAAATAGAGAGAGATCAAACCTAAATCAAGATAGAGAAAGAGGGACCAAAGGGATGGTAGAGCAGCAATGAGCGACGGCGAACTGGCAGCAGTGATGCAACGACGATGAACTGGCAACGCTCTTTCTCTTCTATCTTGACTAGAATTTGTGTATGTAATGACTTATGAGAAACGATTTTTGGATTGAGATTTATTTCTATTTTTAACGGGAATGATTTTTGTATTTCTATTTTATCAAATAGGCTTTTTAAAAAGCCTTGGCCTAGCCTTTTTTTAATAAAAAGGTCAGGCCAGACATAGACATGTCAGTCTGTAGGCCCTTGTAGGTCGGTCAGGCATAAACATTTAAGTTTTAAAGTTAAGTCATTTAAAGATATCATGAAAATATTGTTTATTGTTTTTCAACAAGTTTAATTTTATGAGATATCTCATCTTATATGATGCATGAATCTTTATTAAAATTGATTTTAAGACCTTTATCACATAATCGAGTTATCCTATGCAAGTTAGGCTTTAAACCTTCAACATATAGCACATCATCAACATTAGTAAAGGGGGCATACCAACTTTACCAATTCCTAGAATCTCTCCTTTATTATTACCTCCATAGGTGACAAATCCTTTAGCTTTTAGGGTCAACGTTGAGAGCTTTGACTTGTCTCCCGTCACATGTTTAGAGCATCCACTGTCGAGATACCACGTGTTGGTTGTGGTTTTCAAGCATTCTTACATAACAAATTTAAGATTTGTTAGGTACCTGATGTGGTTTGGGTCCTTGTGGGTTAACTTCTTTCTCTATACAAATAAATTTACCATTTGGTATACCAATATTTCTAATATAACATGCATTAGGGGTATGTCCTTTATTATTACAATAAGAGCATGTTAGTTTATTATAGGACATGTTTCTCCTAGAAGTATAAAAGGAATTCTTAATATAAGTCTTCTTTGATTTAAAATTATTTTGTACCTTTCTTGGTTGAATATTATTATAAGCATTGCTAGATTTGACAAAGATAGTTTTTTTGTTTTGACAAGAATTTTCAAATTTAGAATATCATAATCCACTTCTTTCTTTGACATATCTTTGATTGCATAGAACACTATCCAATCCATTGACATTTTTCATATTTGCATATAACTTGATTTAATTCATCAATTTTGGATTCAAGAGATGCACATTTATTACAAGTTAGACAATCAATTTTAGTATTTATATTTGATTTAACTTTATATAACTCATCTTGCATGCTTTTAGATTCACTTTCTAAAGATGAAATTATTTTCTTTTGTTTAGTACATAATCTAGAAAGTCTTAGACATTATTCATGCAATTTATTAAATGCATTTTGTAATTCATCATGAGAGGGTTTATTATTACTTACCTCTTGATTTTCATCATCAGATTGATGTGAAGCCATTAATGAGAGATATGTATGTTCATCATTTTCAGAATCTATAGATGAATTTATTTCTTTGTCTTTCCATGCAATCTATGCTTTATTTGATCTTTTGTCCTTCTTTCCTTTAAATCCATTTTTCTTTTGAAGAGATGGACAATCGACCTTGACCTTGTTTTCCACACTAAAAACAAGTGAAGTTTTGATTTGATGTTGATGTCTCCATATTCTTCACAAGTCTCTTTCCTTGACCAAATTTGATTGTCTTGTGTTTTGATCAACGCATTTTGGCACTTACTTTATAGCATTGCATTTGAACATTTTGAGAGCTTTTAATGTCTTAAATAATGTTTTTATCTTGTTTTTACATTTTGGGTCAGATTTGATTGCCAATGTAATTATTCGATTAGCTAATTCTAAGCCCAACTCTTGGCAAACCCAGTTCTAAAATATTAGGTTAACTCCTTACAGTATAAATAAGGCTGCAAACAGCCAGAACATGATCTTCTTTTTGGCAGCTATCATTTGTTATTTTTCATGGAAGCTTAATCATGTAGATCAATCCACTAGTTAAGGATTCTGTTTTAATGTCTTGAGGTCTGAATTTTAATGTTAATTTTGTTTCTTATGATTTACTATCTTTTTCCTTTCAATCTTCTATTTTCCCATGATCATATATGTTTGGGCTCTTGTTTCATTTCATATTGATTATATCGATTGCAATTTGTTATAATTTTGTATGTGTTTGAACGCTTGTTTCAATTCAAATCCGATTATATTGAATTATTGTTAGGGACCTGCTTAGGATATTTGAATTAGTTTAGAAGCTTGATTTAAATTATGTCAAATGAAGATTGTTAGGTTCTATAACACTTAGTTATAGGTTTGGTTGAACTTGGTAATCAGATTAACTGTGATTTTGTGACGCTTGCTCCAAAATCACGGTAAATCAAATTCTAGATTTTTGTGACGCTTGTTCCAAAAATTAGTAGAAGTTCTAATGAGATTAATTGATGCTTAATCGTTTAGTTTTATAGCCAAACAAGATAATTGAATCATAGAGCTAATAATGTTAATACCTATGATAGACCTAAACAGAATCTGACAAACTAGTTGATTGGTTTTGTCAAATCGTTAATTCTATCAAATTGATCATCCTTTTCCACAAACAAAACTCCCCAATTTACTGTCTATTTGTTGTTCTAATTTGGTATTGTTTTATCTGAGATCCTTGAGAAACGACCAAGGTTTAACTGCCCTGTACTATTTTTTGTAAATTATTTTGACCGCGAACAACAACAATCATGTTTCTTTAAGAATTTTCCGAATTTTTTAACTAGAATATTTATGTTATCGTCTTCTTCTGATCTATCTTCTAGTTGATTGACATTTGACTTCGCCTTCAAGGAAATATTTTTATGTTTCTTTTCAACTTCTTCATGTTGTTCCAATTGGCTAAGTTCCAACTCATGTCTTCTTCTGATCTATCTTCTAGTTGATTCACATTTGACTTCGCCTTCAAGAAAGTATTTTTATGTTTCTTTTCAACTTCTTCATGTTGTTCCAATCAGCTAAGTTCTAACTCATGTTCTTGCAGTTTTCCAAATAGTGCTGCCAATCATCCGATGGTGGGATAATTGTTATTCTGGTGGCTTCTTCTTTGGCTAGCCGGACAGATTTTCGGATTGTCCTAATTGTTCTTTCTATTTTTGAGTAAAAAAGTAAGGTTCCTGAATTTGTACCTTACATAAAAAACACTAAACAAGAAACCTTTCAGTAACACTACACAAGAAGAATGAGTGGTAATTTTTTTATATTTTTTTTCCAATATTTTTTATATAAACTATAACTTAATAAACTAAAAGCGAATCTACTACCTAAATAAATTACAATGTGCGTTATTTGAACAACTTTTGGGACAACCATAAATTTACAAAGAAATATGTAGGTATTGACACAAAAACCAAAACAATAGAGGGAAAGTAAAAACATAATGTGAGTAATGGAGAGAAAGTTGTCACAAAAGTTGTTATACAAATATCTTTTCTCGTAAATTATACTACTAAGAAAATAAAATACTACCTAAATAAAAATCAAACCAGTGAGAGAAACTTCACCTTCTCTCTAAGTTTTCTTTCTCCTTCATTCATCGAGGTGTGATGGTTTTAGGTCATTTTTGACCTAGAATCACCCCTATGTATCTTTTTCCCCTTTCTTTCAATTTAAATAAGTGGTTTTCACACATGTCAAGTTTTTCATTTTGTGTTTTTTGTGATTTTGTTGTCTGAGTACGACGTTGTGTTGTTCGTCGTCTTGTGTGGCGATTGATTTTGCGTCTTGTTGTGGTGTTCGTTTGATTCCAATTGAAGATCAACTTCACTCAATTACAGATTCAATCAATGATTTAGGCGTCGACGTTGCAGATCCGGAAGCATGCGTATTTCAGTGACTTAGAATTTGTCATATTATTAGGTATTTTTTCATTGCATGCTACTAAATTGGGTGTTGTGAGTTTGTTCGCAGATTCACCCTTTACGTTTTTAACAATATTGAACATGTCACTCTTTCTGAAGTACTCTCAATTTGAATGAATGAATATCGTTTTGTTTTTGTAAAAAAAAAAAATCAAATATTTTTTCCATAAAAAATCTAATCTTTTTATTATTTTTGGAAATATCTAAATAGAAATACAAGCAAATAAGATCTACTAAAAAAAACAAATAAAATCTAAACTAAAGATACTCCTAGAAAATAGAAACTAAATTTTAGAATCAATTTTTGTTTTGTTTTTGAAGATGAGGAAAGAGAATAAAAACTAACCTAATCTAAATGAAAAGAAAACAAATCTAAGTTAAAAATTTAAAAAAAGCATAATTTAAAACAAAACAAATAAACTATATTTTTTTTTGACAAAAAAGCTAAATATATACAAATTAAATTCAATGAACTGTCATGTTGAAATATCAACAATGCCAAAAACTTGATGGATGAATTGAAAAGTGCACTTAATCGTAATAAGTAATAAAGTAGTAAGTTATCGTCTCTACATGGGTTGTCCTTCAACGAATCAATTAACGAAATTTATTTGATTAGAAAGCAATTAAAAGAGAAATAGGGTTTTGGTTTGCAAGTTTTGAATTGTCTTGTACAATGCGAGATTGTGTTTGTTTGATTTAGATGTTTAATGGTGATTAATTTTTTTTGAATTCCCTCTACGTTCTTTGTACGATTAATTTAAAGTATTTATTAATTAAGGCCTAAGGATTATATAAACAATGGTTCATTCAAAGGAAGAATATTCTTATCCCTGGAAATGATTGCTCCATAACCTTGATAACTAAATTATGAAAGTCATGGACATATCCTTTAAGTTCAACGACTTATGTGTCTTTTGAATTGTCATCTAATGAATTTACACTCCGTGCAGATGTCTAAGCCTCATAACCTAAAGGTCCCTAATAAATAAAAACTTTTGAGCAAAAGTTATATGTAATGAATCAATTAAAGTGTAAGACCGGGTCTATGAACTCTAACCTAGTTTGTAAAAGATTTAAATAACAAAACATATGAAATACAAATATAACTCAAATCATAATGAATAAAGAAATTACGTTAATTTAATCCAACAAATACATAGAGGTTCTTCTTTTTTGATTTTTTTTATAAATAAAATAAAATGGAGGTTCTTCTTAAAACCCTAATCTTAGAGGTTTAGTTACTCATGGTAACCAGCATCAAAGAAAAGAAAAACATACTCTAGAGAACAAGAGAAGGAGAAAACTCTGCCTTGAAGTTCCAGATGCTTGACCTTTGCCTTGTACCGCTAACTTTCTAAATGCATAAAAGTGTACGCAATGGTCTCTATTTATATGCAATCATTACTTGGAGGTTAAGAGATGGTAACTAGGCTTTTTCCTCCGATCCAACTTGGAAAACAAGTTAAAAGTGCATTCTTCCTACAGATAAGCGCATGGCGCATGAGGCACTAGCTAGAGTACGGATTTTGCAGTTTTTCGTCCTTTTTCGAGCGCTCTACCGCCTTGAAATGCCTTAGAACTTGGGATAAATTTCCCCAACTTGTGTTGTCTTAAAAAACCTTCTAAGAACCATTGATCTTCATTCTTCTTATCTCTTGATCCTTCATGTGGTGTCTTGATTTTCCGAATTACATGATTTAGCAATCTTCGTGTGGTGTCCAAGAAGATATACTATGTATAGAGGTTGATCAAGCCAACCAAAAGCAAGTGTTTCTGCTCCTTCCTTCTCCTGCTTTGGAACACTGTAATTATCACAAGAATACGTCTTCAACATGACATTGCTCCTTATCTCCCTATCAAGCATATCTTGTATCTTGATCTTCATTGGACTCCTTAGTACAAGGCCACTGTGATCAATCAAATCAACCAACGCCGAGTAATATTTCAAGGAATTGCACAGTTTTGAATCCGACATTGCCTCAATTTGTTCCACTTCTTGTTCTGCCATAACAACAATTGTAGGATTAGTGTTACGAATGAGACCCAAAAAGAACCATGCTTTTGCAGAAATCATGAGAATTTTATAGTTTTATGATCTATATGTGAATTTATAACAGAAATGGATGATATGGGTAGAAGAAATGGTGAAGTGGAGAAGCTGTGCAACTAAGATGAAAATAGAGGAAGAAAGACAGGAAGAACCAAGGTTTTTAAATTTGAATTTATGCTACACAATTAGACTCCAAGTATATTATGTAAGATTTAGTCATCTTAGTCGTATGCACCCCTAGCCCCGTGATCCATTAAACACTAATTGATTATGATTTTTTTATAGGAAAATGTCAGTGGTAATTTAGTCAAGGGACTGCTATCAACATGCATCAAACTCTTCCTAAACAAAAAAAAAAAATGCATCAAACTCTAAATTAAATATTCTTCTTGATACTTTTTTACTGTTATAACTTATACTGTCGACCTACCAATAATGGATTGATCCAAGTGGTAAGAGATTTGGACACCTTCAGCAAGTGGTCAGGGGTTCAATCATCGCCACTTGTGTATGGAGAAAACCCTATTGGAAGGGGAGAACCCACCTTATGTGCCTCACAGATTTTCCAACGAAGATTAGTCACTGGTAAACGACGGTGAAAAATTTGTGTCGATAACATAGTAACAAAATGAAAAAACTTATACATTGAACTATATCTTCGATAACTACTTAAAAATATTTTAAATTAAGTAATTCTTTTTTATTTCAATACATTAAATAAAATGACGTGACAAAATAAATGATTTTTTTTCCAACACATTTCGTACGTCAAGACAGATTACCAACTCGGGTGGAACTATGGAAAAGAGATGCCATTCAAGATGTACATCAACAATATTGTGCAATTTGTTTTGGAGAAATTGAAACAACGAGTCATTTATTTGCAAACTGCTCAAAGACAAGATTAATGTGGGAGCGTATATTTAACCGGATGGATTGGAACACAGTGGGACGGGGAGATGAATTGGTTGATGATTTTTTACTCTTTAAAAAGGTATGCAAAGGGAAGAGTGGTAGGAAAGCATCTCATTTAATTTTGTTAGCTACACCATGGTGCACCAGGTTGGAGCATAATGACATTTTTTTTAATGGAAAAGGTAGCAAATATTGCATGTCATAAGTGTTTGGTAGGACTAAGCGGATAACATTCTCTTGGTTTATATGTAGAGAATGAATAAATAAGAACCTTATTTTTACTAATTGGTGAGCTAATCCACTCTTCTGTTTCCAATGTATTTGACTTGACTCTTTGTAGTGGGTTTGAGTACCCCTTATCAGCGACAAACCATAAAAAATTATGAAGGGTGGCAAAAATTGTAGAGTAATTCTATTATGATAAGAGGTATAGCGCATTGTGGCGGATGGAAACAAAGTCATAATCTCATATTATGTAGTGTCATTCTGCTTTTATTTCGTCAATGAGTTGTGATTTGAATTTGATATTACTTTTTCTTTTCCTTAATTCTTTTTTGATCAATTTAATGATTTTTTTTATATATTTAGCTTAAATACATTTTTGATCATCCTATTACTCCTGTGGATTTTCCTTACAAATAATTGTCCTTGGGACACTTGTTAAAGATTCAAAAGAAGAAATAATTTATAAATTTTATGTAGAAAACGTTTTTTTTTTTTTTGAAGTTTCAATATGTTGAATACACAATTTTCAAGAAACAATTTCTTCTTTAAACTTTTAAACAAGTACCCCAAAGTTACTTATTAGCATTTTCCTAAAAAATATGTACACTGTATTCAAGTATTCTAGGGGTGGCGAATATACTTTCTCACGTATAGGGGGTGAGTATTATCCAAAAAATGGGGTGGCTATCGCCCCATTTCTAATGCATCTAGGTCCGTCCCTGATTGCTTGCATTTTTTTTTGTTCATGTACCGTCGTATTAAATCCTCAAAGCATGTAATACAAAACTCAATGTCAGGTTTGTTACATAACTTCAAGTCGTGTCTTGCGTAGATGATGCATGTTCTCCCATCACAATCCTTCACCTATAAACCTCCTTTTTTGTATCTTCTTCTTCTTGCTTGAACCTCATGCTTTTAGGTGACTTGATGAGTAGACTCTATATGACAGTTTTCTCATCCAATTATTTAATCTTCTCATGGTTCTATTCTACATTAGTCACCTAATGTCTTTGAAGCTTGTAAAAGAACTGGTCTATTTCTACTTTGATTAGTATATTATTCAGTAGATACGTTGCACTTCATTCATCATATTAGTGACTATATAGTGGTGTGTCCGCTTTTAAGGTTTTTTTATTTCAACAAAACACAAGTGCAAAGAACGGCAGATCACCATTAATTTTTTTTATTAACATTTACGTCATATATATATATATATATATATATATTGCATTAAAATGCATATAAAAGAAGGTTGAAAAAGTCTTACATAGATACAAACAAAAAAAATTATTTAGACACACAACAATAAAAAAAAATTAAATGATAAATAAATTAGTCGCATCATTCAACATCATTAAACTAGTTTATCTTAAAAAACATTTGTGAGTAACTTTTTACATTTAGGTTTGTCGCTAAGTAAGTATTTTTCAAGAAAGTTTTGCCTTCAAACCGTTTTTTTCTTCATACAAACGATTCAAGCACACAATTTTTGTTAGATGATTCAAGCCCATATATCAGCATATACATATTAAAATAGTAAAGTGTTATATATTTTAATGTTTACTTATAATAATGATTTGTATTAAATTAGCATTTCATTGAAAAACATACCCAATAATTAAACAATTAAAATTTAGAAAAATGTAATTTTGACCAAATAATTATAAACCGTTTACTAGAATGAAAAAGTACCATTTACTAACAATTAACTATATTTTATAAAGCAGTACAACAAAGTAACATAATAATTAAATTATTTGAAAACTTGATTGGATGATTTTATAAAAAATATTCATGACAACAATGTATGTTCTTAAACTAAAATTTGATTAAAAAAATATTCATAATTTTTATTTGTTTTAATATATGGAACTTTTAAGTATATCAAGAAGTGATTTCTCGAGTGTTTTAAGAGACTCACGAATCAACGTTCAATATATAAAAGGATGAACTTATATGCACACCATTAACTTTAAGTATAACTACTTATAATACACATATACACCGATCTATATTTTAGATTTATTCAATTAATAATATATGTGATCTTTATTTAGACAACATATATCATTTATTGAATGAATCTAAAATATGATTTTTTTTGTTTATAATAGTGATCGGAGAGTGTAAATGATTATGATTTGCAAATAGTGAAAAGTTGTTAAACTATTAGTGTATGAAATATAATCATTAAGAACGAACAAATATACCTTCTATTGTATGCCATTTTTTATTTATTTAATATTTAAAAGAGTCGAGCTACATGACACGTTCATATTAAGTACAAAAAAAAATGCGGAGTTACATGTTCCAAACTCGATAACCGTTGTCTTTTTACTATCTAAGCCATCTCTACGAGACGTTATTTATCATCTTTGTGTACCGAACTATAAAACGTTATTTAACATCTTTATGAATCGTATAAAGAAGAATAAAAATATACATCACACGCAAATAAAAATAGAAAGAGAGAAAGTTTCAATTTTTGATGTATCGTATAAAGAAGAATAAAAATGTACATCACACTCAAATAAAAATAGAAAGAGAGAAAGTTTCAATTTTTCCATTGAAAACAATTAATCACCAAATCCTAAAAACCAACCATTTTAATCCCATTCAAGGCCATAAAATCTTTGTTTCATACAAACCATTCAAGCACACTTTTTTTTCTTCTTTCTGTTTGAATTCAAGCACATACATCGGCAGATACATGTTTATAAGATTTAAATATTATTACACAAATTAAAATATTAAAGTGTTGAATATTTTGAATATTTTACTGTTGGTCTATAATAATGATTTGTATTAAATTAGCATTTCATTGAAAAACATACCCAATAATCAATCAATTAAAATTTAGAAAAATGTAATTTTGACCAAATAATTAATAAGTTTGAAAACCATTTACTAGATGAAAAAAATACCATTTACTAACAATTTACAACATTTATATGTATTTATTCAATTATATATCACCATGTCGATGTTTATGAAGATATTTTATATAAAGCAGTACAACAAAGTAACATAATAATTAAAATTGAAAATTTGATTGGATGATTATATAAATAAATTTCATGAGACGAGTTTATACTCTTAAACCAAAATTTGATTAAAAACATATTAATAGTTTTTATTTGGTTTAATATATGGAACTTTAAGTATATCCAGGAGGTGATTTCTCGAGTGTGTTAAAAGACTCACGAATTAGCATTCAACAAATGGATGAACTCATATGCACCATTAACTTTAAGTTTAACTACTTATAATGTTACACATATGAATGATTGTGATTTGTAGATAATGTAAAGATTTTAAAATGTCAGTGTATGAAAATTAATCATTAAGAACGAACAAATATACCTTCTATCATATGTATTTTTTGTTATTTTATTTAAAAGAGTAGAGCGACAAAAACGTTCACATTAACTATAAAACAAAATGCAGAGTTGCATGTTCAAACTCGACAACAATTGTCTTCTTACCATCTAAGTTATCTCTACGCGACGTTTAACATCTTTAAATACCGGATTACAAAATGTTATTTATCAAAAAAATTCTGACAAACGTTATTTATCATCTTTACGTACCGTATAAAGAAGAATGAACATATACATCACACCCAAATGAATATAGAAAGAGAGAATTTTTTAAAATTTTTCTATGGAAAACAATTAATCACCAAATCCGAAAAACCAAACCATTTTAATCCCATTCAAAGCCATAGAATCTTTGTCAAATCAATAATAAATAAACGATACGTTGTGATTATACCATTGAAAAAAAGAAGAAGATATTTTCAAAAACATAAAACGATTTCCTTAAAAACAAAAATAACATAAAAAGAAAAATAATAATAAAAAAAGATTTTCTTCTCAGATGAGAACAACTCCCGCGTCATCAGGCACGTGTTTCTCCCTCTATAAAACGAAACACAAAATTCACATTTTAAAAAAAATAAAAAATAAAAAATCTGAAAGATTAAATATTTTTAGCGTCAAAAACAATACCAAAAGCGCGCGAAGTCTCCCGCGTTAGTTCTTCTTATATTTTTATTAAAACACATTTGCACTCTCATTTTTCTTTCTCTCGTTCTTCACAATGCAACACTCAATTAACGCCGCCGCGTCGCAATCTTCACGCGGCGGCGATACCGCCGAAAGCTCCGATACAAAAAAAGGAAAAAAACGTGGCAGTTACAATTGTGGACGTTGTGGCCTTCCCAAAAAAGGACATAACTGTAATATCAAAACACCAGTTTCCACCACAACTACCACTACTACGCCGGTAGATTCATCGTTATCTATCGTTTCTGTACCGTCTGCGGTCTCGGTGATTCGTCAACCACCGTCGAATCTCCGGCGAGCGCTTTCGTTTGACGGTCTTGACGATCGAGGCAGTGGACTTGATCTGTTGAGGCTTGACGATAAAGCGTATGGTGATGGTGATGGTGATGGTGATGGAGATGGAGATGGAGATGGAGATTTGTTGGATCTGGAACTAGATCTAGAACTAGATCTAGATGTGGAGATTGATTCGAGCGGTTTGCCTGGGAATTTACGGTGGGAGGTTTTGAGGAGGTTACCGCCGGCGGGATTGTTATCGGCGGCGAAGGTGTGTAAGGGATGGAGGGAGACGGCGAGGAAGCTGTGGAAAGCGACGGAGGAGTTGAAACTGAGGGTTCCGGTGAAGGTTCATGTTGGATTTGTTGCATCGATGCTGCAGAAATGTCCTGGGATTTTGAGGCTTTCGCTTAGAATGGAAAGGTGTGAAATTTTCCAGATCCACGTTAAGAATAAGATTAATTGATGAATTATATAATATTGACTAATTTAATCGAGAATTCATGGTTTAGTATTGTAAAATTATATAATGCATGCGTAAATTGAAATATATGTGTTGATTTTGAAGATTGATGCACAAAAAAATAAGTTAAAATCTGAATCTCAATTTATTAATTAATCAGTTTTGTTATAAAAGGATAATGAAAAAATTTGGATCTTAAAAATGAGATTTTGAATTTGATTTGTATCGTATTATTTATATTTATGTTAAGAATATGATTTGTATTGCATTATTTATGTGTTCTAAGATTTGTATTGTATTATTTATGTTATTAATCTGATTTGTTTCATTTTGCAGTGATTTTGATTCGACTATGCTGGCTTGCATTGCATTTTCATGCCCAAATCTGGAATCTATGGAGATCTCAGTCTTTGACACCGCAACCAATCGGATCAATGGGTATTACTCATGCTCTTGTCTTTTAATTTTTTAAACCCCTTTTTTTGCTGCTTCTTTGTGTAATGAGTTTTGTTTTGTTTTGGTCAAGTAGTGTAATGCGTTTTTGATTCTTGAACATCTAAGTATGCAATTAATGTTGGATCTAATTAATTGTATACAATGTGAAAGTGAGGCAAGTAAGTTGTTTAGTTAAGACACAATGACTAATTATTTCTTGTATGATTCTTAGATTTTAGATCCGTGTTTTACATTGTTAATTGGTTAAATGTTGTTTATCGTTCAAATGCCTTGATGTAAATGGATGGAATCTTGATGGTGTATTGCCATGTTATAGATTGTAACCCTGCCTTTATCAGCAGAGGTGCAACTTTTGTTTTGTCCCATGGAAGACTTGAAATTTCAGATTTTTTTTTCCTCCAGATTTCTGTTTAATTTCTTTAGATGCCTAGCTGCTAAAACCTTTCTGTGCAGCTAGAGCTTACATTATTAGCATATATGCAAGGTTAAGTAAAGAATAATGCTTTCTGCTGATTAGCTTTATATGTTGTTCAACTATGATGATGCAGGGATGAACTAGGCCGATTTGTTGCTGACAAAAGAAACCTCAAAAGCCTCAAGATGGAAGGTTGTTCTAATCTAGGGGGTTTTGTCCTCTCTTCATCTAGTTTGGCTACACTTTGGCTATCTGATCTGCACTCTCTGTCTAAGATGGTAAATGTTACCTTTGTTGTTCTTTAATGTGATGTGATTGATATTGATATTGATTATACCCTGAGGTCGCATTCAATTGACTCCTAGTTGCTAACCAATGCTTTTAAATTGTAGGTATTTAACTGTCCACAGCTGAGAGAGATTTCACTTGAATTTTCTTGCCAAGAAAATGCCAACACTGACCTCATAACTATGATTGAAGGATTGGGAAGAAGTTGCTCGAAATTACAAAACATCCATATAGCTTCAATGCGGCTTTCTCATGCTGCTGTGCTTGCTCTTACTGCTGCTCAATTGAGGTTTGCCCTTTCTTTGGCAATTTATTGTGTGTTTTCATGTTGTTATTGGCATTAGCCACATGTGTTGAAATTCCATCTGTTATAAAAGTTTGTAATCTATGATGTTTTGAACTTTCTGTTTTTATGAATTTATAATGTTTTTAACTTTCTTTTTCCATGTATTTGCACTATCTTTTGTATGAACCAACCATTGTAAAAGACCATAGGATCATGTCGAATTTTATACTGCCTGCCAAATGTGGTGTATGTGAAATAATATGAAACCAATTATTATAACTACACTGCTCAATATGTATACACTCTAATAAAAATTAGGCATTGATAAAAACTTGATTTTATTCCCAAAGTTATGAATATCCGAAATTCCGATCCTATAACTGTTGGACTAAAGGTTATATATTTATCATGGGGATCTCATGGTGTGCATAATCAGTGAAAATGTCTTTCTTAATTGTGCTTTCTTCTCTTTTTAAGAAATGAGTTAATGCTACTAACATCCCACTTAGTTGAAGATATTAATGAAATTCTGTCCAAATATACAATTAATCAGGGGGCTGCGAATGCTTTCTCTTGTTCTTGGATCTGAATTAACCGATGCATCTGTTGCTGCAATTGCATCAAGCTATCCAAATCTAGAGTTGCTTGACCTCAGTGGGTATGATTCTGTACCGATTCTTATTGACTTCAAAAAATTTGTTGGAGTTTTGAAAATGTATTTACCTTGGAGACAAAAGAAGCTTGATGGAACTCAATACCATGGATAAATTACAATCAAAGTTTTAGTATAAGAACTTATATTTCAAATAAATATATTTTTAATTACCATGTCTCTGTTTAAGAAATCAAGTTTGATGGGTTGCTGTCATAACAGATCTGGCATAAGCGACAGCGGCATTGGAATGATTTGCAATGTATTCCCTGAAACACTTAAAAGACTTCTCCTTGCTCTTTGCCCTAATGTGACCTCAAGTAATCTTTTGTTACATCCTCAATTATTTCACAAAACTTACACATTATTAGATTATGTTTGTTCATCTAATCTGCTGTCACATGTTTCAGGTGGCATTCAATTTGCTACAGCTCAGTTGCCACTTCTTGAACTTATGGACTGTGGCATGACCATATGTGATCCTAATTTCCCAGATCCAACCGCTGATGAAAATAACGGCAAATCACAGAAAACATCCAGTGCTAATCTACAGCATATAAACCAAAAGCTAATCATCAAACATAGCCGTTTAAAGAAACTCAGTTTGTGGGGTTGCACCGGCTTGGACGTGAGTTTCAATTTTCACTAGACTGATGCCATTTAAAGCATATTCTTTTTTAGGCTTCTAATCTGTATAGTTCTTTTCAAATTTATATGCAGGCCCTATACTTAAACTGCCCAGAACTCAATGATCTGAATCTAAATTCTTGTAGAAATCTGCATTCAGGTTTGCCCTCTCATGTTCCTGTTTTGTAACTATCAAATAATTTGTTGCAACTTACCAGGACTTCCTTTAAAATTATATGATTGATTATTTTCATTTATTAATTGGTTCAGAGAGGCTGTTGCTTCAGTGCCCCACTTTGGAAAATGTTCATGCATCAGGTTGTCAGGATTTGTTAGTTGAGGCTATCCAAAGTCAGGTAACAAAGTCAGGTTGTCCTTTCATGTTTCAGTAGTGTTCCATAATTAATAAATCAATGTTCTCTTCGAGATGTGAGCTTTATAGATTGCTTGTAGATATGACGAACAAGATCCCTTGAACTAATTTTCTCTGCATGGATAATATATTTATTATGATCTAGTTTGCTTAATATTTATTCCAGGCTTTCCTGGTTCTAATTTAAAATATACTTAATGATTTATTTGCAGGTCCGCAATGTTTTTCCTGCTATAGATAACCATTCGCCTTCTAAACGTCTACCTGATGGCTCCAAAAGGGTTCGGGTTCCTTATTTACTTAGTGGCGAGGTAAAGCTTAAAGAAATAATATTATGCATGTTTTAAAAACATATTGTGTTTATCTAGGATGGAAAACTTTAAAAATAATATTTACTACGTAGCTATCTCTAAATCTAGTCTAAAGTAAGTTTGTGCATCAAACAATTGTGTCTTTCCTGTGTGAACTGGTTTTGTTTCAAGCTTCCACAGAAGAAAAATTGGATTTTCTAGGGTAGTTTTTTCAAGTCATTCTGTACATAGTTACAGTCTTGCATGAATCCGATTTTATTTTGAATGTGAAAATCTAACATACAATATTATTTCTTATTTTTTTCATTGTAGTCCCCTGAACCTGAAAAAAAGCGAAGGAGGATCGAGAGACTTCCGTGTAATGTGCTTGTGGACTGATCTCCCTTGAAACTTATTCTAATTTTTCTGTATGGTGATGAAGGTGGGCTGGAACTTGTTTTATTTTATACATAAGAATGTGCAATATCTTGTATGTTATATTACATGTATTATTCCTTAGCTACCAAACAGGTAATAATTTTTCAATTTAGGCTCTCAAACTGGTTCCCTAGATGAAACTGTGTCTCATCTTAAACAAATGTTTATGTTTAGAAATACTCTTGTATGAACTATGGTCTATGGATGAATGCCTCATTTTTAATGAAATAAAGTATTTTATGAAAATTCCCCTACTAGACTACCAAGTCATTTAATTGGGTACTGATATAGGGCGAATGCCCATAGAATTGTTAATGCTTCATATATGTGCCATTCTTCGATCACTACACATAATGTTGATGTTGAGGCAAAGTATCCAGACACTTAGACAGAGGCGTTTAAGAGAAGTTTGGAGTTTCCTGGTTTACATTTGGAGATTTCAATATGTATCCTTACAAAGGAAAGAGCAGATTGAGGGTTGGGAAACAACCAAGGGTAAATTGTGTTTGAGAATGTTGGGGTTGATCCATCTGTTCAATGTCCATGTATTTGAACATTAGACACCTTGATATGTACCTTTCCTTTCGAGTCGTGAAATGTAGCTCGTACTTGTGAACTCAAGTATTTGATGAGTTTCAGGATACAGTGGATGGATGTAACTCAAGCAGATTTTGCATCATCTTTCACAAAAGATTGCTAGCTAGGTTGAAAGGAACTGACAGGAAAATGGAAGACTGTTATAACCGCAATTTGGAGAATTGCATAAATTGTGGAGAGATTATAAGGCTATTCTATACAAGGATAACTTATTATGGCACCAATGAGTGAAACAACATTGGATCATATTCGGAGATCGAAGCACTCCCTACTTTGATCTCAAGAGTGATCATAAGGCATCATAACTCTAATGTCATTATTTTAATGACAAATATTAGTAATTAGGTGTTAAATTAATATTTACTCTTTCGTTCGGATAAGAGCTCAAATCAGTTGAAATCCTTGTTCTTTAACAAGAGCAATTTGATCTTGCACGAATGATAGTGATTTGTATGTCTGCTTGAATTGCAGTTTGCAACTATTGATAGCCCCAAATGAGGTTGGAGACTTATTCACGGATCTCAAAACATTGAAACAGATCCCAATCCCTTTCTCTGAGGACTTGCATACACCTAAGAGACACTAGGGCCCCTTGAAGAGTGACCCCTGCATGATTGCTTTCTTTGCCTTCTAGGGAATTTTTGAATATCATTCAATGGTCCAATCTAGAGTGCAAAGTTAGAGCCGTACTCTTTGAATTGGACCTCAGAAGATACTATGACTTGGTGATCAACCATATCTTTTACTCCCCTAAATAAAATATAAGCAAAAATGATATTTTAAAGGTTGATTTATGATGCCTAAATTTTAAATCACATCAACTTTTTAAATACCATTTTTTATATACATTTTTCACTTGAATATTGTAAGCTAATCAATTTGCAATTTAGTGAAGCAGATTACCAATGATCCCCGTGAGCTTAACTCAGTTGGTAGGGATATCGCATATTATATGTAGGGGCCGGGGTTTGAACCCCGGATACTCCACTTCTCCACAATTTAATTGTGTGAGCTCTAGCCACTAGGCTACTTAACAAAAAAAAAGAAAAAAGATTACCAATGCATGCTTCTATGTGCCAAATGTCTTATGACTTGCGCAAAAGTAGTGTTGCACTTTGGCACGGAGATGGAACGTGGAACTTCAACATCTTTCTCCACTTCCCACCTGCTCTATAGTTTGAGATTATGGGTTGCCAAAACGTGTTATGTAACCATAAAACGATAATTTGTTTTCTCAGGGTTAAAAAATGTAGATAATTGGTGAAAAAAATGCAGATAATTATAATTAACCATTTTAGGATTATAGGATATTAAAATTCTCACAATGCTATAAACTTCTACAAAGTGGTCAAAGAACTTTTAAATGGATTCATGAGTCCTCCCCTTTGTAATACTTGATGTTGGGATTTCTGCTATAAACTTTTAAAATGAAGTGTATGCATGTTTTCTTCACAATTGCATCTTTTGGTAGATACCCTTTTATTAGTAATTGTCCATTCAAAAGGGATTTTGTTTTAAATATAAACTATGATATCCTTTAATTGACTTTAATTACCATTAGACTAAATAACAATCCTCTAAAAAAAAGGCCGAGCAAAAAAACCATGTTTTATTTAGTTTCAACCTATTATTTGCACAGACCATAAAAAAATATTGAAAAATGATCTAACAATCTCCCCTACTCGAACCATGCAATGACTTGAAGATTAAAACATACCATATTTATGCATCTTCCATCTTGATCAGGAACTTGTTTTTCCTATTAAGTTCACATTTGACTTGGTTAAACTAATTCATTTAATTTGGTTCATAATCAAGTAAGTTGAATTTGAGCTAAAAATTGAGCTTGTTAAATAAAGGAGCTGCAACTGAAACTGTGCTATGCATTATTCCACTTATTTGAGTCATGAATTAGTTGTATCTATTACATATCAAATTATTTTTTATAATGGTGTAAAAGTTTATACATATTTTTCCACTCCCTCTATCATGTAATAAATGTTTTATATGCAAAAATAAATAAATGTAAGTCCCAAAATAAATGTTATGACTTACCATACGTTTTTTATTCGAAAGATTCTAGCAACGAAACTCACATACTAAATAATGATAAGTGGAAAATTGTAGGTTTAGCTTCGGGCTCTAGCATATTAAGTGTCTTTGCAACTATACCATCTAAGTTATATTTATTAGAAAATGTCACTTATCTTTTTTATTATAACATTAATTGTTTTATTAGCGTTGTATTCTCTTTACATACATAATTCTAATTAGGGAAATGCTAACTTATGCCCTAAAAGCATAAGATAAGAAACCAAAAGTAGAAATAAAATCTTGGAAATTGAGTATTTTTAATTTTAAAAGCTTTTAATTTTATCTTTTTAACTTATGATTAATCCCTTTTTTTGCCCTTAGGGAGGATACAAGTTACAGCATGTCCCTTCTAATTAATCAATTATCCGCCATTTTATATTTATTTATGATTATGGCGAATACACTCATTATATAAAGTTAAAATTATAAAATTATTATTATTATTTTTCTTCTAAGTATAGTTTTTCTTAATTTGTGTGAAATAATTTAGCATAACACTTCTAATGAGACGAATATATTGGGGTGACTATATTATACAATCATTTAATCCAACAATATTAAATTTTATATTACAGATATTCATTAAAAAGTTATTAGTATATCAAAAGGAACCAAAGATAAACATGAGTTTAATTTTAACTCTTCACTCATCTTTATACCTATCACTAAACAAGTTTGACTATAATTTCACAAGCATTACTTAGAAAACATAATTCAGTGTAAACAAACAAAGAAATTAAATAATAAATCAAACTAATATCCATGGGTATGCATAAATGCTATTTGAAAATGCACATGGCATTGTCCCCACCCAATCAATCCACCTCCACCATGTTTAGGGACTAGCTACGTTCTTGACCTAACTAACAATAAAAGATCAAAAACCAATTTCTATGCAAATTAAATACATACTTTTATTACTATATAATTGTACAAATAATTGAAAAAATCATTAATTTAATACAAGGAATCGCATATGAATTATGATAACAGAGAAAATTTTAAAGACAACTTGGAACAGAAGAAAACGAAAAAAAAATTAAGTTACAAACATACAAGCGCATTATTATACTTATTCTTATGCAAGCACACAACAAGTAAATATAAATAGAGTTTTGCAACAGAAACACATAATTTAGAGTCATTATCGTTTCTGGTCGTAATTTATACTTGGACCTCTCAATGCTTAATTAATTTTTTTGAAATAATATATAACAAACCATATAATGTTACACATACACAAATTATATCTATATATTTTTAACAGCTAGCTCATGAGTCCATATGTTTCTGCTGCAGCTTAACGTTGCTTCAGTTGCCAAGTCAACTGGGCATCACATGGAGCAGGTTATGGACTGTAAAGACTAGTCTAGCTAGCTCCTGTTCTTGCATTTTTCCATGGCTCTTGGTGCTGACATATATAGTAAAAATTACCGTTATTTTGCTTAGAATGTCAATAAATCATCAATATAAAGATAGACATTTTTTCACAAGTAAGAGATATTTTTATAAGTAAAGCGCATATCTAAAACTGTCTCAGGATCAAACCCCTATTCTCTGTTATGAGCAAGTGAGCTTCACCGCCAAACTAATTAAGACGTTTGAACCAAATAAAATACAAATATAGATATTGTGTTTGGGTGACGAAATGGATATATATAGGTTCATGCATGATTAATGAGTTATATAGGTTTCTATCTTGAAAAGTAAAAATATAATGAAACTGATTAGTTAAGATAATACAATGTTTTTCTATGGTTTACTAACCCATCTATTGTATCCTAAAGTAAAAGAAATTTAGGGATCTCTAAATAAATAAATAAAAGTGATTTAGGGATCTCTTTATTTTGGTGATTAAGTGGTGTTATATGAATGGATCGAGTACCCTTGTACTTAATACCAACTTATGAGCATACTATTAATTGTACTCATTTCTACTTGAACACAAACTTTATTTGCAGTTAAAAATAATAATAATTAAGATTATACTAACCGAGTCCAATGGCTTCCTTTCCTTTCATGATACGTAAACGCTTGCATGATTCAATAAACATCCTGTCGACACAGAGAAAATAAATATGTTTTCGTTAGCTATATATTGTGGTTGTGGTTTCTCCGTCTCATCATGGATCTATCTTCTATAAATTAACAATAAATGTGTTCTTTTGTACCAAATTATTATTTTTTAATTATGATTGAAAATAGTACGTAGGTGTAATTGTTGGAGGCAATTACTAAAATAAATAAAATAGGGTCACTACCAATTAATTGAGTGGAGGAATGAATTGAAAACTTACTCCCATGGTACATCACCGACAAGCATCCAGTCGCCATCTTTGTCTTCATAAGTTGGGACATAGTCGGAGCTGTTCAATAGATCCATCAACTTATTACTCTCATTCATGAAATCCCTAATGCCTTGGGATTCACAATTTCCTTCAATCAATTTCAATATAAAAAAAGAAACAACACACCATTAATACTTGATATCGATCAATCATGTGTATATTCACATGCACCAATTAATATACTCGACTCAAGTTCCCATTTCTATGAAATTCAATTTATTCTTTCATGGTAGATAGATGAATGAGCCATGCAATATTAAGACACAATATCCTTATTAAGGCATGCATATTGTAAATATACATACATGCTCCCTCGCCCATTTTTATAGGGGTAGTTTACAAAAAAAAAATTCTCTCTAAATATAAGTTAGTGAAGTACAATAAATAAGAGTATATTAGTGGAAAAAAAATAATAAATATTGTATTGATATTGTAAAAGAGATAAATAATTTGAGACAGAAAATTAAAAAAGATAACATCTATTGTGAGACAGAGGGAGTATTAATTAAGGATAATATAGTAATAACCACACACATTTGAGACAACTTTATTGCTTCAACAATTTTTCACAATACCCGTAATTTTTGTAAATTACTTCTATAAAACAAGACGGAATGAGTACAATAAAATTTGGGGTTAACTAAATAATTAGTTGTGTGGTTAAAGCGAAAGGGCGAAATGATAACGAGTTCAAATGTTCGATCCCTCATCTAACATATTAATAATACTAAAATTTCCTATAGTTAATTTTTTTTACCTGTGGTAAAGGAGTTAAACATTTTGGCTAAGGCATCAGAGAGCTCTGGGTAACTCTTGTACATCTTGAGGTCAACTTTGCGGAGGTAAGGTGCTCCATCCATGCTAACTTTCACAAAGCTTATTGGATTATTAGTGCTATTCTTCTTTTCACTTTCTTCTGATCCTTCACTGCTCTTTTGGGCAGCAAACATGTTCTTACGGAATGACCGCACTGGTGGCCACCCTACCACTTGTGCCCTATAAGTACAGTTCAATTAGTTAAGTGCTTGAGTATATATGAATATTTTAAATTACTAAAAATTAAAGAGAAAATTCCTAAGTCTTTGAAGGACCAGTGATCATGATTGTATTGCTTCGGTACAGCTTGTAGTACCATTTATTTTAGCAATGAAATTAATTTTGTCTTTTCAAAAAAGAAGAACACAGTTGATGATTACATAATAAAAACATATAGTGGGTATTAGTTCCTTATTATAAAGTTGATAACTTTTGAGATTTCCTTGTCCTTTAATATATAACTATTTTTAAAATTTATATGGATTAATAATTTATTTATAAAATATCCATATTTAATTCACAATTAAAAAATTTATATTTGTTTTCTCTGTCTTATGATAAGAATAGTATATAATAAGGACTTTCTGAAAAGAAAAAAAAAAAGAGTATATAATAAGGACTTGACCGAAAAAATAAAAAAATAGTAAGGATACTTATAGAAAAAGTAAGGGGCAAGGACAGTTAGAAAATATAAATTTGTTATAAGTAGATGACTCAAAATTTGCTATATTGTTAATTATGAGGTGAGTACACATCAAGACTAATTGGAAATTTTTCAATAAATAATTCATTATCTTTTTGAAATAATAAATAATTCATTATCAGAAACAATGAAAATATCTTTTTCTGTGTGTATATATTTTTCACTCAATATATAAATTATGTTTCTTTTAATGTAAATGTTAGTTATGTTCTAATTAATTTTATGGATCGGAAAAGATATCATATATAGAATGAAAATTTACAAAAACAAATAAAGAATTAACTAGAATAATTAATTCTATGATATTTATGCATGCTTAAATATTTATTAGGTTAATGAACAACTTACTTAGCAGGAGGCTTGGCACCAGAATCAGAGAGCAGAAGAGACTTCTCCTTTGGCTTAAATTGTGGATCTGTTGCTCCTTCCTTAGTAGAAAGATTAAGCTTCAAATCCACAGTGCTTGTTTCACTTTCACTCTCAGTTTCAGAAAAACCTCTCTTCCTTACTACTTCTGTTGTTTTGCCTGGCAATCCAAGTCCTAGCCTCAGTTCAGTTTCCTCAAACACCATCTTTTCCTCCTTTTTCAGCCCTGCAACTTCCATTATCAAGTTTTTTCTCTCTCTAAATTTCTCTTTCTCTCTCTAAGCATTCAGTGTGATTTGATTGGTTTGTGACAATAATAGAGGAAGGGGTATAGAAAGGCAAGAGCACGTTGAAGTGGGGGGAAGTCTTTTACGTTTGGGCGGGGTGGCCATTAATACAAGGATGGGATAGGGCATTTTTGTCATTTTAGTATTATCAATAAAATAAAAAGGGTTTAATATCAAATAGGATTGTGACACGTGGAGGAATGTGTGAACAAGACTTGTTTTTCCAACCTTGCTGGGATAGGTAACGACATGGTCATGTTATCTTTCCTATGATTGTTCAATACAACAAGTGGAAGTGGGCACCCACTGCCACTGCTGCCTCCTAATTATCTACTTTTCTATTATTTCGACCTACCTACCTAGGGTTTCCACGTTTCACCAATTTGGTAAATTTTCTTATTCCTCAAAGTTTATCAAAGAAAGCAATCGTGTGTATGCATTCTCTTGTCTCCACTTTCAAAGTACATAGATGTATTTTTTTTGCCAAAGAGTGCCATCAGGACAATGATTAAGGAAGCAAATATAGTAATTTTGCATTGAAACTTGTGCATTCAACTTCTCAAAAGTCTAAAAAGTTGTATTTTCAACTTAAAACTTTCATTTTTTTGGTTTCCTTAACCATTGCCCTAAGGGCACCGGTTAGCATAACCCTTTTTTTTATTTAATTTAATTTTCCGACGTCAAATTCACATAACTGTTTTTTAATTTATTGTTTGATGTGTGTCTTGTATGAATCTTTACGATTTTGTCTTTATAAAATGTGTTGAATTGGTTTAAGAATCAATAAGGATCAATGTGGTTTATAAAATGAGTTGAATTGGGTTTAAGAATCAATATGAATCAATGTAGTTTATAACTATCATTGTCTCGATTTTCAAACAATGTAAGATTTTTTAGGTGTATCAGAATAATAGCCCCGCAATTGAGGCTAAATGACAAAAAGGTCAATAAGTTATCATGAATGACTTAGGTCCTCAATTTCCACATACGACACCAATGTCAAGTAAGAAATTGCATTGATGTTAGCTTAATGAGTCTACACAAAGTTATATCTTTTAACATTTTAGTTGGAATAAACTTTTTTTAGTATATAAGTGGGTTCAAATTGTATATTTTAATTGATTTGCTATTTGAATTAAGGTCACTCTTTCTTTTTTTTTTAAATTCACGATGATTAGTGTGCGCCTGTGTACGATTCTTGTGTGTGAATACCGTCATGCGTTGTTTTGAATTTTCATCTGGGTTACACATGATTTTTCTAAGAGAAGTTTCGTTGAGGTCAATGTTGATGTGTACCTTTCATCATGGTTAGAGTGTTTCCTTAGCTGCAAAGTTGTGTTGATCATGTTTTGGTATCGTAGCCTCCACGCAGGGGCTAATAGGAGAAAAAAGAGTGCATGAGAACGTCTTTTATCCTCCCTTTATGGAAGACAACAGTCTAGGAGCAAAAGCATGCCAGTCTAGGAGTAAATATTGTCCTTCTTATTTGTATCCTTAATAGTATCCTTATTTTCCACCTCTCATTCCTTAACACGCTTGCTGAGGTTTTGAAGCAAATTAACTAAATTATGAAGCAACTCTTTTAGGAAGGCTTGAAAGTAGGTAATGCGATTCTTGGGGTCAATAGGTCTTATGTTTGTAAGCATAAGGAGGATGATGGTATAGGGGTAAGATATTTTAGGCTCTTCAACATGGATCTCTTGAGTAAGTGGAAGCAAATTCCGGAAGTGATGCTTTATGGAAAAGAATCCTCGTTGGTAGGTGTGGTAGTCAATTATCCCTTTCCCCATTTAGTATTAGTACAGGGCCTCATTATCATTGATCAACCAAGTGGACTGGCGTTCTTTTAACTCCAGTTTAGAGTGGTTCTCATGGGGAGTCAAGAATGTGAGTTAGGATCCTCTTCATTTAAACTTTTCTCCTTTTCTTCCATTTAGAGAGATAAAGACACAAAAAATCATAAAAATAATTAATGATGGTGGGACCCATTTAATGATAGGATCCACCACCAATTTTTGGTGTCTATCTCTTTCATAATGACAATCTCCATTTATTTTAATAAACGGAGAGGATCTTAACTTGAAGAAGGTGATGGGTAATGGGTCTTTGACCTTATTAGGGTATGTCGTTTGGGTAGGTAGAGAGACTCTTTTTCTTAACTTTCCTAGGTTGTTTTTAGCGTAGCATTAGCAACAATTGAATGTTGCCAGCTTAGGTCACTTGGTCAATGACATGTGGCTTCAGACGTTCGCTTGGAGGAAAGACATTTTGTATGGTTACAATGTTTTGTGGACGAACTGACAACCTTAACTGGTGAGGTGACTCGGAGTCTTGAAGAGGAGAAATGAAGCTGGATGTATGACTTATCGACTCACTTATTTATTATCTCAACATATCAAGCTGTCAACCATACATCTTATGGGTGATATTTTTTCAAGGGATCAACCATCTTGTTCCTCTAGAAGAGTCGAGCTCAACCAAAAGTTATAACTTTGTCTTGTCAAATACTCTTATACAAGGCACCTAACTGCGATAATACGCATGTTTAGTGGTAGCTATCACGAGTCAGTGCACCACCTATTTGTTTACTTGTGATTTTTGCTTAATGTTTGGTATTTAGTTGTTAACTGGATTGGGTGAGAGTTTGTTATGCCACATAACCTATTTATCTTATTCTCGGTAAATTGTTTATTCGGAGGTTGGCCTCATCTAAAACATCATTGGGTTTTATATGACATTTTGTGGTATGCTTGATTTGGAAGATGCAGATGATACTGTTTTCAATAATAAGGTCGTAAATATTGAACAATTGGTGGATTGAATTAAATTCTCTTATTGAAAGTGGTTTCTAGGTAAATCCTTAAGATCTACTTATACTTTATACGAGTGGGAGGTTGAACCCTCCTTTTAGTTGTTGAGATAGTTTTTTATCTTCTCACCAATTCTTTTTTGCATGTGTTTTACTTTGTTGGTCTGTTGACTATATACATGGTTTTAGTATATGTTTCGGACCGACATAAAGCCCAATGACAATAACCCAACAAGGCTAAGTACCACAACACTTAGAAAAGAATACCACAAAGGTGCACGAGAAGCTCTGTGCAAATTACTACACAAGAACGCGTCCATGTCAAATCCTGGCCATCAAAGCCATCTCTAGCGACTTCAGTCATCTACGCCGCTAAATCTGGAGGCAATTGATTATCAACCTCCTCAGCTATATAAGCGTGACTCAGTGTCATGTCCAAGGTACCATCTCATTCATCTGTTTTCTCACACAATCCACCTCTTTCATATACTGACTTGAGTGTTAGAGTGCTAACGTGTTTGTATGCACCATTTTCATCCGGGTGAGGAAACTTGCAATCCTCCACATCGGAGTATCGAACACCACCGCAACAACAACCACCATCCCCGATGAACCACTACTACATATCTCTGATCTTCGTCGAACAAATCAGTATCCATTGCAAAAAACATTTATCTAAAATTTAAGGGGAGTAGTAGTACTATTACAAGAAATCTGGTTATTTTCCAAGGGAGGAAAATAGCACAAGAAGCCCTGTAAAAATACAATTTAGCAGAAGTTTTGTGAGGAGTTGAATCCCTCGAAAATCAGGTCATCGCAAATGAATAAACCATGGGTTAAACCCCTGGAAAATTTGCGAGGGGCAAGCCTTGGCAAAGGCCCTCGTTTCTCTCCTAGCTAAAGCCCTAACAATGACCCTGTCAACCATATGACTAAACCCGCTGCTTTTTTGACGCACTGCACCTCTGATGCACTTTCACACCTCTGTCATATTTTGATGCCAAACAAAGCCAGGTGTTTTGCGAGGGGTTTGCCCCTAAGAAAATGTATTATATTTTTTTTAAAAAGTTTTTCTTTTAATTTTTTTTGTTTTAAAATCATTTTAAAAATATAAGTCATTTTAATTAATATTCATTTAAATTAATGTTTTTATTCAAATTACTTATAAAATAGTTTTAATTTAAAGGCTTAATTACACTTTTGGCCCACTAAGTTTCCCAAAGTTGTGATTTTGACCCCCTAAGTTTATTTTCTGTTGCAATTTTGGCCCCACAGCCCAAATTTGACCCAATCAACGTTGACGTGGACACATTTTTATTAATTAAAAAAAATAAAAATAAAAATATATTTTTTTATTTTAATTTTTGTAATAAAAAAATTATTTTTTGCAATTAAAAAAACAAAAATTATTTAATTTTGTTTTTGTAATTAAAAAAACTTTTTTATTTTTGTAATTTAAAAAAACAATTTTTTTTAATTACAAAATATTTTTTAAATTAAAAAATAATTAAAAAATAAAAGTAAAATAAAATAAAAAAATATACACACGTGGCGCCGACATATCCGTTGACTGGGTCAAAATTGGCGTAAGGGGCCAAGATTGCAACATAAAGTAAACTTAGGGGGGTCTGAAAAGAGTTGTTTTTTTAGAGGGCTAAAATCACAACTTTGAGAAACTTAGAGGGTCAAAAGTGTAATTAAGTCTAATTTAAAAATATAAAAAACTTTTTTATTACACAATTTCAAAGACATCATTAAATAAAAACAATTTTATTAAAATTAGTTTGAAACTAAAAATACCAACTCTTTATTTTTAATTTTCCTTAAAAAGCAAGTTTATTACAGAATATTAAAAAACAATTTCATATCAAGAACAATTTTATTACACAATTTTATTCCAACTATTTATTAAAAAAAACAGTTTTATATCAAGAATACCTTTATTATAATTTGTTTAGATAAAAATAACAGTTTTAATTCATTTTAATAATTAAGGAATTTTTTTTATTACACAAGAACATAAACGTTGTGAAGTTGAAGATATTTTTAAAAAAGTTTTAATATTTAATTTTTTTTATTACAGTAGAAAATAAATAGTTTTAACTTTTAAGAAATATAAAAAACAGTTTTAATATTTGAAAAAAAATCATTACACCATTAATATTAAAATTTGAAGAAATAAACAATTTGCTCTAAACTTAAAAAAATACAGTTTTAAATAAATAAAAAACAATATACACTTTTTTAAAAAACCTAATGTTGGACCATATTTATTTTTTTATTTCTAATATATTCAACAAATCTAAAAAAAATATACTCAACAGATCTAGACAAAAAAAAACACATATTCAACATGCATTTCTTAAAAAAAAATATGCATATTCATTGTTAAACACAATAGGATACTCAAAAAACATGCATATTCATTGTTAAATACTTTCTTATTAGTTTAAATCAAAATAGGTCTACACAGAAGGAAAAAAAAAATCAAAATAGGTCTCACACTTTGGAAATAGGTTCCACTTAAAGTGGAGGAATTGTTGAAATTTGGGGACTAACTCATCATTATAAAACCGGCTTGTAAAGTGAGGAGTGTCTCCTCTTTATAAACTCTCATAATGAGTCTGATCTATCTGTTGTGGGACTTGGATTTTTTCCAATACACCCCCTCACGCTCAACACTCTTTGGGCTTGGTGCATGAATAGGTAGGCGGCCCTTGAATTCGACAAGCTTTGATACCATGTTGAAATATGGGGCCTAACTCATCCTTACAAATCCAGTTTGTAAGGTGAGGATTGCCTCACCCATATAAACTTTTATCAAGAGTCTTATCTATCCAATGTGGGACTTGGGTTTTTCCCAATACTTGATGAGAGTTTATAAAGAGGAGGAACTATTCACTTTACAAGCTGGTTTTGTAAGGATAAGTTAAGCCCCAAATTTCAACATGGTATGAGAGCTTGTCGAATTCAAGGGCTACCTACCGATTCACGCACCAAGTCCAAAGTGTTGGGCGTGAGGGAGGTGTATTGGGAAAAATCCAAGTCTCAAATCGATAGATAAGACTCTTGATAAAAGTTTATATGGGTGAGACAATACTCACCTTACAAGCCGGTTTTATAAGGATGAGTTAGACTCCAAATTTCAACAGGAACATACATTAATTTCATTCAATAAGAGAGTAAAGTTAGAGAAAGTGTCTCTAACATTCCTCTTATACACAATCATATTGTCAGGGCTTATACGAGGGGCAGCCCCTGGCAAATTGTCATGCATGCAAAAAACGGTCACACACACAACAAGTACAACTTTTGCAGGAGATAAGTCAAATCAATCTAAACTTTGCATTTTGCCAAGGAGCAGTCCCTCGATTAACCCCTATCAAATGCTGACAACTTTCTCTTTTTATAGTGCAATTTGAATTTGTGTTTTCCGCTTAGAGTTATCCCAGGGTTTTTGCGAAGGGTTGCCCAAATGTCGTTTTCAATTTTTGCATTTTTCCAGGGGTTTTCCTGGCTTTACCCCACACAAATTTTACAGGGGTTCATGTCCCTGCATAAGGCCTAACGAATAGCACTTATTTCTTGTAGTGATACCACTCTATTCGATATTGAGCTTTGGATTGAGCAAAAGGCTATTGTCAATCCGTCTTGGATCCATGTAAATTCTAGGATCTGTCCATATATGTGAGATTATTAACTAGACATTCACTTCCCCATAATGCATATTTATACATATGAATTACTACAAAGTAAGATATAGAAAATAATGCACGCCATCAGTTTTATGCTCTGTGATTCTGTAGTAAATTCATGCAGAACTTCGATGAAATAAAAGCAGCAATGCCCATGAATGAAATATAGCATCATATAAATCGGTATAATTACTGAAAAAGACTATTGTTGATCTTGCATGACAAGAGAATTTTTGTTCTACCGACTACATGTGTGTATGAGTGAGTATCTTGACATGTCTTTAAGAATCATCTATAAATTTATTTATTTATTTTCACGAGTATGAGTAATTGTCAAAGTTAATGCGTTATTTATTTCTGAAATTGGACATGTCGCCTATTAAGAACCATGGAGTTATAGATTCATGTTCTGTGGCACAAAATCAAATTATGATTTTAACACTATTGTAGTAATTGCTAATTACTGCATGCTTCCCACACTATCAATTATGCGTTTGATTTAATCTACAAACTTCTAATTTTAGAACTACGTACTTTATGCTTATTCAGAAAGTGTTTTTTTTTTTACAAAGCTTAATTAGAAAGTTAAAAAGTTAATGATGGGATGTGAGGGATGATAAAAAACTATGGGAGTAAAAGGAAATATAGACGTGCAATTATTTGAAAAGAGCACGCTTTACTATTTGTTGTGACACTGTGCATATATATAGGTAGATGATATGTTTGCTGCTTCTGAACTGCATGAACACATGTTGAGTCCAAAATGCTCTCTGTCCCCTTAAACACTGTTGTTAACCGCAAACAAAGTTGGACAATGATGAGTACTCTTGTTTGGTCATAGGTCTAAACAAAATTGATTTAGTGTTCGTTTGGATTTGCTTATTTTTGAACTTCTGCAAATAAATTAGTTTTTATGTATTATTTATTAGTTCGTTAAGGTAGTTTATGAAAAAACATCTTATGACCAAACATAAAATGTTATTTGACCCTTGATGCATGTTCGGACACTAATGAATTCTCCGATCCAAACTCATCTGAACTTTTTATCAGAAAAGAATTATAGTTAAAAAATCTACACTTTGTGGCTCATTGTTTAGAAACACAATGGAAACACCTTATTTTTAGCTAGATTATTTTTTTTTGCATTTATGTTGTACAAAATTTTATACATTCATTTAATAAAATTACACCAGAATATATTTATTTGACGTCAAATATAATTTTATTAACGAAAGTCTAACAATAAATAAAGGTTGAGACTATTTAATTCACATGCAATATGAATTATAAAGATCATGTTTGCGTGAGTAGTTGGCAACTTGACTAGCCTCACACTAACATGTAAATAATTTATACTGTGAAAGCAAAACATTAAAATTAACACAACCCCTAATAATAGATCTGATATAGGTTGGTGATTGTTGATGAGAATTCAACATCAAAACCACATTTGAAGCATCTTATTTTGGTATAAGATTTAGAAAAGATATATCTTTTGCAAATTGTCAAACTCTTCAACATAGCTAACATGGTACTTATCATCAGTTAGTAGTAACCACAACACCGCGTGAGTACCACTTGGCAGCAGTTATTTCTAGTACACATATTTCATAACACAAGGCCAACACATGGATTATAATATCCTCATTTGCATCAATATAATATTTTTTTTATACCAATGATTCATGAAATTTAGGCATGGCAATGAGGCAGGGTAGAGACAGGTGTTACCTTATCCGTTCTCATATCCTACTCCCAAATACTTACATGTTACCCTATCCATGTCCAACATGGATGAGAAATCAAACCTCATCCTCCTCCCCAACGAGTTCGGGTATCCTCGCCTCATCTCCATCCCAACAGTTGTTTTTTTTTTTTTAATAAAAAAGAAGTATTTTTCAGCCTCGGATTCAATGTTGTAATGCATTATCCACCAAAGAGATGATGGCGATCGATGACTATGGTGATGGATAAGAGGGAGACCGAAGGTGTGAGTTGTGGAAGGAGAAGAGAGAGAACTTAGAGAAGTGAGTGTCGTATAAAAGATTGAGACTTTGATTGTGAGTGAAATGATTTAGAGTTTGAGTTTCTATTTATATAAATGGATGATAAATTGATATTTTTACATTCGGGACATATTTAAGTATGGGTTTGGGGTTTATACTTATATCTCCATAACCCGTCTCGTGCCTGTGTTATGAAACCTGGGAAAACTCAAACCCAATCAGAACGGAAAAAACCCTGTTAATTTAGATTTGGTTCGGACGGGTACGCACATGTATAGACTTTGTTTCCATGTCTAATGAAATTGTTTATACATAGAATATGCGAATTAAATATCACACTTAATTAATTGAAAAAATTAGACCTACTTTGATCAATGACACGTCATGAAAAGATATAAAATTGTCTCACTAAGTTATCTAAAAAACATACCATGAATTATGAATCACAACTGATTTCTTTTTTAGAAGATTTTTTTACCGATGTTTTTGTATATAGAATCCTCCAAACACTCCATAATATCAATTCAACGTGAATTTCTTTTTCCTGAAAAATATCTACTCAAACTTGTAGATATTGTAAGCTTATCCTAATCACTTGATGTAGACTAGTGGTGCGGTCTCAAACCGTTTTATTTTCCATAAGTGAAACTATACTAAACAACCGGTATTAATAAACAAGTATCTTTGTACCCAAAAAAATAAATAAATAAACAAGTATCTTCGTCAAAAAAATAAACAAGTATCAAAATTTTACACAAATATGAAAGCGTAAGACGATCAGATTCTCCAGAGCTGCTAACCATGTTTTAGAACGAACTTCTGATCAAAGTCAATAGTGTATAAAAAGTCAATGCTAATATATCATATTAATGAACAAGTATCAAAATTTATTCGGTTTGATTCAGTTTTTAAAAAGTGAATTTGAAATCCAATTCAAATGACTTTCAAAAATCAACATCCAAACATATCAAACACTATTCGATTTTGCATATCTTTTTATTTTATTACAATGCGGTTATAATTTTGATTGATTTAGATATTAACACACATAATCAAAAGTCAAATCATCCTAACAGTATATTTCACGAGATACGTTAAATACATATACATATTTTTTTCTTTCTTTCTGAAAATATAATATTTCATTATAACTTTAAAAAAAAATGCATTATAAGAAATATGTTTTTGGTTTCTATAAATATTTTTTTTGTTTTGTTTTAGTACTCTTAACAAAATTTGATTTTTTGTCCATCAACACTTTTTCATTCACATTTTTGACCTGTTTTTAAGTTAGGTCATGTGTACTCTTCACATTTTTAAATAAGTACTTGCATTTATAATATTATGTGAATATCTTTAATCAAAGTGGATTTTCTTTAATAAAACATTACTTCAATATAAATTTTTAAGCAAAAAATACATTAAAGTTAAAATTTAATTCATGTTTTGTTAAAAAAATTCTAATATTATAAACATGAGTACGAAAAAAATTCAAATTTTAAATAATACACATAAATTGACTTAAAAACAATGACAAAAAATTGTGATAATAAAACTTTGAAGAGATTTAAACGAAAAATTATTTATAAGGTTCAAAAACATATTTAAATCTAATAATAATGGGAACTTGTTTTGGTTTGATAAATTGTAGAAACATGTCATCTGAAATAAGAAGTTTCATGTGGAGGGAAATAAGGATTAAGCATGCAAAGTGGATACCAGAAATGGTGTGGTAACTGATTTCTCTGCTACACTTTTCTCCCTTTATTTCCTCCTAATTTGGTAGGAAAATTCCATGGTGAAATCGTGAAAATGACTTTTCTGATGAAGTTAACACTATAACATCGAAAGTGTAGTGAGTAACACCCCACTGTTTGTAAAGTGGCATCAAAAGTTCAATCCTCATAGTATCATCAATTCATCAGATTAACAAGACTACACTTAATTTAATTTTATCCTACCTTATGTTAAGTGTAACACCCCACAAAGTGTAACACTTAAGACTATCACATAATATCATCAAATCTGTTTGCATGTTAAAGATGCCAACGATAAAATAATACATGTAAGTCCAAGAAGTTGCAAACATTACTAGATGAATTACTATTGATCATTAATCAGTAATTAACAATTTAAAAATGAATCAAACATTAAAATCAAAATTAACTTTTTCAAAAAAGTCAGTTTTCTGACTGCACCCTAAAAACTCCCAATTTGGTATTGGCATGGAAGGGTTGAAGTAAGTGGGACCCAGCACCATGTGGTAAGATTCATTGGCTAACTAGAGCTGCGGGACCCACAAAAGAAGGCATGTGAGTGTGCTGAACTTATGTAGGCTTAAGGGTCAAACCCTATCCCATGTGCGCCGCTGCAGGGCACCCCACTAAACTGACCTCCTCCTTTTTCCTTTCCCACTTACTATCATACTCCCTCTTTTTCTATCTTTAATTTAAGGATCAAAATAATAGAACAAATAAATTAAAGTTTCATGTTCGATTCTCTTCGATGTCAATTTAGATGGGTTATTTTACTAATACATGATTAAAAATTTAATCTACATATTTCAAGTTTTCAACTATTAATTTGTTTATAATTCATTTTAAAAAGAGTAATGGATTTTATAATTTCGACAAATATAGAAAAATTATATAGTACCTTTTGAAAACATTATCCTATATTTCTCTACTAGACTGATATCTTTTACTAAGTACAGTTATGACTAAGACACATGTTTGATTTCTATTTCCAAAACATAATTTTTTTTATGGATTTTTTAAACAATGTATTTAGAATACTTGTTATATATCATGATTTAATTTTTTAATCTAATCCTGTTTTCTTTTCTTTCACTCTTCATGGTTTAACAAAGCTTTCTACAATTTCATTTATTTTATTGTTTTCTTTATTCTAATTTCTAACTCTTTACATTAATTGTTTTTGCTAGAAATCTGTTTTGCGGAAAATGTTGCAACACTTAAAAGAGTATGATAAGGTAATCCCCTTCAGGTTACTTTGGATGCTTTGATGTGATTTGCATAAAAACACTAAACTTATCTTTCGATAATAATTTATCGAATAATGTTTCTTACACTTCACTCATGCATTAGAGAAGAAGAGAATGATTTAGAGTAAGAAAATGAGCGAGAATAAGGCTATGACACTTGCCAAATTCGTTACATGCATTTTGATGGATACCGATCATGTGTTTATAAAACATGATATACCACTTCACATATGAGAAAATAACCTCACGAAGAGTTGCAATTCTTTGAAATCATAACTATTGATTCAAGAAATGTATTGGTTCACTTACATTTATGGAATAGCAATGAAACAATACATTTCAATCAAATCTACAAACAATTATAATACAACCATTGGAACCCAAAATATGAGAAAAACCGCACAAAACACATGTTTTCAGACTACACAGAAATGCACCTGGCGCTTTCACCATCGACGCTCAGCTCTGCCTATCGCTTGTACGAACACTTAGCTCCAGTCCTTAGCGTCCATAAACAGAGAATCGTCGTCCGAACTTAATTCTCCAACGTGCAGCACCGTGTTTTGATCATTTCATTGTGTTTTTACATCATGTAATTGGTCTTGGATTTTCCAATAAATCTAAAATGATTCCATTATTTTGGAAATGACTCACAATTTCTCATTTGACCTCCTCTGTTTTCTTTGTTTCTCCAATAATTTATTAATTTGTTATGATATATCAAATCTTCTTCTATATGGTATATATTTCAATGATCTTTCATTTTAAATTAAAACAAATAACCAATCAATTTAGTCATTAAATTATAACTCTCACTTCAACTTATCTATAAAATATGTGAAAATAATAAGTGGTCTCTAACTATTAAATCTTTCGGTTTAGTACATGCTATTAAGATGTTAGAGATTAAATTGTCGATTTTTTATATACTTTTAAGATTAAATTGATGAATTTCATATAATTATATAAATTAGAGAAAAAAGTAATTCATATAAAAAAATTGAGGAAAAAAGTAATTCATATAAAAAAATTGAGGAAAAAAGCAATTCATATAATTATAATTATATAATTTAGGGACTAAATTTAAAAAAAAAAATCGTTTGAGAACTCAAATGATGATTTATTCAAACTAAAACTCATAAACTACTTTGAGTTAGTTTATTTTTTAAAAAATCATCATTAGTCATCGTAGAGCATCTTTAATGATTAAATTTTAAAAGATACGATAGAATTCATTATGGAACTTCTCATAGATGCTCTAATGACCACAAGCATCTTCATATATAGTCTTCAGTAAGGTTTTGCAACTCGAGAGTTTACCTCAACTCATTTTACTTAGGTGAACTCGACTTAATAACTCGTACGAGTTTACCTAAAATTGAAATTATATAAAATTTATTATATACAAGACATATATATGTTAATATAATAATGTAAATAGATCAATAAATAGGTCAATAGTGTAAAATATGACTTAATTACAAAGGTAAATTATACCCAACTACCATAATAAAACATTATGCTCAACTTAACATCAAAATACAAAAATTAACGCACAAAATCTTAAGTTTCATAAGTCTTTAAGTTTAAGTCATCCATAAAACCATCCAAATAAGCAAGTTTCACAAGTTCCTAAAGTTGTTAATAAAACTATCCAAAAAATAAACTAGTTAATTTCTTCAAAAGGTTAACAAACACCACCACCGCAACACTAACCGACGTCACAATCACCGACGTCGAAATCTAAATTTCCACCGTCGGAATTGCAATCATAACTAGTATGTGCTCCCATGTTCATGGTTTGAGAACTCAGAGAAGAAAGAAAAAGAAACGTTTCATTTCAGGAACAATGTATTACTGTAAAGGTAACTATTCAGTAAACGTTTCAATCTTTGGGCTTGTAGAAAAGGAATTGGGTTTTGAAAAAAATGGCCTATTTTTTTTTTTAGATGTAAACTCGTAAAATTCGGTAAACTAGGTCGAGTTTACCGAGTGTTAACTCGATCAAACTCGTCAAACCTTCCGATTTTACCAGAAACCGAGTTTACCTTAGAGTTAACACAATTTTGGTACTTAAACACGTAAATTCGGTAAACTCGGAGAGTTAACACTCAATTTGCGGAACATTGGTCTTCGGCACAAAGGCTTTGGTGGTTGGAGAGGGAAGTGCTATAACATAAGAATGTAGACAAAAAACAGACGTATTTTACATTTTGTTGATGTTGAAAATAATTGTTCAATGATTATTGATCTTGGATATTGCCAGTTTATTAGCAGGTCGGTGGTTTAAAAACACAACAAAGAGATCTATATAAAAATAGAGGTCAGAGTGTTAGACTATACTATGTACTTAGTGGGATTTTGTATTATGGTCTAGAATGTAGCAGAAATTAAAAACCGAAAATCAAAAGGTGGTTGGTTAGTTACATTAAACTTAGTGATGCTAAAAAAAAATATTCTCTCCATTTTTAGAGAGAATAAGAAAATAGAGAATTTGTCAAAAAAAGAAAGGAAATTAGAGAATTTCAATATTAAAAGTTTAAGGAATGCTAGGGATCGCTTCAACTCCACTATTGACAATTTCAAGAACCTCTTGCAATCCGAAGATCACCTTCATTTGTTTAATCCAGCTAGCCTAGTTCTTTTCATCAAGAAATTGTTGATTTGCTCAAAAATTACTATTACCACTCATGATTAATTGCTCATCAATTGCCTGGATAGTGTAATCTCTATGATACCAATTTGTTAGGGATGAATATGATTGGTTGAGAGAGAAAGTATTGTAATTTATATAAGAGAATTAAATGTGAAAGAGTATATTAAATTTTACTTCAAAATGATACATTTATAGGAGTTTTTTTCCTGTCTGCCCCTGTTGTGAAATTTTAATACCAATATGCCCTACTTAAAAAAATTAAAAAAAACACCAAAATGCCCTAGTTATGATCAAGTAGTACGAGTATGCCATTTCATTTGGCAGACTTGTTGATGAGCTGGCTATGCCATATCAAATGGCGGACTCGTGAAGCATTGTTTTTTTTCTTTTTTTTTTGGTTGTTTTATATTTATTTTTTATCAATTTTAATTATTAAAACATAAAAACATAAATTAAAAATAAGGAAAAAAAAAGTCTAATAAAATGCTTATTAAAATATTACAACAATAATATAATATTAAAAAAAGAAAAAATGAAAAGAAAAAAATCAATGCTTCACGAGTCCGCCATTTGATATGGCATAGCCAGCTCATCAACAAATCTGTCAAATGAAATGGCATACTTGTACTACTTGATCATAACTAGGGCATTTTGGTGTTTTTATTTTTATTTTTAAGTAGGGCATATTGGTATTAAAATTTCACAACAGGGGCAGACAGGAAAAAACTCCGAAAAAATTTCCGCCATTTAATATTAATTTACTCTTTCACCTGGGGTCGATTTTAATTTGCGAAATCAATCCATTACGGAATATTGCTTAAAAAAAAAAAATCCATTACGGAATATAGGCACTGCTGCGAGAAATTTAATTGAATACTGTTGTACATCATTTTATCTAGGCTCATTATTTCACATGCATAACTCACATATTTGGCGATACATGAACCATATGATCCAGCATGTTGACATATTCTTTTACATGATCAAAGGCTTTAAAAGGACGTTAGGGAGATCTAAGGGGACCTCTTATTGAAGTTGGGAAAATCTATTCTACCATCAATTATACTACTATTTAAGCAATTTTATTATTGATATGATTGAACAAATATTTAGGCAGTTATAAGGTTTTGGTTTGCTGGCAAGGGTGGAATATTAAAGAGTGGAGTGATTAGGTTCAGGGGGGACCAAACTAAAAAGTGCAGTTAAGTGAAGAAAAAATAATTTTTCAAATGCACAATTTATAAAAAAAAAGTTAATAAATTATAAAATATATCTGAAGTTAATATAGTGAATCAAATATAGAAAGAACTAACATTTTCTCCTAATAAATTAATAGTATGCTTGTTTTATATTTCGCAAGTTACCATTTTCTTCTAATAATTTAATGTTCATGCTTGTTTTGTAAGGCATTTACCATGGTTGTTTAATAGGCAAACAACATGGATTTCATTAGGTCATTGTACAAATAGAATCTCTCTTTGCCATTAACATGTTTGAAAATGGTCTGACTGTTTTACATGTTTTACATCATTTGTTGTTTTATATTAAGGTGTTATGTTCTTTGTCACCTGATTTTCGTTGTCAATATATTTCTTGTTAATTTAATCAAGTGGTTGGCTCTGCCAAGTATGACATTAATCAGTTTGTTCCTTTAAAGATGTTTAATTTAGTTTTGAATTTAGTTTTGATGTTTCTAAAGGTTTCTAATTTGCATTGAACATTTACATTCATTTGTCCACACAAAAAAAAAAGATAGAGAAAATTAATTGTTTAAGACTCAATATATTCAGAAAAAAAAAATGTTGAGTACTACAATATCTTTTAAAGTTCATAAAAAATAAATATAGAGACTAAAAATATACTGCTATAGGAAAAAATAAAATAAAAATTTGATTGTGGCCACTATTGATCTCCCTTTTAACTCTATCCCAGATTAGGATGATCTCGGGTTTGATCTTCCTTTTAACTTTGTCCCTCATTAAAATGATTTCGGGTTTGACGACCAGCAAACACTAACAATTTAACAGCTTAACATATTAACATTACCGGTTTAAAGAAAAATATTGACAAGAAATAAGAGCAAAGAAGAACACCAGGAACTTTGGTTTTAAGTTGAGCTTAGAGCAAGGTAGGTTTTCATCCACACTAATCAAACTTATTGCTTTCAATTCACTTTTCTTTAAACAGATTACAATTGAATAATGCAGAGTGAGTAATTGACGTTATAACTAACTCTTCCAACGAGAAACTGTTAGCCATAAAATAACTAATTAATAGGAAGTTAGTTAACATTTTGTTGACTGGACCAATATGCCACAAATCTACCTAAGTTCAGTAACGATCGTATGAACAATAGCCGGAACACACCCCCTAAGGGCTCCATCTCCTTTTAGATTAAACAAATCCAAGCTATGGAAGAACTTCACTACAATTATATCATTATTTTGTGGTCAAATTCAAAAAGAATTGTGGTCAACCAAAAAACCTTCGCAATTAACATATCAAAAAGGATCTCATAAATTTTAAACGTCAACTCGGTTGTTAGTAGTGGCCCAAAAAACCTCATAAACAGTAAATAATTTTTTTGGTAAACCTTTTGGTGTGTGGATGCCAAAAATAAGAATTGAGTTGATGCCAAAAACTTTTTGGCAAACCATTTCCTAGCTTCTGAGTACTTATTATATGTTTGGCTATGCGGTGATAAGAATTGATTGTGACTAAATTAATTCTGTAAAATTGATTATGACTAAAAGTGATTTGAAAGTAAAGTGATTTGTGTTTAGATACATTCATGTAAAAGTGAATTGAACTATAAATTTATGTGTAATAATCAATTTTTAAATCAAAAGCTACAAATCTTAGCTTCAAGTAGAATCAATTATGAAGGCAAAAACAATTCTACATTACAGCAACCAAACATGTTACAATTGATTCTACACATCCATAATCAATGTTGCCCCTCTTAGAAGTGGAACCAAGCATACACTAAACATGTCAATTCTACTCTCTTCAATCACTATTATTTGAAGAAAAAAAACAACTTTTTAGGGGATGTACGTTGTCTATAACTTAGATCATACATCAATTAACCAATGAATCTAAAAATTGATTTTTTTGCTTATAATAATGACACGAGGGAGTAAACCTCAAGAATCAATTTCGGTGAGATGTAGAATTGATTTAACATTTTTGGTTTTTCTAGAATTGTTTAACATCTATAATTGATTTTGCATCCAGAATGGATATTACTTGAAACTAGAAATTGTAGTTTCTGATTCTAAAATTGATTTTTACACTAAAATTTAAGAGAAATGCTAGCAACACGCATTTTAACACATACTTTTTAACACACTCTCTTTGATTGGTTAAAATTCACATGGGACCCACCAAATTTATATGTGACCCACATGATTTGGTGAGACCCATGTGAATTTTAACCAATCAAAGAGAATGTGTTGAAAAGTGTGTGTTAGAATGTGTGTTGCTAGCATTCCTCAAAATTTAATGTTCGACACTTTTACATGAATGTATCCAAACATAAATTATTTTACTTTCATCTCAATTTTATCATAATCAATTCACTCAAAACTATTTTTTTCTCACGCGGAACGAAACATACACTAAGTGTGTCTGTTTTGCCATTAGGGTCTTTAGAATAAAAAAAAAAGTAAAAGTATAATAGTGACTTTTTACACAAGCAAACTCATGGTATTTCATTCATAATAATAGTAGCAATACAACTATGAATAATACTGCAAGAGCATGGGCACTTCTGTTTGCTTGACGCTTAGCAAAAGCAACATCATAATCGTTATGACTTTTCAATAAAATCCTACATTCATGTAACAATAGACCATACTCCGAGCAATCTAAATTTTCCTTGTATACATGGTCAACTACCGTCTTGCAATCCAACTCAAAAATCACTTTACGGTAACCCATCATAACTATCCAGTTAATTCCTTGCAGAAGTCCCCACGCCTCACCTTCGGCTGGTGTCAATATCGCATCACACAAGGTTGTCATTGCCGTTACAAAGTTACCGGCTGCAAGCATAATATATAGTAACTTAAGAGTGATGTATATTGTATTTATTTAAGGTGAAAGTAAAGTTAAAATATTTATATTTCAGTACACAAAATGTAATATAATTTCCTTCAAAAAAAAAATAATGTAATATTATTATTTTCTTTTTCTTTCAAAAAAAAAATTTCTTTTATTAAAACATCGATTGATTTGAAGGAGTGTGTTTCATATTTTTATATATATTCGTGCCTTATAAAGTTGTCTATAAATTAGCCTTATAAAATATGTATATGTATACACTATACATATATGATCCTAATTCCTAATTATAAGCTCTTTTTGTAGAGTGTAAACATGGTGCTTGTAAAAATAATAGACGAAGACAATAAAGAAATGTAAATAATTAAGTGAAGAGCAACCAAACCTAGCTATAGTTTATCTCCAGTAGTCAAAAGCTGGGCTTGAAATTTGAGGCAATTCATGGTGATGATATCTAAAACGAAGGCGCATTGATACCAATATAAAACATATTTTATGGCTATGTTTACCCAAAACAATGAATCCACATGCATGGAGTACATGAAAACAATGAAGGTAATTAGGCGGTGGGAGTGGGGACAAATTCTCTTAACCTATGTAATTCATTCCCTACCTACTTTCATATCAAACCAACAGATTCCAATTCTATCACCCCACGTGTGGATCAAATTCCAAATATTTCACCATCCATCCAATTAATTTAGCACCCCACACGTGTGTGCTTTTGATTTGACGTTATCAACGTCAATTCTTGCTATAGTTGCGTATAATTCTATATAGTACTATAGTTTCGATTTCAAGTCATACATTACCTTTTATTGGTAAACTGTCTAAGCCGCTCGGTCATTTAGAGTACATATTCACCCCTCTTCGGTACCAAATATCTTTGGTCCATAAACAAGTTCATACTACACATGGATATAGCCTAATAGGAGGGACCGACTATATTTGTGATTGGCAAAACAGTCGAGTTAAGGGCTAGTTTATTATGATGTTTAACCGATCGAATAAATATGTGACCTTGTTGCCTTATGGCTCAAAGACGAAAGGTCTATTGAAGACTTCTTATATAAAGAGCATGATTTACTCTAATTAAAGTATCTATTTTTTTTTTGAGAGACTAATTAAAGTATCTATTATTTTCTTCTATACTTTTTTACTATATTATGTCTATGTTGACTTTGACATCAAAGTATCTTTTACAGATACTTCCTCGTTAAACGATCATCATTGGAGATCTTTGACTCTGACCTTCGTTGAGGTTTGATTTATGTTTTTCGGATGAGAATATCACCAACAAAAAAAAACAATACAAAATCTTCTAATTTTTACTTGAAGTTAAAATGAGACAGGAATATAACTTCAAACTCAAGGATGACTTTTTTTAGCGAATTTTCTTCGATCCTTCTTCAGTTTCAAGTGTCCCTCTATATTTGCTTAGATTTAATCTTTGAGCTGGCTAGGGGTGTTCGGCAAATAACGAAACAAACAAATATTGATAGTTGTACGTAACTCAAATTTGATTGGTTGGAAGAAAAGTAAATGGACCTTTGTGTCTGCATTGCAATGAAAGAGGAAGAGAAAGTTGAGTTGTGTCCATAAAGAATGTCCTTGGTTTTATTATCACAGCCTCAATTAACGTGGTATTGTCTATGCTCTGTTTGGTATTCTTTTTCTTTTTAGCTAACATATAACCCAACATGTATCATGTATCCGTGAGTTGTTTTTGTATTCGTGTGTTTGTGGTTTTCTTATGTGGTCCAAACTCCAAATAAATACCTAACTTGCTAGCTTCCTCTTTGTTACATATCTCTTTATGATTTTGGGTGGGGTGAGGGTAATGTGTCATGGATATGTTAAATATCTCTTTATGATTTTGTCAAAATAAAAAAATCTCTTTATGATGAAATGTACGAACTTGTTATTAGTCTATGTAAATATTTCTTTCAATTTTGAAAATTTAAATGTACGGTTAATATAAATTTTTGTTGAGTTGAGTCTAGCGAAAGAAGATAGATTCTTACAATGTGGTTTGTCCATATTCAAATCTCGACGATGAGATACTTACATTTAGTTTCTTACACAATTCTCCATTGATTATAAATTATTAGTTTGGACCGACACAAATCGTTGTTAGGTCATAATGTACTCACATGCTGAATATTATGCACATACTCGATAGGACGGATCCAGAAAAACTGTCCGGTAGGGGCAAAACTATACGCAACAAAAAATAAATTTTAAACTTAATACTAACATTTTTCCCACTCATCAAAAATTTGACATTTGCCTATAAAAAACATTCATTTCCATCGTTGTGGTTGCAAATCAAAGGCAAGCAGTTTAATTTTTACTCCATCTATAGCTTAAGTAAACAATGACAAAAAACTATCCCTAAGTATAAACTTCTTTTCAAATTATTAGAAGCATTTATTTCTTCTTTCAGAAATAGACTCCTTAATAATACAAGTAAATATCTTGAAATATTAAAAGTCAAGATTAACTATATATATATATATATATATATATATATATATATATATATATATATATATATACACACACACACACACACACACACACACGCACACACACACACACACAAAAGGTATTTTAGATACATCTTTACATAAAACACATATATTAATTACGCTTTCGAATTTTCTCAATGAGAGTGAATTACGTATTGAGTGTTTTTATTTTAAGACAAATAAAGTAATTTGGAGAAACATTTTACAAGAAATCAATTAATTATTTAGTGGGGGCAATAGTTGAGTTTTAAAATGCTAAAAATATAATTATTTACAGATTGATTAAAAAAGTTGAAGGTTAGTGAAGGCAACTGCCCCCAACTACCTCTACCCAAATCTGTGCCTATAGATGGTCTTGAATTTGGGTTAGGAGGTTTCAGAAACAGTAAAACACATTAAGGTGCAATGGTGAATTTAAATGTCTCCTGCAACATGGGTCATTGTCTCATTTATGAGTGTTGTGTCAACCTTATCTTTGTAGAGGGTAAATAATGTTTTAGGAACAAGATTGTCTATCTATAATGTCAGGAACTTTATCCTTTCATACACTTATATGTATCTAAGAATCAACAACATATATTTAAATTAAACCCTTCAATAAATCATTAATTAAATAAATCTAAAATGTAATTTTTATGGAGTTGGCTTAAAGATCATGAACTCGTTTCAAATTCTCAAAATAAGACTTGTTTGAACCTACCTAACATTTAATATTTTAAATTGAAAAGAAACATCCTTTGGAAAAGAAATATTGAATACACTTTTTCAATTATTCATTTCACGTCAAAATAAGTATATCACATTTGGAAAAAATAATAAAATGAATCTTACTTTTTTTGTGTTAACCTTTCGAATTTAGAGAAAATGATTTTAATAATCCAGAGTTCGATCATGATGTATGGATAGTCCGACAAAAAATTGTTCCACTAAGGAATCAAACTCAGATTCCCAAACAATTCGTCATTGATGATGCTAATTAACCACTTGAACCCAATTTTTTGTTTAAAAAGAATGTTACTTTGAATTTAAAATAGTATGATGTTTTTTTTATAAATTTTACCGTTAATTATTGGAAAATGTTAACAAGTGTCTTAAGGGCACTTGTTAAGAAGTCCAAAGATGAAGTTTTGTCTTGAAAATGATGCATTCAACACATTGAAAATTTAAAAAGTAACTTTTTTAATAGAAAATTTATAGTTTATTTATATTTTTAAATCTGTAATAAATGTTCTAAGGACACTCGTTAACAAAGCTCATGTTAGTTGTTCATTTATTAGCATTTATTGGATACAAAAATCGAACTTAAAACCATCCTTACAATTTCACTCTCTAACTTTTTCGCCTTAACCACCAAGTCAACTTTATAACTCCCTCTTCTTGTTTACATTTATAATAATTTTTTTTTTTTTAACAAGCTACATTTATAATAATAATGAATACACTTCTACAAAGAAAATAAATTAATAATAATAATGGTTTTTCTAACCTATGCAACATTGCATAGGATAAGGTGTAATAAATGTACCATTTTTTTCAACATAAACTATGATATTAATTATCTTTTTTTTGAAAAATGATTTTTTTCTCTATCCTATAAATCGTTCTATTTTTTTCAATAAAGATTGCTTCTAGTAATAAATGCTTTTAAAATTATCCATGATCAAATGCAATAACATTTCTTTAGATAAGGGTGTCACGAAAATTGATTTAAATTTATATGTAATCAAATATCTTCAAACGTAATTTTCTTTTCATTTCCCCAGCACAAGAGAGGCTTATTTGCAGCTGAAAATATGCATATCCTAAAGGCTATGTTTTTGTCCATTGATTCTACTTCTGGTGCGATATTGTTTTTCATCATGTGTTGTTGTGTTCCGCCACAAGAGATGGTGTTTACAGCTTTAAAAATACATTGTCGTCAGGTTACGTTTTCTGGGCATTTGGCTCACTATTTGACAATGGTGGAGAAATAGAAAAGTTGGAAGTTTTTTTAATAATTAATAGAAGCAATCTTTATGTTGTAGTATGAAGTAAATAACAAAAATAGAAGGGTTAAATAAGTTTTTGTCCTTATAAATATAGCGAATTTTGATTTTAGTCCCTAAAAAATTAAACTGAATGTTTTCATCCTCACAAATTTTTTTATTTTGTTTTTCGTCCTTAATGGTCATTTTGTGTTCATATAAATGGCAAAATTATAACTCTTTTATGTTCAAATTGTATCTATGTTATGTCCGTTTATTATATTCGACATTTATATATTCATATTGTGTTCAAAAAATGTCAAAAATACGTCAAAATTATATCTATTAAGGACGAAAAACAAAATAAAAAAATTTGTGAGGATGAAAACATTCAGTTTAATTTTATAGGGATTAAAATCAAAATTCTTTATATTTATAGGGACGAAAAACTTATTTAACCCAAAATAGAATGATTTATTGGATAGAGAAAAAAATCATTTTTCAAGAAAATGATAATTAATATGATAGTTTATGTAGAAAAAATGGTACATTTACTGCACTTTATCATATGCATTGCATAGGTTAGAAAACCCCTAATAATAAATACTCCATCCGTCCCGGGTTAACGGAGTCATTTGCTCATTCATTTCACACATATTAAGAAAAAATGTATAAATTAAGGAGAGATAAAAATAGTTTTAAGTGCTCTTGTTAAGTATTGGTTCATTCTCCACTATCATAAATACAAAGTGAAATATTTTGAATTAGGAGTGATGAAAGTGTGGTATTAATTAGAGTTATAAAGGGAAAAAAGTAATTAATATTGTATTGAAAAGTGAAATGACTCAGTTATTTTAGAACTTTTTTTTTTTGCAAACGACTCAGTTATTATGGGACGGATGGAGTAAATGAATATTCTACAAAGAATTTTTTAATAATAATAATAATAAATAAATGAATACTTGATTAAGGTTCAACTCTTTGTTGAGGCCACTTGTGTAGGAAAGCCCTTAATCGAATGGTGGGGGTCTGATGAAGAGTGACCCACAAATTCCTTGTCATGCAACACAGAAGTCTGACTTCCACCTCAAATATAGCTTCTTATTGACAAATTGCAACCGAAGTTTGCCATGACTGATCATAGTTTTCAAAAGAAGATCAAAAAAAGAAGCCAAGACCCTTCTACTGTACCGAATTATGCTTTCATCGGGAGCGTAGCGAAAAACAAACAGTAAGATTTTGGTCTGGTTTACTCTCTATACTTAACATATCTTGCTTCCTTATCACCATCTCTTCAGAATGACATTGAATTCGTACTCCCCAAGCTCCGCACTCACAATTGTTAAATTATTTTTCATTTATAATACTTTTTTTTTATAGATAGACGAATTGATAAACAACCATTAAAACTCACATACAGCTTAGAAGTGGAGGGGTTGAAGTTTGAATTCCAATCAATGCGTTAGGTTTTCCAATTTCGATTTTTTTATGAGTTGAGTTAGAACTTATAATCAATTATAATAATTTATGTGAAATAGACAAGTTGGTATTGTTTAAATCATTTTTATACTTGCTCAAAAAAAATCATTTTTATAGACTAATCAAATTTAGCAACTGCTGTTACGCCTCTTCACTTATTTTTTAATGTTTTGATTTTCAACTTTATTCTCCTTCACTTTTTTATTACTTTCTTATACCAATCAAGCCAAAGTGTCAGAAAAATAAAGCTTATGTTTTCATTTTATTCTTCATCATATTTTTAACAATTTAATTAAAAATGTAAGTAAAAAGATTCATATGATTAGATGCCCATTAGATAAGAATACCAACAGTCCCGTGAGCTTAGCTCAGTTGGTAGAAACAAATGCATAATATATTGTTGGAGATGCCCAATCAATTATGTAACCAATTCTAGACTTAATAAATATTCATTATCTTGTTTACTGTTTAGTGAAATAGTTAATTTGATAACGTCCTTGATTAAAACTATAGACTTGTTATCATTATAGAGATTATGATAATGAGAAACAAGTCTTTTATTATTTTTAATCTAAGTTGTTCTTGATCGTATGATTATTGTGAGTAAGACATCAATAATTCGGATAGATCAATATACATGTGATAGTCTTTATTGGATAAAGATTAATAAGTCTCATTTATTAAATTACATATATAGATGATGCATATAGTGATGTGATCATTAAACTGACTCGACTGAGAATTTCCAATGATCGATATTACCTTAAAATGTCAATAGGAAAATTCTCAAGAAAGAATATAATGATTTCTTTGACCTGAGATTGTCATGGTAATTAACATGTTATTTATTGTATTTTGATTCTGAACACCTAATACCTTAGGGTGATAGTTGAAAGGATATTGGATACGATTAAATACTTGTATAATTAATGATTAATCAAGATGAGATCCGTCAACTCTTGGTAATGAGTTTGAACTCTATGATAAAATTAAAATCATGGCTAGGGAAATTGAATGAAAGAAGAAATGAGTTTCTTAAGTCATATATGTTAACTTTTTAGAGTTTGACAATTTTACCATGTTCTAGAGTTAACAAGAGTTGTAACGACAGAAGAAAAATATTATATTATTCTAACTGGTTCTTAAAAGTAAAGTAATATTTCATACTACCTGGACGTCAATAAGTGTTATTAGACGCTTATCTTGATTAATATATTAATTTGACTAATCTATTACCGGTTTAGTATTGAACCTACGGGGTCACACACAAACGAATATTTTAGTTCTTGCTAAAGAATTATTTTTATTATTTGATGATTAAATTGGAGAATTTAATTAATCAAAATATATATTTTCTAAGTGAAATGTTATTGTATTTTTTGCTAGTACAAAAGAATACAAATAATATATAAATGAATTGAGCATTTTTTTTTTTATGAAATAAACAAAAATAAAAAGGAGTTGCACAGTTACATTATGTATATATGGAAATTACTCATGGTCAATGGTTGATTATTTTGTGTATCATACGACATTTATACATATAGAATGATATATAATTAAGTGCAACATATTGGTCAATGGTCTTTTTAGTAAGAAAATGCGTTTTCAAATAAATTAGCATTAATATGTGTTAACGGCTTTTTATAATGATTGGCTATATGAAATAAAAGACTATTATGATGAGTCAACACCTCCTATTTGATTGGAGTGTGTGACTTATAAATAGATCTTAAGTGATTTGATCAGAACATAATACACAACAATACAAAACATAAATATGCTCTAATTTTTCTTGTTCCACTACTCAAAGGTTGATGGTAAGAATTGGTCTCGGTGTGGATACACGTAGAGCCTTCACATCTTTGAAGAATTTTTTATGTTTCAAGAATTGATACAAAGATACATTTTAGTATCTAATTTATAATTTTATAATTTAAGCGCAAAATAGATCCAAATTGTATTCTGTTGCATGTGTTATGAACACTATTTTTACTTCATATATGTATGGGTTGGGGTTCGAACCTCAGACACCTCAATTCTTCACTTTTAAAATGTGTGAGTTCCAGTCATCAAACTACTTCATAAAAAAATAAAATAAGAATACCAAACATTAATACATACAAGTATTTTAATTTTATGAGAAGGGTAATAACATATCTAAGATTCTATTAGCACCCAGTTCCTACCCATACCAGCAGCTACCCACATGGTTAAGGGCATCCAATCAACAAGTCCTAAGTGGGACCCACACAACTACTCACATGTATCCGTTTTGTGTGATCCAACGCTCCAGGATTCGCTCTTCATATTCACTGTCACAATCAAAGCCGTCGATTTGTGGTCCCTAGTATTTAGTACCATTGGCTGTGCTTGTTGCTCAATTGTTCCCTTTTCCTCTAACAACTTGCTTTTTCATGTTCTTAAAGTCACCGACAATCGTATCTGTACTTTGTAATCTCATTCCACGCGCTTCTTCAACCGTGTGCCATCACTCTCATATCTATCTAGGGGTGGTAAAAATCTGTCAAAAGTACAAGCTTTGATTAGAGGTGTTTCCTGACACAAGTGAATCTGATCACTCAAACTAACTTAACATGCATTTTAACTCAACCTATCAAGTTGGGTTCAACTTGAAGCAACATACTTCAACATAAATGTGTTTGATTTGAGTAAACATGTTTGACATTTTGAATATTTGAACCCATGACACATTGTAAATCACTTTCAAAAAAAATAAAATGGCCTAGCACAACATAAATCAAAGTTTTCAGAAGTTAAAGTTTTTCATGATTGTACACATCGATGTTTAAATCATAATATGTATTTTTTGGTTGATTTTATTTGAATCGTGGATGAACTTTTAAGTATTTATCAAAATTAAGTGTCGGAAATTGTGTTTTTTTATTGCCACGATGTATTCGTTGAACTTTTTTTTGAAAAATTTAATAGATTTTTTCTTTTGTATGACTAGTAAACCCAACTCAACTCAATGATGAAGGGGGGCTTGATTCGATTTTAGTGTTAAAAGTATAGGTTAGACATTTAACCCAAACTAAAGACAATTCTTTTGCATAAATTTAGTCAAATTCAACATAACTAACCCACAAACACCTAGGGTTGGTAGTTTAACGACAACCAGTAAATAAAATAATCAAATATTACAACTATCTGTCAATTTATTTTTCTTTTAAAAGAACTATCCGTCAATTGATGAATACAAAAGTAAAAGTCATACATGTATCCGTGAAGTTTTACCAATATATTCTTACTTAAATACTCATATTCGCAAATATGTGGATACCTCAAAGTTTGTTAAATAATCTTATAGAAGATAATGCCTCAGAGAAGCACTAAGAACACTATTTGTTTACACTTACTTTAACGTGTATTCTCTTGTTAAGTGAAACTAATATAGATGTCACTATCTTTTTAGACTTATTTCTAAAATGTGTGACTCGCATTGATTTTACACAATAAAAAACTAATATGAATTAAAATGAACGTCAAAAAGACTATTTCTATCACTCATTATCGACAACTATATGAGATGAACAACAACTATGTGACATTGTGGTATCAATATCATGTGATATTGTCCAACTACAACGTAACACGTGAGTTTCTGAGATGGACATATGGATATCATATGAGAGGGATGGCAGATGACAAATATCTTTGAATATCCATTGCCATATGTGCTGTCAACACTCTATTGGCCCGTGACTAAGCGCGTGTCACAAACGAAGGTGGAATCCTATTTCATTAGGCAAATTCTATGGTACACTCAAAATTTTGAGTGTACCGGTACACCACATCATCAAATTAATATTAAAACGAGTTGTTTTTTTGAAGAAAAATAATTGTTTTCTATCATAAACAATTACAATAATTA
>Ga0228711_1000180_pt1 | contig 62440 bp, 51 predicted proteins | sample MedpolnodulmetaG_2_FD_177996 | JGI IMG/M metagenome (GOLD analysis project Ga0228711, IMG submission 177996) | Root nodule microbial communities from Medicago polymorpha collected in Santa Monica, California, United States - brown nodules | ecosystem: Host-associated > Plants > Roots > Nodule...
TTTTGTACAAAAAAAAATAAAAAGAAAAAAAAAAAAAAAAAAAAAAAAAAAAAAAAAAAAATTGAAATAGTAAAGATACATAAAAAAAAAAATTTGTTGACAAAATTAGAGATGAATGTCGTATTTTTACAATCATTTCAAGGTTGAATCACAAAGGAAGAATAAAATTTGAGGTGTGATTATCTGATTTTGCAGGCTGTCCAAGATGGAGTAGATTTCATATCACTCTCTATTGGACCAAATGAACCAACAAAAGATACATTGACATTTCTCAGCATCTTTGATATTACCTTGTTACTTGCAAGAAAAGCAGGGGTTTTAGTGGTGCAAGCTTCAGGTAATAATGGTCCATCATCTTCAACTGTAGTGTCGTTTAGTCCATGGAGTTTCGGTGTTGCCGCTTGCAACACAGACAGACAATATCATTCTTCAATTCTTGTTAGAAATGGCACAATAGTTGGTGGTGTTGGACTAACTGATACTTGCTATTTTATTCATGCAAAATATTGTTGATTTTTTTTTCTTTCTGTTATGCAAAAGATAACAGAAATACTACATGTCACTGTTGGTATGATAAATAATGCATATCTTTTTTACAGGACCAAGTTTTGGGAATGGGACAGTTTACCATAAACTTGTATTAGCTAAGGATGCAGTAAAAATAAATGGAACATTTCCAAGGACTCCAGAGTACTTAGAAGAGTGTCAACATCCAGAAGCTTTGGATCCTAGTAAGTGTTTGGAAGTATCATTATCTGCAACTTCTCAGAAGGATTTCTTAATGGCACCTCAACTCTTGCTGCCATTATCGACACTGCCAAGGCTCTAAAATTCGAGGGTTTTATTCTGACTGCAAATCCGAGCTATGGCGATTATATTGCAGAGCCAATTCCTTTCGGTGTTCCTGGTATCTTGATTCCTTCTGTAGCGGGTCCCAAGGTAAAAATCTCACGGCTTAATTATTTCATTGAACTTTATTATCTACTCGATGTGGGACTTGTAACAATTTTTAAATGTAGGTTATAATGCAATATTATGAAGAACAAACAAAGAGGGACGAGAGAGGAACTGTTACAGAGTTTGGTGCTGCGGCATCTACGGGGGAAGGAAGGGTTGCCTCTTTCAAAGGGCGATCACCGGTTGTTAGTAGATTTTCTTCAAGGGGTCCAGATATAACTGATTCAAAAAGAAGTCTTGCTGATGTACTTAAACCTGATATTCTTGCTCCAGGGCACCAAATATGGGGGGCATGGAGTCCTATTAGTGCCATACAACCTATGCTAACAGGTACATTATTATTAATAGCATGCTGATAGACACTAATGTGTCTGTTTTGTTCGCTTTTTTTAGTGTCTTGTGATTAAACAAAAATTCATTCAACTCTTTCATTGGCAACATAATATATACAGGACAAAATTTTGCATTATTATCCGGTACCAGCATGGCGGCGCCTCATGTGGCTGGAATCGCAGCACCGATCAAGCAACATAATCCATCATGGACTCCATCTATGATGGCATCTGCGATTACCACAACCACCAGAAAGTATGACAACCTTGGAGATCCTCTGATGACCGAAGGTTATGAGGTCAACACCTTGCATCCCTCCACTCCTTTTGAACATGGTGCGGGCATTGTGGACCCTAGCCGTGTCAATAATCCAGGCTTGGTTCTATCTTCAGGTATATATGTTTCTACTAGTAATAGAAAATTCACTGCTTGATCAGCTTGGTTCTTTTGCTCAAATTTGAAGGGTGATTAACATTCATCTACCCTAAAACAGATTACGAAGACTTCATCAGCTTCTTGTGCTCTTTGCCAAACATCGATACAAAGACAATAACTACAGCGACGGGAGAAACCTGCAATAGCCCATTTGACTATCCATCTAATTTAAACCTTCCATCAGTGACAATATCTGCACTTAAAGGTACAATTTATGTGAAAAGAACTGTCATGAATGTAGGGAACATCACAGAGACATACTTGTGCGGTGTTCTAGCTCCTAATGGAACTGCAGTTAACTTGTATCCAACTTTTTTTTACCATAACTCCACAAGGAACACAGGATCTGGAAATACAAATCAATGTCACTCAACCAAGTGAAGATTTTAGCTTTGGTGAAATTGTTTTGGCAGGAAGTATGAACCACATAGTAAGAATAACTTTGTCAGTTGGACTCTTGGGTTAGCAGATGGTAAAATTCTGGTTGATGAGCTATTTGCCAAGAGAGAAGATCACGATTATACACATTTTCGAGCTAATGCGGCTCTTTCCAGATCTATGACTATAGACAAGATGGAAGAGGTTGCGCATGGGAGGGTTTGGACCGGTAAAGACGCAGCATCTCATGGTTTGGTTGATGCTATTGGTGGGATATCGCGTGCTATTGCTATTGCAAAATTGAAAGCCAATATACCTCAAAACAGAGAGGTTATTGTTGTGGAGCTCTCAAGATATGATGGACTTAGCACATTCTGATGGACCATGTTTTAGAATTTGGATGGATATCCATCTGCCTACACCATTCCAGCATCTGTGAAAGATCAACTCAATTCTTTGTAGAGGGATAGAGGGATATTTTCTTGGTATAATAACTAGTAGAAAAAATTATATTCTCAAATCTGCTGCAAGAAGGCCTTAATCCTCTTGCTGTTCATTTGTTTCCCTTACTTAACTCTTAAATTAAATAGTCTTTTTGATCCTTTATGTGTGACTCACTTTCATTATAAACATGTCTTCTTGCTAAGTGCCCTGCCAAATTGAAAGTTGTAAATATGCAGTGGACTAAGCACATCTTCTCTACTGAAAGGCCCATATCACAAGCGTAGTTGTTCGGTTGCTGTAAGACTCTTTTAGACAAGAGATAAATAACATTGAAAGAGAAACTATTCTCTGATGTTTCTTTGGCTGTATAATTGACAACAAATAGGCAAGGATATCATCTAAATCAAAAGAACTTAAGAAACAGTAAAAACCAATTTTCTTAGCCAAAGTTACTTTTTTGCCTGTTTATTACTATATTCTCTAATGTTAGTTTGATTACATCACTAACCTTATGCTAAAGAAAACTCCATGAAAAAGAGAATAAATAAAAAGGCTTTACAAGGATGCAGTTTTTCCTCATTGCCATGGGTGTTAGCTTCTTGTATTATGCACTCCCTGGCTATCTTTTCACCATCTTAACATTCTTCTCATGGATAATATCACAGCACAACAAAGTGGCTACGTTCACACTTGACTGCGCTTGGATTTCAGCTTATCATGGAAGCCCTCTTGTTACACCGTGGTCTTCCACTGTTAATGTTTGGGTTGGATTTATCTTGTTCATCTATATAATTCTATCTATAATGTTAGTGGAAGTTTAACACCTTTTGATGCTAGGAAGTTTCCTATACTTTCTAATCAGTTGTTCACATCCTGTGGACAAAAGGTTGACACTACGAAGATCTTAACCAAGGAATATGTTCTTAACATTGATGCATACAACAAGTATGGCAAGTTATACCTCAGCCCTCACTTTGCATTATCTATTAGATCAGGTTTCACAAGATTTAAGGTAACCCTCACTCATGTAGCACTGTTTCATGGCTGGTAGGCTGCTCTCATAGCCTTTATAATATATTTATTTCTTACACCTTGGGAGCATGACTTTATCCATAGTAATGGCTTTGTGTGGAAAACAGATGTGCAACTGCTATTGTGGGGTATGCTCTTTGCTTTTGGCTTCGCTTTTGTTGTAACCCTCCCAATTGGTGTCATCCAAGCAACTACCAACCAGGTACTAACTCCAATCAATATTTCTGCCATCTCCAGTCTATCACTTTCCTTTCCTTTTGATAGTAACATACTATTTAGATGCAAAGAAGGAAGCAATAGGAGTTTAAAATTTTAACATGAGCGTTTCCTGTGTTGCAGCAACCGGGATATGACATTGTAGCACAGTTAGTGATTGGATATCTCCTTCCTGGAAAACCAATAGCAAACTTGCTCTTCCAGATTTATGGGAGAATCAACACTGTCCACATGCTCTCTTTCTTGTGAGATCTTAAACTTAGGCACTACATGAAAATTCTTCTCAATGCATGTACACATCAAAGGTCTTCTCAGCTCAAAATCTCCCAGTTTAAGCACCTTTTCTTATCTTTTTTATTTATTATTGCTTACTATTTATTTTGAAATTCCTAAATAGCTGGTGGGAACTCTAGTTGCTGGAGTGGTGAACCTTTCAGTGGCTTGCTGGTTGTTAGATGGATTCATGACATTTGCATGGATGATAGATAAAGCTTACCATGACAGTCCTTCGACTTGTCCCAAATACAGAGTGACATTTGATGCATCTTTTATATGCAGTTTGATTTGACCAAGGTGGCTATTTGGACCCGGTGGATTGTATCGAAACCTTGTATGGTTATTCTTTATTGGGGCTGTGTTACCAGTTCATGTTTAGGCGTTCAGCAAAATATATGCTGACAAGAAATGCTTTCCTCTGATAAACATACCAGTTATATCTTATGGTTTTGCTGGAATGCCACCTGCAACTCCTACTAATATTGCAGGCCGCAATTGACAGGAATGATCTTCAACTACTTTGTGTTCTGCTTCCACAAACGTTGGTGGCAGAAACATAATTATGTTCTTAAAAACAATATATTCCAGTTAAAAAAAAGCAATAAATAATGAGAAAAATAATTACATAACGGGTAGTTTGCTATCAGTGGATAAATTCAAACACTTTTTACCCATAGCGCGTAACCCTTTACTCTGCAGGGGTTTTCTTCAAGCTGCAAACCACAAGCAAAAGTTGCAGGTAGTGATATTTGTAATGGCAAATCAGCATCAAGTTCTCAATCTTTCTTTCTTGGATGAGTCCATTCAAAAGAAGCTGATATATTAACTATTTCAGAATTGACTCGTGCTCTAGAAAAGAAGTTACTGCCTAAAAACGTCTCAGGTTTTTCCTCAACTGTTGAAAACCCATTTAAAGTGAGTTTCGAACTGTTAATTTTGAACTTCTTGGAACTTGTGTTGTCTAAACAGAAGCACATAAATGATGGGGTATCAGAAATACGGAAACAACCCGCAAAAAATTCTGAAACTCTTAAAAGGAATTTTGCTTCAATACTAAAGAATTAACTGAAGCAAATGAACTGTTATGAATCTTGATGCACCATTAAGTTTGTTTTCTATTTTTGCACTTTCCTGTTCCAATTTGACTAATTTACAATTGCATGTGTTGATTGCGCTTCTGCAGGTTTTTTCTGGGCATCGCAATGCATATCAAGCAAGCTCCTCAGTTTTGTCATTGAAGCCCATGGAAAATCTTGATGATCCTGGTGGTCAGGCTAGCTCTTCCAATTGTTCAGCTTGCCACAACAAGAATCTATATCTCAAAATAATTTAGCTGAAATTGTTGCAAGTTCTAGAAGAAATTGCTTGAACCATGGTTGTTCAATCTACTCAGGTATAAATTGACTGCTATCTTTGCGTCTAATTTGTAAATCAAACATGTATTCGTTACAAACTTAAAGAAAACAAAGCACTTAATTAACATATATTTTAATATTTACTTTTCAAACCAAATATTTGAAACTTGTGGCTGAAGCAGTACAGTCATTGACCAAAAGCCGGTTATTGATAAAATTTATTGCATCCTCAATGCTTTCAACCTTACTTTCTGTCTTTCGAAACGTTGACATTGCCTGCAACGGATTTTATGAGAGACAATAGTCAAATGTAGATCACCAGATCATTGCCATCGAGAAAATTGAAATGATACCATGAAGAAAGGTAACACTACTAATGTATTCTAGTCGAGTCGTCAAGGAAGAAAATTCAATTGTAGATCAGCAGGCATTTTTTTTCAAAATATTTATTCTCAAAATTATCAAATTTCTCTTATATAAACAAGAAATTTAGTCTGTATTCCAGTTATATATTTTCCATATCCTTAACATTTTTTCTTTCAGCAACGTTGTATGGTATAGAGTGTTGGGCGGTTAAGAGCCAACATGAGAGCAAAGTAAGTGTAGTGGAGATGAGGATGTTGCGTTGGATGAGTGGTAAGACTAGACAGGATAGGATTAGGAATGACACCATTAGAGAGAGAGTGGGGGTAGCACCTATAGTTGAAAAGTTGGTAGAAAATCGGCTTAGATGGTTTGGACATGTAGAGAGAAGACTCGTAGATGCCGTTGTAAGAAGAGTAGATCAAATGGAAGAGAGTCAGGTTAAGAGAGGTAGAGGAAGACCGAAGAAAACCATTCGAGAAACCATTAGAAAAGATTTAGAGGTCAATGAGTTGGATCCAAATATGGTTTTTGATAGAACACTATGGCGTCATTTGATCCATGTAGCCGACCCCACTTAGTGGGATAAGGCTCGGTTGTTGTTGTTGTTGCTGCTCTCATTTTGATATATAACATGACATTGCACTAGACAGTAACCGTTAGGCCTCATCTGTTAAAGATCAAATGCCTCTTCTTTTAGGGAGGATTAATTTGAATTACTGAAAGAAAAAATGTTAAGGATATGGAAAATATATAACTAGAATACAGACTAAATTTCTTGTTTATATAAGAGGAATTTGATAATTTTGAGCATAAATATTTTGAAAAAAAATGCCTGCTGATCTACAATTGAATTTTCTTCCTTGACGACTCGACTAGAATACATTAGTAGTGTTACCTTTCTTCATGGTATCATTTCAATTTTCTCGATGGCAATGATCTGGTGATCTACATTTGACTATTGTCTCTCATAAAATCCGTTGCAGGCAATGTCAACGTTTCGAAAGACAGAAAGTAAGGTTGAAAGCATTGAGGATGCAATAAATTTTATCAATAACCGGCTTTTGGTCAACGACTGTACTGCTTCAGCCACAAATTTTATGCCCATAGATTCTATTACTCTGGCTTCTCGGGATCAATTGACTGCCAGAAGCACATTAAACATTTTGGCAAGGTGTCCTGTACAAGATGATGAACAAATATTTACGATTTGCCAAATAACAAATATTTACTTATTTCAATTATTTAAACAAGAAACACTAAAACAATGTTATTCATTGTTTTTTTTTACATTAACACATTGTCCTTAATTAGATTTTTCCCTATCACATGAACAAATAATATTCTTATTCACGCAATTGTTTATCATTTTAGTATAAAACAACATATTTAAGCATGATTTTGTTGCCCCGTGCGTTTTATTAACTAGTAATTAAACAAAATCTAATATAAAGGGAATCTTTACAATAATTGGAAGCATGTACACTTTTTTTTTATGTTGTCTTTTTGGTCTCTTTTGTCTAACTGCTTTTTACTTTAACTAGAGGATTTAGTACCTTTTCAATGGAGATTTATGATCCATTCCCAGTCCTACATTAATTAGCACTGGAATTACATTCGAATACGATGGTATGGGGTCATAAATAATTTCTCTACTTGATCAACTTGCAATTATTGACAATACCAATCCATTATTATGCAGTACTATACTTGAGTCGTCGACAACTTAGGAAGGCCAGCTAACACATTGTATGTGTTTTAAATGTAACTGCAGTAAAATTTATTGTTGTGGTTGAGTATACTATACACTCCATAAATCCTATATGAGCTGGTGAAAGTTTTTTTTTAATCAGCACAACATAGATTGATGTATTGTTTAACAAACAGAGTTTTAATTTCCCAATTTGAATGTTATGTTAATTTAATTTGATTTGATATGTAACATTTGATCATGTCCCTTTTGTAACAGAGTCAAAAGGAGAAGTTTGTTAATGATTTAGAAGCCTTAAGTGAATGGTCTAGATTATTGATTTAGCAGAAGGAAATAATTGTAGTAGTTTGTTGGAATTTTATGGTCTCAACGTATTATGTAGGAATGGCATGCATCACAGGAGTAATTAATGACAGGCTGGAGTCTCTGGCACAAACTGTCTGATCACGCCCAGGAAGAACTTCACTTATACTCTTCAGGTGAAAGATCAGATTGGTAGCTATTTCTACTTCCCGTCAGTTTGAATGCATAAAGCCGCTGTTGCATTTGGTAGCTTCAGAATTTGGAGCCGTGCTCACATTCCTGTCCCCTTTCCTCCCTCCGCAGGAGACTTTACCATACTTGCTGGTGATTGGTTCAAGCTAGGCCACCGTGTAATTAAATCTTTTGCATTCATTTCAATTTCTTCTCTTCTCTTTTCTTTTCTTCGTCTCTTAAATCTTTTCTCAATACTTATTACTTACCCTCTGATGTTTTAGAGACTGAGACGAGTCCTCGAGAATGGTCACAATCTTCCCTTCCCTGATTACCTTCTTATCAATGGTCGTGGTTGGAATGGAAACACATTCACTGTCAATCAAGGTTGGTAGAAAAAATCACAACTTGTGATAGTAGTAGTACATTTTGATTTTAATGCATTGCTTAAATGTTGAATCTACTCATGTACTTATTACATTTACACAATTGTTTAAATGTTCAATCTGCAGGAGTGCAGGTAAGACATATGGATTCAGAATATCAAATGTGGGGCTCGCAGCATCCATCAACTTCATAATCCAAGGAGACTCATTGAAACTTGTGGAAGTAGAAGGATCTCATACCCTCCAAAACACTTATTCTTCACTCGATATCCATATCGGACAGTCCTATTCTGTGCTGGTCACAGCTAATCAGTCTGTCAAGGATTACTACGCAGTTGTCTCTACGCTGTTCACCAGGTGAGTACTCACAACAACTTCCATTCTTCATCACAACAATTCATGCATCGGGGTATCCGGCCCTGCTCCTCTGGGGCCTACTCTTGATTTTACCTCATCTGTCTTTCAAGCCAGAACTATTTGGTACTCTTTTGTTTCACTTATTGTTTCACTTATTGCCCCTTCTCTTGTTGCAAAGCCTTATAATTATTATCGAGATTTTCATGTATATACGGTGCTTCCTTATGACAAGCTCCATTTAGTGTATTGTGTTTTATAATGTCGAATCAAATTTCAAACTATTCATAATCTTGAGTAAAAAGAAAGTGATTACTTTTTTAAGTACTTTTTTAGTTAATAATTTGTGTTGTTGCTCGTGAAACCAGGTGGAACCTGACAGCAAGTGGACCAAGACCAAACCCTCAATGATCTTACCACTATGGATTGATCGACCCCACTCGAACCATCATGCTTGCAAACTCTGCTCCTTAAGCAAAGATATGCTGTCAACAATGTATCGTATATTGCGCCGGATACCCTGTTGTAACTTGTTGCCTACATCATTCCCGGAGTTTTCTATGTTGGAGGCATTTCTAATTATGCTATCATGGGTGCTAATTTCCATGAATATGTGGAGGTTGTGGTCCAGAATAGGGAGAATTTTGTGCAGTCATGGCACATTGACGGCAATTTCTTCTTTGTGAGCTTGTAACTACTTTTGTTTTGCAGGAGGTTGTGGGAGACAGGTGGGTTTGGAAGTTAAATTCGACCAAACGATACTTGGTGAGTAGTGCGTGCGACTTCTTGACTACTACGGATATTAATGTTACATCTGAACATAGTTACAATGTTTGGTTAAAAGCAGTTACTTTCTTAGCGTCTGTTTATTAACCGCATACCGACTAAAGACAACTTTCTTAGGAGCGGGAGTGATTGATAACAACGACTGTCTTTGCATTGGAGGGCGCGAAAGGAATGAAGATAGGGACCATTTATTTTTCAGATGCGATTTTTTTGGCAGGTTATGGTCTTTGGTGGCAAATTGGTTGGGCTATGAGTCAATATCACACGGTTTTCTTCATGAATGAACGCTATCTGCAGTTTGGTGCTTTAGGTGGTTTTTCTAAAAGGGAGGCGCTTCCATTGAATATTATTTGGCTTTCTACGGTTTGGATAATTTGTAATGAACACAATGATCATATTTTTCAACATAAGGAGGAAAACTTGCAAACTTTATGCGAGAAGATTAAGCTGCTGTCTTATTGGTGGCTGAAATCAAAATACGTTACATTTGATTTTGATTATCATTATTGGCGGCTTCATCCTCAACAATGTTTGTTGTTTGTATTTTAGCTGATTTGCTTGTCGTGTTTTTGTTCCTTCACTTTTTCTTGAATTGTTGTAACTCTTTGTAATCTTTTCTGGCACGGGTTGTGCTAGAAAGATTATCATTAATGGTATTCCATTTTGGTGTTAAAAAAAATAAAAAATCTTTGTTGTCGGGTAAGCTTACAATAGTAATATATTGGCATTTAACAAAATTTTTTACCATGTTAGCAATTTCAACCAATCTTATTGGCGTGTTAAAATAAAAATCTTTGTTGTCGGGTAAGCTTACAATAGTAATATATTGGCATTTAACAAAAAATTTACCCTATTAGCAAATTTCAATCAATCTGACTTTAAAAGTAATTATGATTGAAATCAAACATTTTTAATGATCTTACATTTATGAATAGGTTTGGTAGTGGGCAGTAGACACCTGATAGTAGAGGACGCTACAATCTGAGAGACACTGTTGCTAGATGTACTACTCGGGTATAAAAAAATGTTGTAGTTGTTAGTCAATTAATGATTTGAATTCATTAGTAAATTAATGTTTGTATTCTAAGATCCTAATTGAATGCAAGAGTGCAGGATTACCCTAAGTCATGGACAGCAATATACATGGCTCTTGACAATGTTGGAATGTGGAATATAAGGTCTGAGAATTGGGAAAGACAGTACTTAGGACAACAATTCTATCTTAGGGTATACACACCTTCCAAATCATTGAGAGATGAATATCCAGTCCCATAGAATGCTCCTCTTTGTGGTAGGGCACGTGATCGTGTCACAAGGCCTTTCTAGTTTAAATAGAATAGCTTATAGTATATATAACATAATGTCACAAGAGGGTGGCATAATGTTTATATCTACATATCTATACCTATATGATATGATGAGAATTGTCTTCTTCTATTGAGTGAACATACACACGCGGGGAATTTATTATTCAAAGCTTGCTCCTTTATGATATACTTCACCCACTACATTACTGAAACTTTGTAAGTTGTAACTTGTAACCAACTAGTGTTAGCAAGAAATCTATCCATCTTAGAATAGATTCTATCATTGCTTGCTTGGTTACTGCACCATGTGTAATAATCTCCTATTGTTCTTACCTCTGATAGATTATTCAAGAGGAGACAATTTGCAAAATCTTGAATTTCCTCTTGAGTAACTAGATTACCATTCAACTTATCATCAACCAACAATACACTGTTGAAATCACCTCCAATTAACAAGTTCCCAGAAGTTTTACAAGTTTTACTACAAGTGTCATTTATGAATTTCCACAACCCTTTCCTTTGTTCCTGGGTGTTAAATGCATACACAACCAACAGGTTTAATATCCCAAATTTTTGGGTTCCAAGCAATCTAAATTCTTCCATTTGCAATAGCAACATCATAGTTATTAACAACAGACCGATCTCTAAACATCAAACCGTAAACTTTTTTTTGAACATTTCAGCTTTCACTCTAGTTTCAAGCAGACCACAAATTTCAAATTTATTCTTATGCAAAAAGTTTTTGATTTCTTTTTGCTTGAAGGGTTTGTTGATGCCCCTCACATTCCAACAAATGAGCGTCATAAGGAAACAAAGGGGATATGGTCCCCGCCCCTTGCAGTAGAGGTTTCACACTCATTTATTTGTTCAAGAATTGTATCTTCATGTGGCAAGAACTCATAAGAATTAGCAATAGGTACTTTGTTAGTATTCTGGCCTCCTACATATTGTTTAGAGCAAGATTTCTTAGGAACATTCCATTCATCATCATCATCATTTGATATCCCTAGTTGCTTACTTGGTTGCTTACCATTCTCTGTCACAACGACTTTCTTCTTTGGAATCCAATCCTTCCTAGGCCTTGTTTCGGGTTGAACCAGTTGTTTTGCTTCACAGGCATGCTCAACCTGTTGAAATTTCTTGCAGAAGGTAGGTTCCCAATCATACTCAATCTTTTGCTCAAAACCCTTTCCATTAGGACTCTCCACTAGAATTTTGTGCAATAGTGGCCTAGTTATATCAATTTCGACCAACAACCTAGCATAAGATATTCTGGATTGTTATGAAGTACATTTATCAGTAAATAATGGCTTTCCCAAGGTACTACCAATTCTACTAAGACATTTTGGTCCCCAACAAAAAATAGTATTGTACAAAAAGAAAAGAAGCATATATAGCAATAAGAAAATTTGTCCTTAAAAAGAAAGAGTATTTTTTTTTCTTTGATAAAAAAAAAAGAGAATTTGTTTTGGTCAAGAAAAGAAGAAGCAATAAGAGAGATAGTACAACGATTCCTGCTAGTCATGTGCATTTGAGTGTCCCAATTCGATTCTTGTTGGCCAACCTTTCTAAACGTTTTTTAAAATAAAATCGAGATCAATGTTACATAAGTAAAGCATTGACCCGACCTATTTTAAAAAAAAACCACATGTTCATCAATTTTTATCGAGTTTAGCCGGTTCACACTGGTTTAACAATATCGTTGGTCTATCAGCGTATTCAAACCACTTAACCTCTCGGTTTCCGATTTGATCTACTAGTCGATTTTAAAAAAAAAAATGTCCAAAACAATCCTTGAAATCGTATATGATGATTTTATCAACCACAATGATCATCAGAACATTAGTTAAATTCTTTTTAGTTTTTTTATGATAAATCAAATATTTCATCGACATTATTTACTTAGTTTAAATTCATCTCTAATATGATCAATTCAATCAACTATGCTACACTTGCATTTTCACACAAAAAAAAATAATCAAGAAATGGAGGGAGTATAATTTATTTTTGGAATAATTTTACTTCATTTAATACGTTACACTTTTGATTATTAAATGGATGCTATTTTTGGAATAATTTTACTTCATTTAGTTAATAAATACGTTACACTTTTTCTATTTGAATTAAATTATTAAATGTTGAAGTTTGTATATAACACTAAGGGCGGGAAATTCTAATGGGAGAAACCCTTTTTCTATTCTTCGAAGCGTTTAATTCTATGTTGAAGTTTCTATATAATAACACTAAGGGGAATCAAATGTTGAAGTTTGGATTGAAGTTTTTGATCTAAAGAGAAATGAGTTTGTATTAGGGTTTTAGTTGAACCACATCGATCGTTCTTCCCAAATTATAAGGGGGAGAAACCCTATTTCAGCAGTTCTTTCTTGCTTTCCCAAATTCCCAATTCAACCGCATAACATGTCAATCCTCACCCGCTCCGCGATTCGCCGATTCCGTTACATATACCGCACACCACCACCACGGTTGATTTCTCCACGTCCCATTCCCAAACTCTTCAACGGCACAACCATTGATCGGTTTGTTTCTCCAAGTCCCTTTTCCACACCATTGCAATGGCACTTTTCTTCTTCTTACTCATCTTCATCTTCTTCCAATGCCAAAGATTATCCCTCCGGTGACTTTGATTTCAAGCCCATTACTGGCTTCAACAAATACTTTGTCAGGCTTAAGACTATGCTGGCTTTACCTTGGGAGCGTGTTCAACAAGGAAGTATCTTGAAAATCAATTTGCAAGGGAAGATATCCGACCAACTCTCGAATCCCGATTTTACAACTCTGCCTCAAATTTCCGATGTGTTCTTGAAAGCAAAGTATGATATTCGAATCTCAGCAATTTATCTCTCTATTTATAAACTAGATTACAGCTGGGCCATTCTGGATGAAATCAGAAGTGAAATATTAAATTTCAAAAAGTCAGGCAAGTTAGTTGTTGCACATCTCCCTTTCGTTATTACAGAAAAAGAATACTACCTCACATGTGAATGTGATGAAATTTATGCTGCTCCTGCTGTTGAATGTTCTTTTACTTCTGAAATCAATCCATACGATTATTTGAATGATTCTTCCAGGTGTGATCGCAATCTTATTGAATTGATTGAAGTGCAATCTTTTAAGAAAGGTAAATATAAAAGGGCACAAGATGAATGTACCGATTATCATCGTGAGGCACTAAAGTCTTTGAGGGACAGTATCTATTCTGTTTGGCTGGACAGAGTCTTGGTTTCTAGAGGATATAAGAGAGAAAAAGTTGAAAAATTTGTAAATAAAGGCATCATTGAAGTAGGGAAACTAAGAGATGAAGGTTTCATCTCAGAATTAGTATCATCTGCCTACCTCTCCGATGATGTTAAAGTTTACGAGGCTAACAATATGTTGAAAGATGACAAGGAGGTCATCAATATGTTAAAAGAGAGAACTAAAATAAAATCTCTGCCTCTAGTTTTATATGAAAAATATTCTCGAGTTAGAAAATCGAGTGCTGGAATACCTGGAGGTAAAGAACTAATAGCCGTAATTCGAGCTTCAGGCTCAATTAGTTCAGTTCTGAATCCACCTTTCACCTCTATAAATGGTATATTTGCAGAGAGGATTATTGAACAAATTCATAGGGTGAAAGACTCGGATAGATTCAAAGCAGTAATTATCCGAGTTGAGAGTCTAGGAGGGGATGCTCTTGCTTCAGCTTTAATGTTAAGAGAAATAAAACTTATTAAAATACCAGTTGTTGTTTCAGTTGTTGATGCAGCGAGCGGTGGTTATTCTATCGCAATGGGCGGACAGACTATCGTTTCTGGTAATCTATCGCTCATCGGTTCAATTGGAGTTACAGCTGATGTCCTCAACTATAAAAAAGTTTATGAGAAGTATGGGCTTACTGCAAATATTCTATCAAGAGGTAAATTTTCCGAACTTCATCAAGCTAATCACCACCGTTTGAAGCCTCATGAAGCACGGTTAATGGATAAGATCACACAGAACGGTTACGATCTCTTTCGTGATACGGCAGCTGATTGTAGGGGTATGACTGTAGACGAGATGGAAGAGATTGCACAGGGGAGGACTTGGATGGGTAAGGAGGCAGTATCACTTGGTCTTGTTGATGCTATCGGTGGGCTTTCTCGTGCGATTGCTATAGCAAAAGTTAAGTCCAATATATCTCAAGATACGCCTGTAACTATTGTGGAGATTGGAAGTCCATAAACTCCTTACTCAAGAATTTTATTGGTTTTGGTTGTTCTTCTGTTGGAGCTAAATTGGGTAGCTGTATAATGTTTTTTACCCTGCTTTTATATCTTAGGTGATTTATAGAGAGATTACGTACAGGTCACCTTTACAGAATTGTCTCTGATATTATGAAATGGTTTCAGAATTTTATTTTGCCTATTGGTTTCACCATTGAAAGCAAGTAGTGCACTTTAAAATCTACATATATTGACTGTTTAAGAAATGAACAAATCACAAAGTGTGTATCAAAAAGATTCAGCTTCTAACATTCCTTCAATACATTGTATGGTGTTTTTGACAGTGAGAACAGTTACCCACCTTTGCTAGTATTTTACTTACTATACTGCTTTCATGAATTGTTATTTGCGTGTTGCAAATACTGCAAAGCATTTTTAATGTTACTTTTGGAATGGTAACTAATATATACTGAACTGATAGACAATGTTTGAAGACTGGTTATTGGATAAAAACTTATTGACTAAAGTAACTGCCTTAGAGAATAACTGTTCTTAATTTAGAATATTTTAATCTACAATTTCTTTTTTTGGTAAATACTGTTTTACAGAACTTTTCTTAATTTAGAATATTTTAATGTACAATTTCTTTTATTGGTAACTTTACTTTTTTACATAACTTTCATAAGTTAAAATTATATCCTCCATAAACAGTTTTTTGCATACAAGGAATTTTTCACAAGTGAAGAACTATTAACTTTTTTTTATCAGAATCTCCCAACTAATCTAAAAAAGGTCTTCAATGAATGGGTAAATTATTTCATCAGTAGACTTTGTGGCTAGAATGAGTAGTTTATTGTCAGAAAAGGATTTGGCTACCCTGATCAAGAGATCGTTGTTATAGATGTGAAGAGGTTTTGGACCTTTGGTAGTTGATAGTCTTATTATATCCATAGACAAAAAACTGTTGATACGAGTGTCTGAATATTTCTCAATTTGTTAGTATCAAACAATATTGTGGAATGGTTGTTTCTGATTAAAGTAAAGTGTTCACTTTGATGAAGTTACAATTATTATGAGTTACTTTGACTTTGTTCATTATATCTTACTGGAAGTTTAACACCTTCGATGATAGGAAGTTTCCTATATTTTCTAATCAGTTGTTCACGTTCAGTGGACAAAAGTATGGCAAGTTATACCTTAGTCCTCTCTTAGCATTATCAATTGGATCAGGTTTCACAAGATTTACGGCAACCCTCACTCATGTAGCACTATTTCATGGCTGGTAGGCTGCTTTCATAGCCTTTATAGTAAATTCATTTCTTACACCTTTATTAAATAAGGAATCACAATCATAGACTCGTGACTGTGACATAGTTTCCTTTTTGCAGAGACATATTGAAACAGAGCAGATCAGCAAAGGGTAATGCAAAATTAGATGTGTATGGTAGACTCATGAAGGCTTATAAGCAAGCACAACAGTGATGGTTTCTCATTTTATTGTTTGGGAGCATCCATAGTAATGCTTCTTGTGGAAAACAGATGTGCAACAGCCATGGCGGGGTATGCTCTTTGCCTTAGCTTTTGTTGTAACCCTCCCAATTGGTGTCATCCAAGTAATTACCAACCAGGTACTAACTCCAACTAATATTTCTGCCATCTCCAGTCTATCACTTTCCTTTCCTCTTGACATTAACATATTAAAATTTTAACACGGGCATTTCCTGTGTTGCAGCAACAGGTATATGACATTGTAGCACAGTTCATGATTGGATATATCCATCCTGAAAAACCAATAGCAAACTTGCTCTCTCAGATTTATGGGAGAATCAGCACTGTCCACACTTTCTCTTGCTTCTGAGATCTCAAACTTGGGCACTACATGAAAATTCCCCCACGATGCATGTATACAGCACAAGTTGTGTAATAGGTGGTGCAACTTTTTTTGCCTGTGCTGCTGAAGCTTAGTTTTTAAGGTGGTGTGAGGGCTGTTTGGGGTTTGTGTTTACGGGTGTTGTGTAGTGGGTGCGTATGTGTTTTGGCCGCATATATATGGCAACACATCTCTATTTCTTTTCACTTGTATCTTATTTTTTCTAGCTTGTTTCACGTTTCTTATGTGGGTTATGCATCAATAATATTTGTCGTTTCAAAAAAAAAAAAGAAAATACCGCACAAGTCTTCTCAGTTCAAAATCTCCTAGTTTAAGCACTTTTTCTTAACTTTCTTGTTTCTTTCTTATTGCTTATTATTTATTTTGAAATTTTTAAATAATTGGTGGGAACACTAGTTGCTGGAGTGGTGAACCTTTCAGTGGCTTGGTGGATGTTGGATGGCATTCATGACATTTCCACAGATGACACCATGGCAGTCCTTGGACTTGCCCCAAAGACAGAGTGCACTAGACGCATCTGTTATATGAGGTTTGCATGTACCGAAGCGGCTATTTGGCCCCGGTGTATTGTATTGAAACCTTGTATGGTTATTCTTGATTAGAGCTGTGTTACCAGCTCATGTTTAGATGTTCAGCAAAACCTATCCTGACAAGAAATGGATTCCTCTGATAAACATACAAGTTACATATTATTTTGCTGGAATGCCGCCTGAACCACCTACTAACATTGCAAGGTGGCTATTGACCAGAATGATCTTCAACTACTTTGTCTCCCGCTTCCACAAACATTGGTGGCAGAAACATAATTGTGTTCTATTATCTGTGGTGTTTGATGCAGACACAGCTTTTATGGGTGTTTTGATTTTCTTTGCTCTGCGAAATGCATGCCATAATCTCAAATGGTGGGGAACTGAATCAGACCATTGCCCATTGGCTAATAGAGAAGCCTGTTTGACTTAGCTGTCTCTATTAAGGCAGGTTCTTCTGCAGGTTTTTTCTGGCTTGTTTTGCATGAGGCAACACAGTGTATATCAAGCAAGCTCCTCAGTTTTGTCATTGAAGCCCATGTTAAATTTTGATGATCCCGGTGGTCAGACTAGCTCTTCCAATTGTACAGCTTGCCACAACAAGAATCTATATCTCAAAATCATATAGCTGAAATTGTTGAAAGTTCTAGAAGAAAAGCTCAAACCATGGTTGTTCAATCTACTCAGGTATAGAATGACTGCTATCTTTGTGTCTAATTAGTAAATGGAACTTGTATTCATTACAAACTTCAAAAATAAAAAAAATACTTAATTAACATATTTACTGTTGAAACCAAATATTTGAAACTTGTTGTCATTTTGATATATAACTTGACTTCTTTTAGGGAGGATTAATTTGGATTACTGAAATAAAAAATATTAGGCAGATGATAAATATATAACTAGAATACAGGCTGAATTTCTTGTTTATATATGAGACATTTGATAATTTTGAGCATAAATATTTTGAAAAAATGCCTGCTGATGTACAATTGGATTTTCTTCCTTGATGACTCGAGTAGAATACATGAGCAGTGCGACCTTCCTTCATGGTATCATTTTCAATTTTCTCGGTGGCAATGATCTGGCAACACATCATTTGATGCAGAGTAAAACAATTTTACGCTGACAGTGCATACCAAATAAATTCATGAAAATGATCTGGTGATCTACATTTGACTATAGTCTCTAATAAAATCCATTGCAGGCAACGTCCGTTTTTAGAAAGACTGAAAGTAAGGTTGAAAGATTTTAGGATGCAATAAATTTTATCAATAACTGGGTTTTGGTCGATAACTATAAGGCTTCAGCCACAAATCTTTTGTCTATAAATTCTATTAATTTGGCTTCTTGGGATCAATTGACAGCTTGGAGCACATTAAACATTTCGGCAAGGTGTCCTGTACAATACAAGATGATGAACTTAACATTTCATCTGACCAAACTGAAATGAAAATTCCCTCAGAACTCATTGTCTAGCTACACTTCTCATGATTTTCTGTTAGTGCAAGGATTTTCAGTCAATATCTCGTCACTACTTTCTGTTCATGGTAATTTGTTTAGTTGGTAACCACAAACCATCTTTTACCATTTGATACGGACAATCTTATCTGGTGCCTTTTGTTTTTTGGAAAACTGTTGGGGGATGGATATATCCAATTTATGGTAGTCAATATCCTGTATAAGATAGACTTCTCTCTTTGATAGAGGGACATACCATATGCATTAGTTGTACCCTTATTTATTTTTGAAGTTTTTATTCCAAATTATGTCCAAAAAAATGTGTTTATTACAAGTTTTGAACTAAAAAGTAGATAAGAACTCGAAAGGAAAAATTCAGTTTAAGTGCTACCAAATATGGCAGCTGTACTTGCAAATAATCTTTTTTTCTACCAACATCATTAAGTTAACTTACCTACTGGCTACTGCTATTAGTTTGGATTGACTAAGATGCAAACCTACTACTACTTTTTTTTTTATGATTAAACTTACAAACCTGCTACTAATTTGCTTTAGAAAATATAAACTTGGATCTTAACCAAAAGTCACACTATTTTTTATGTAACCATTACTCCTATTAAACCAAAAGTCACACTATTTTTTATGTAACAAAAGAAAAAGTCACTATTTCTCAAAATCCTTCGTATCCTTCAACTACATTGTTCCTTGTAAACACCTTCTGTTCCTTCATATCCTTTACGCTATGTTTGGATTGATGGAATGTGATAGGGATGGAGTGGAGTGTTAACTAATTATGTTCCATTGTTTGGATGGAGTGGAGTCACTCTTCACCAGTTTTTCATTGTACATAAAGAAATATATTTCATACTCACAATAGAATTTGAGAAGCCTCGTGTGTTCTGATTAATGATCTATATTAAGAATAAAATGCTTAATAATTCATAAGCAAATTTAAGATACATTACATCCCTTACACAAAGTTTCAGAAAAACGCCATCAATCCACATACAATTTCAGGAAAAGAACAAAATGATATAGAACCCAAGCACTAATTTTTGTGATAGCACCAATTCTCAAATTCTTAGACACGACCAACTCATTTTTCTTCACTGATGGATACACATATTTCCCATGGTCACAGGACCCCCAAGAGACCCAGGGGAGACTTCACCACAAGAGACCCAGGTAGTGTCTTAATCTACAGAATTTTGTTATACCAAATGCTTGACTCCCAATTCTTTGCCGTCGAAACTCGGATACTCCAACATCCAGCTCATATATCCAAAACAGGATGGCCAAACTCCAGCGACATAGAAGAACCTGTCATGAACATTTACAACGCAGCCACGTACAATTGCAATCTCATCCAGAGAATGTCAACAAAACCACCAATGAGAACACCAGCGCGATGCGGTGTCCCCATACCCACTTTCATTTTCTTACTTTTCGACAAAATCCAAAAAACAGGTCCGGGAAGAGAGCCACACTGGGACTTATTACTACACATAGACAGACCGCAATTTATGATTTAGAGGTAACAGGAAAGAAAAAAAACCATCAGTCCATCACAGACTATGCACCATTACCAGCTCCAAAGAAGAATGTGCCATACAATGTTTCAGGAGCTTAGAACCAAAACAAAGAACAAAATGATATAAAATCCAGGCACTAATTTTTGTGGTAGCACCAATGCTCAAATTCTTAGAGAGGACCAACTCATTTTTCTTCATTGATGCATACCCATATTTCCCATGGTCACAGGACCAAAACAAAGAAAGAACAAAATGATATAAAATGATATAAGATCCACCAATCCACTAATTTGTGTAAGAAACTTATGATATCACACCCTCATTACGTAAAACTTCAAACCACACTCATTCTACATCATGTCTCTTATTTTCAAAGAAACCCTCCCTTGCATAACTAAACTTACTCATCTAAATGAGATTTTTTTGCTATTAAGTTACATGCTTTACTAAATTTAGGAGCTGAAATCCTTCACAACATATCATTGTACAACGGACTTGCCCTTAAAAATTATAAGAAACAACATGACGAAATAATTTCAGATTTTCACTAAAGCATAATTCTACACTGCAGTTTACACATCACAGTTTGAGAAAAAAAAATTAAAACCCACAAAATTAATTTACATAATCGATAGCTAGTATGAAGCACAACAATGAATAAAAATAAAAACTTTGAAAGAGAACCCACGTTTGCTAATGCCGTCATTGCATCAATAATGTTTCTCTACAAAAATGAAAAGATATGAATAAATTGAATCAAACAAAAAAGAACAATACCAAACCGTGCTGTAGCATTAGAGGAAATAGCAAATTCTGCACATTGAAGATACTTCATTATATGCAAGTGTACATTGAAATCTGCAAACTTTCACTAATGTGAACAAAGTGAATATGAACAAATAGGACAGAGAATATAAACAAATATTTCACCTTTGAATACCCATTGTTGTAACTGCCAACACTCTTGAATTTGAGAATGACAGTGAGGGCCGCAACCCACAAAACTCAGAAACTCGCAACTCACAGTGAAGAAGAGGAACACACAGGGAGCGCACGACCCAGGAAGAATGAGAAGTGAAGACAATGATGCTAACAGAACCGCAACAACGATGATTTGAGATTATGATCCCATTTAATAATCTAATGTTAAAAAATAAATTTTGACCAAACATGGATAAAAATTCAAACTTCAAAAGGTCTCGATTGCCACAAGTTTATCAACGGTGCAATAAATGGATAATAAATACACATATTTAGGAATAACTAGACTATATATGAAAAATTCAAACTCTAACTTAATAAAAAAAATTGCCCAGAAGCCAAAACAATCTTGAAAAACAAGCTTTCTTTAGTATTACAACCCTTTCTGCCAAAACATTGTATCATGATGCTTTTAACACTAACTATACACATACTTTGAATAAGTGAAATTTCAATGACACTTTAAGATAAAAAAATTAAAATTGTGAACTTGTAATAACACTAACTATACACATACCTTTTGAGTTCTTGTCTACTTTCTATGGCAAAAGAATTGTGGCTGAAGCCCGTATACTCATCGACCAAAACCCGGTTATTGATAAAATTTATTGCATCCTAAAATCTTTCAACCTTACTTTCTGTCTTTCTAAAAACGGACAGTGCCTGCAATGGATTTTATGAGAGACTATAGTCAAATGTAGATCACCAGAGCATTTTTCATGAATTTATGTGGTATGCACTGTCAGCGTAAAATTGTTTATTCTGCATCAAATGATGTGTTGCCAGGTCATTGCCACCGAGAAAATTGAAAATGATACCATGAAGGAAGGTCACACTGCTGATGTATTCTACTCGAGTCATCAAGGAAGAAAATCGAATTGTAGATCAGCAGGCATATTTTCAAAATATTTATGCTCAAAATTATCAAATGTCTCATATATAAACAAGAAATTCAGCCTCTATTCTAGTTATATATTTACCATCTGCTTAGATTTTTTTATTTCAGTAATCCAAATTAATCCTCCCTAAAAGAAGAGGCATTTGATCTTTAACAGATGGGGCCTAACGGTTACTGTCTAGTGCAAGGTAAGTTATATATCAAAATGAGAACAAGTTTCAAATATTTGGATTGAACAGTATATAGTAAAGGGAAATCATATTTGGATTGAACAACTTTCAAATATTTGGATTGAACAGTATATGTTAATTAAGTTTTTTTTTTTTTAAAGTTTGTAATGAATGCAAGTTCCATTTACTAATTAGACACAAAGATAGCAGTCATTCTATACCTGAGTAGATTGAACAACCATGGTTTGAGCTTTTCTTCTAGAACTTTCAACAATTTCAGCTATATGATTTTGAGATATAGATTCTTGTTGTGGCAAGCTGTACAATTGGAAGAACTAGTCTGACCACCGGGATCATCAAAATTTGCCATGGGCTTCAATGACAAAACTGAGGAGCTTGCTTGATATACACTGTGTTGCCTCAAACAAAACAAGCCAGAAAAAACCTGCAGAAGAATCCATTTCTTGTTAGGATAGATTTTGCTGAACACCAACCAAGTGATTAAGCTCAAGTGGTTAATGAACTCCACCAGAAGATCCTGAGCTCGACTCCTGGGTGGAACAATTCTTGGCAAGGCAATACATACCTCAGGGCCGAACTCCGGATTACCAGGGCACCTTTCCCCTGGGAACTGGAGGGTTAACACAATTTTTTTTTTTGTTGAACGCCTAAACATGAACAGGTAACACAGCTGCAATCAAGAATATCCATACAAGGTTTCAATACAAACCGCATATAACAGATGCATCAAATGTCACTCTATATTTGGGGTAAATCCAAGGACTGTCATGGTGAGCTTTATTATCCATGCAAATATCATGAATGTCATCAACATCCACCAAGCCACTGAAAGTTTCACCACTAAAGCAACTAGAGTTCCCACCAGCTATTTAGGAATTTCAAAATAAATAATAAGTACTATGAAATAAACAAAAAAGATAAGAAAAAGTGCAGAAGCTAGGAGATTTTGAGCTGAGAAGACCTGCGATAACTATACATGCATTGCGGGGGAACTTTCATGTAGTGCCTAAGTTTGAGATCTCACAAGAAAGAGTACATGGACAGTGATGATTCTCCCATAAATCTTAAAGAGCAAGTTTGCTACTGGTTTTCCAGGAATGAGATATACAATCATGAACTCTGCTACAATGTCATATCCCGGTTGCTGCAACACAGGAAATGCTCATGTTAAAATTTTAAACTTGCTTCCTTCTTTGCATCTAAATAGTATGTTAATATCAAGAGGAAAGGAAAGTGATAGACTGGAGATGACATAAATATTGATTGGAGTTAGTACCTGGTTTGTAGTTGCTTGGATGACACCAACTGGGAGGGTTACAACAAAAGTCAAGCCAAAAGCAAAGAGCATACCCCACCATGGCAGTTGCACATCTGTTTTCCACACAAAAGCCATTGTTATGGATAATACCAGGCTCCCAAATAATAAAACGAGGAACCACTGTTATGGTACTTGCTTATAAGCCTTAATGAGTCTACCAAGCATGTCTAATTTTGCATTACCCATTGCTCATCCGCTCAGTTTCAATATGTCTCTGTGAAAAGGAAACTATGACAGTGTCACGAGTGTATGATTGTGATTCCTTAATTAATGAAGGTGTAAGAAGTAAATATATTATAAAGGCTATGAGAGAAGCCTACCAGCCATGAAACAGTGCTACATGAGTGAGGGTTGCCATGAAACCTGATCTAATATATAATGCAAAGAGAGGAATAAGGTATAACTTGCCATACTTGTGTATGCATCAATGTTAAGATCATATTCCTTGGATAAAATCTTAGTGTGTCATACTTTTGTCCACTGGATGTGAACAACTGATTAGAAAATATAAGAAACTTCCTGGCATCAAAGGTGTTAAACTTCCAGTAACATATAGGTAGAATTATATAGATGAACATGATAAATTCAACCCAAACATTAACAATGGAAGACCATGGTGTAACAAGAGGGCTTCTATGATAAGCTGAAATCCAAGCTCAGTCAAGTGTGAATGTACCCACTTTGTTGCCTTGTGATATCATCCATGAGAAGAATGTTAAGATGGTGAAAAGATAGCCAGGGAGTGCATAATAATACAAGAAGCTAACACCCATGGCAATGAGGAAAAACTGCATCCCTGTAAAGCCTTTTGATTTATTCTCTTTTTTATGGAGTGCTTTGTAGCATAAGGTTAGTGATGTAATCAAACTAATAGAAGGGCAGCCCGGTACTAAGGCTTCTGCATACATAGGGTCCAGGAAGGGGTCCCACTATTTGGTGTATTGTCTGCAGTCTTACCCTGTTTTTTACACAGTGGACTGTTTCCAAAACTTGAACTTGTGACCTTTCAGTCACAAGACAACAACTTTACCGTTGTGTAAAGGCTTCCCCTTGATGTAATCAAACTAATATTAGAGAATATAGTAATAAACAAGCAAAAAAGTAACTTTGACTAAGAAAGTTGGTTTTTAATGTTGTCTAAGTTCTTCTGATTAAGATGATATCCTTGCCTAGTTGTTGTCAATTATACAGCAAAAGAAACATTAGAGCATAGTTTCTCTTTCAATGTTATTATCTCTTTCCTAAGAGAATCTTACTGCAACCGAACAACCACGCTTGTGATATGGGCCTTTTAGAAGTGAAGATGCGCTTAGTCCACTGCATACTTACAACTTTCAATTCGGCAGGGCACTTAGCAAGAAGACATACTTCTTTGGTAATTTTACAACGGTCGCGTGATCAGTTGTAAGAATCTGGAAGACATACTCATCATTTATATCACTTTGTACTCTTTTGGGAGATTTCTCCTTTATATATTTGCCATTAAAAAAACAAACTGTTCTATTAAGAGCATAAACTTATTTAAAAAGAAAAATGATAAGTACAGACTCTTATATCCTCATCAAAATACCCATTGTATCATTAATATCACAATAACATCAATTCCATAAAACTAAATAATAATAATAATAATATATTAACTTCTAGTTATTACACCAAGAAAATACCCCCTCCCTCTACATAGAACCTGAGTTAATCATTCACAAATGCTAGAATGGTTCCATCCTTCCGCATTGAAACTCTATCAAAGTGTGTGACAGTCCTCCAGTAGTTTATTAAGTGATTGGTGATCTCCAACAAAAGCATAGCCAATACCCCTTGAAAGCATGAGTAGAGTAGGACCGGATCATGAGAGCTCCACAACACTAACTTTTCTGTTTTGAGGTATATTGGCCTTCAATTTTGCTATAGCAATTGCACAAGATATCCCACCAATAGCATCAACCAAACCATGAGATGTTGCGTCCTTACCGGTCCAAAGCCTCCTATGTTCAACCTTTTTCGTCTTGTGTATCCTGTTTAGAGCCATTGATATGGTAGGATCCACATCATATAGGTCTACGTCATATGGGGTAAAAGGGTACATATCTGTATCTTCCAAATAAATATTTTCATAACGATTGTCAAGGTTAAAGTATTGAGAGAGTGTTCCTCGAATTGAACCAGTTAAAGTAAGATTTTCTGCTACGATAGATCCTGCTCCGATTGCCATGTAGTATCCTGCATTTGTTGCCACATCAGACATTGAAGCAATGACGGGTTTTTCGGAAGCAAGAGAACTGACTGCTGCCCACATTGATAGAGATGCATGAACACCACCTCCTAGACTGTCAATTCGGATAATAGCAGCCTTGAATTTTTTTGACTCTTTGACCATATCAATCTTCTTAATGATATTACTTGTGACGCCACTACGCATGGCCTGAGGACCGGATGATGGCTATTTGTTCTTTAGCCTCTGATATTCCAACAACCGTCCATTTTCTAACTTTAGAGTATTCTCTGAAAGAAATCATAGGGAGTGATTTCACCCCAAGTCTCTCCTTCAAGAGAGTGATAACGTCATCATCATCATGCACTAAACTTGATATGAAACCCTCATTTTTTAGTTTATCTACTTGATAAACACCTTCATTTACCAAGTTTTCAACTTCTTCTCTTTTCTTCCCTCTAGAAGAAGAGACTTTATCCAGCCAATTTGAATAGATATAATCTACGAATGGGGTTAGTGCCTCGTAATTTTTATCTCCAGCACAGTCAAAAAGATTTTCATAAGGATTGTCGTAAAGACAGCTAACAAAACTGAGGTAACTGAGGCTGTGGAAGGTGAATCCAACACTAATATCGCGATATGTATAAATTTTATCACCATCACCATCACCATCACTAGAAGGTCCAAAAATTTCATCACATGCACAGGCAATATAATATTCTTTTGGTAGAATTGTAGGGACGTAAGCCACAACAATTTTACCTGATTTCTGGAAATTTGAGATTTGTCTTCGAATTTCATCGAGTTTAGCCCAACCGCAATTTAAATTGTGAATGTAAAGATATACAGCAGAAATACGAGGATCATAAGCTGCTTTCAAGAAATTATCGCAAATTTGAGGCAGAGATAATACATTGGGATCACATAATGTACGGGAGAGCTCGTCAGATATCCTACCTTGCAAATTGATTTTCAATACACTTCCGTGTTGAACAAATTCCGAAGGTAAAGCTAGTGTCGTCTTAAGCTTAACAAGAAATTTGTTGAAGCCAGTAGGGGGTTCGAAATTGAAGTCACCAGTAGGATAATCTTTGCCATTGGAAGAAGATGAGGATGAGTAAGAAGAAAAAAAGTGAAATTGGAATGGTTTGAGAGTGGTTGTGCGGTAGAGTTGGAAGGGTTTGGGGATGGGACGAAGAGATAAAAAACGTGGTGGTGATACTGTGCTTGTGCTGTAGATGTATCGGAAACGGTTAATTGCGGTGCGGTGGAACATGTTGTGGCTGTTGAATCAGGGGTTTGTACATCTCTTATTCCTTAAATTAACTCGAAAATGTGCTCTAGATTTAACCTAACTTCAATGCTTAATTTTACTACTATATTACCCCTATTTAATTAATCCTATTTAATTTAATCAAAATGTTATTTTCAAATACCTCTGGAATCTCTTATCTCTTATTCCTTGGAGTTAACCCGAACACAAAATGTTGTCCTAGATTTAACCTAACTTCAATGATTAATTTTACTATATTACCCCAATTTAATTAACCCTATTTAATTTAATCAAAATGTTATTTTCAAATACTTCTGAAATCTCTTATCTCTTATTCCTTAATGTTAACCCGAACGCAAAATGTTGCCCTACATTTAACCTAACTTCAATGATTAATTTTACTGTATTACCCCTATTTAATTTAATCAAAATGTTATTTTCAAATACTTCTAAAATCTCTTATCTCTTATTCCTTAATGGTAACCCGGACGCAAAATGTTGTCCTACATTTAACCTAACTTCAATGATTAATTTTACTGTATTACCCCAATTTAATTAACCATATTTAATTTAATCAAAATGTTATTTTCAAATACTTCTGAAATCAAAAACAACAGATCACTCCTAAATCAAATCCAATCCTATTTTCGCTCCTATTTTTTTGAAATAAGAGATCGCTCCTATTTTGTTAACAGATCGCTCCTATTTTTTTGAAAAAACAGATCGCTCATATTAATCCAATCCTTACTTAACAAATTATCCTTTATATTATGCATATATTCAAACAAATGTGATTTATGAGAATTGAACCTTGAATCTCTTTCTTACACTCATTTAACGTCTCAACACTTTAACTATTGGGTAACATTTTATGAGATAGAAAGTTTATTTAATATGTGTTGATTTATAAATAATTTATGCGAATACTAAACAGTACGTCAGACCCGTGCGACGCACGGGTCAAAAGTCTAGTGTAAGGAAGAAAGAGTGCGTTAGGGTTTCTCCTCTAGAATGCTGCTCGATATATATACAAGTGTAGCCTTCTTCTTCAATTTTATTCCAAAACTACCCTTCCCTTTCTTATAAGTTTACACTATGTTTGGTTGTTCAACGTCAACATCAACCTCTTGTAAAAAAAAAACCCTAGTCACTTTAGTCCTTGAATGAGAGAGGAGTTGTCACTTTAGTCCCTGAATAAAGAGAAATTGCAAAACAGTTCTTGAATATAACTTCTCTCTCAGGGACGAAGTTGACTAACAGAGTTTACATTCAGGGACTGTTTTGCAATTTCTCTGCATTCAAGAATGAAACTGACTAACAGAGTTTACATTCAAGGACTGTTTTGCAATTTCTCTGCATTTAGGGGCTAAAGTGACGACTCATCTCCCATTCGAGGACTAAAGTGACTAATTCTCCCAAAAAAAAAGTTGTGTTTGATCAACCATTTTGTTGACAATTTATCGGACAATCATAATTTACAAAGGAAAAAATAGATATTGACACGAAAACCAAAACAATAGAGAGAGATATATTTCCTCCGTTTATATATAAGACCCTTTTTTTTTCACATTTCGTAACAAAAGTTGTTTGTGCAATTAATATGTCTATTTTGTGTGTTAATATTACCAAATTGTCATTTGTTTGTATATGTATTAAATTTGACTTTTTATATTTCAAGATAAGTTGGTAGTATTAATTAGGGGTATGTTTAGGAAAAAAGCAATAAATGCATCTAGTAATTTAAAAAGGATTTTATATTTAAGAACTTTTTAATCAAATGGGTGCTTATATATAGAGACGGATAAAGTAAAACATGATGTGATGATGGGCGGGAAAGTTGTCACAAAATTGTTATATAAATATCATTTCTCAAAAACAAAAAAAAAACAACCGGTATATCCCACTACCCATAAAAAGAGTGAGCGGAGTCGGTTACATTAATAAAATTATGTCATAATGTATGTTCTATTATAATTCATATTTGAATCCAATTCATAAACTTCTGTATTTTTCCTAATATTTTCTTGTTAAAAAAAATTCCTAATATTTTTTGTTGTAGTTTTTCAAGATCTTTCTCGACCTCTTCTGATTGACTCTCTTTCATATGATATATTCTTCGTACTACAACATCTACCAATATTTTCTCTAAACGTTCAAACCACTTAAGTCTAATTTCTAGCATCTTTTTTTACTATATGTGCTACCCTAACTTTCGAACGGTGTCATTCTTAATCATATCTCGTCTAATCTTACCATCCATCCAACGCAACATAATCTCCGTTACGTTTATTTGATTCTCGCATTGACTCTTAAAAATTCATCTTTTGTTAAAAAAAAATCTAAATTTTTGTGGGAGAATTTTTTATTATCACTGTAAAAATTTATTCAAAAATATGAAAGATACACATGAGTTGACTTAAAATAGTGATCAAAATTCAAGACAAAAAACATTTGGAGACCAAAATTTGCTGTAAATTTTTAGAGGGACTAAAAACAAAATTTGAGACATTTATAGGAATAAAAAAATTATTTAGCCCTTCATTTTAAAAGTATCTCCATTTTTTCACACCTTTTGTATTTTTATTACACATATTGTTAGTTATTTGTAAGTGCATATGTTCCTTCTGCTAGTTAGATTATATAGACTTTGATTAAATGTTAAAAATAGGATTATAGAACTAATGTATAAGAGTAACCCCTAAGAATCATATCATCTTACATTGAGTAATTTCTAAAAGTCATGATTCAAGTTTTCTTATTTATGAATCAAATGTGTAATCCATTTATTCCTTCTTAAAATCTTCGAGAAAGTTTCTTCGAATTGTAAATTGATTTACATTTGTATATAAAATGATTTAATTTCTTTATTGAATATTTCCTGTCTTTTATAAATCGATTCTATTTCTGAAAATTGCTTTGAAAGTCCGTAAAGCTTAGTTCAACTTACAATGTTAGGTTGGTCACCTTCACCTACGTTCGAACCCAAGACTTTGTAATGTATGTGAGTTTTGGTGGTTTTAACCACTTTGTATACGGACGAAAAAAATTAGCATAATTGTTTTAGATGCTACCAAGTTTCGGTAGTGTAAGTTGATAGGTGATATGAGATGGATTTAGATGCTACCAAATTTCGTTCCATAATTGTTTTCAAATAATCCAAATAATGGAATATAGCATCATTCTATTCCTTAAAAAACAAAAAAACACCATTCTATTTCATTCAACTCATTTCATCAATCCAAAAACATACTCAATATCAGCCCTAATAGTCATCCCCTTGCACCTATTTCCCAGTGGAGTCTTCCCAACAAAAAATCAGGTTTCCTCTACATTACTTTTGCTCTCAGGATCAATTGACTGCTAGCAGCACATTAAACATGTTGAAATGGAAATTCCCTCGGAACTCATATCTCATTGTCTAGCTACTCTTCTCATGATTCAGGTAAATCATATGACCACTGAATTTTCTGTTTAATGCAAGGATTTTCAGTCATGGACCACTACTACAATCTAACATCATTTTGATATTTTAAAGATTAAAAAAAAAAGATGTGAATACTAGTTTTGAACAATTCTTGCTAAAATTATTTTATCTTAGATAAGTTGAGTCCCAAAAATTCATCAAGTCAGACAAATCTCAAGGCTCAAAAATCATTGACATAGATACTCATCCCACAAAGGAAGACAACAAGACAATTGGAGTAAGAGTCATTTACAATCATAAACTCTATCACTTGTGTGTTGTACCGGTCGAAGTTATTGCCCAAGTAATCAGTACTTCAGAAAAAATTAGCAACTGGTGCTAGAGTAACATCTGTAATCACACAGTTGCATTTTGAGAAATAGGGTTTAATTAGTAATCTTAAAGATATGAAATTAAGTTGATAGGTAGGTGAATCCAAATCCGGTATAACCAAATTGAAATGAAAGGAAACTCAGGAAAAGTGATAAAATGAGATGGATTATATGCTACTAGGTTTCGTTCCATAATTCTTTAAAATAATCCAAACAATGGAATAGAGCATCATTCTATTCATTCAAAACTCATTTCATCAATCCAAACATACTCATGTTACTATGTTATCCTCCATTATTCATATCATCACCAAAGTCACCCCATTGCTCCTATCAGTTAGTAAAATGACATTTTATTGAGACAAATTCAACTATACTAGTTTTCTTCCTGAAACTAATCAGAGCACTAGAACAGAGTGCCAACTATTTTCTCAGTTGAGTCTTCCCAGCAAAAAATCGGGTTTCCTCATCATTAGAAGTGACTTGCTTCTAAGTCCTTACAAATAAACCATTCAAGTAAAACTGTATTTGAGTTTGCTAAAGAACAACAAAAACTATTTTGAGTTTTTTACATATTACAATGTAATGTACATGTGTGGCTGCAAAGCAACCAGCAAATACATATAGAGCAAAACCATCCCATGAGGTAGACAGAAGTTTCGACATGAGGAGGAGTATTTCAATTTATTACAACAAAACCAGAGAAAGGAAAGGAGGTGTCTAGGCAGTCCTACTACGGCCAATTGCTGGACTTACCTTTCGTATATTTTTGTCATTGTCACAAGTGTTGCACGAACTCAAGTACCTTTGTTCCTGTTCAACCCTGAGAAAACAAAAGGTGCAGATTCATAGCAATACAGGGGAGGGAAGAAGTCAAAATTAACCAACAATTAAAAAGGGCTTCGTTACTGATCATTCCAACTCTTCCTGATGAGTCAAGGCAAATTTCAGTATCCGTCGACCAGGTATAACTCATGAATTTGTCGGGTCACCAGTTTCAGCTGTATACTGTTCTCTCTTCTTGTGCTCGTTTACAACGTTAATTTGAACCCTTTGGACAAGAAGTCATCCCTGAAATTAAAAAAAGATAAACAAAGAATGTATAGCAAGAAAGATAGCATAAAGATGAGGACCATTTATTTAAAAAGTATAAAAATTAGGCAACTAATTCATATGAAAATTTAGAATAAAAACCCATAGATCTCAGTAGATATGAGTATCTTTTTATAATAAAGATGCATGTTCTGAAACTCTTAAGACTAAGTCTGACCTTAATTTTTCACAATCCAACATTGAAAAATTAATTTTAGAGATGTGAACTAAAATATCTCATCCATCAAAATTTAAATATGGGACCCTACCTTTCTATCAGACACTGCTACTTTTCTTTCTCAATCATTGTAATGCAATTTGAACTAAAACCACATGTTCAAGTCAAGGTCAACTCACAAGAGACAGAGTCACACAAACAGTATAAAAACAAAACAAAATGAGTCTAGAGTTGAGACAGACACAACTTTCTTTCATATAATCAAAAAAGAGAGTGAGAAATGTCAAAATCAGCACATTTATATTACCTTTTCTTCTTATTCTTTTCCTCTACGAGTTTCTGCTTCTTGCTTTGAACACTTCGATTCATCATCAAACTAGGTTTGACAAGGCTTCCAACACAAACAGTTCCTTCAATGGAATTAGGCATTCCTGAAATTCTAACCCAACTAACATCTTTACTAGCAAGGTTATACCAACATAGTTTCTTACTATCTTGTTCAAACAGAACCTTATCCCCATTTCTCGAATAACCCAACGGCTTCAAAGATTTCATCAATTTCACATCACGCGGTTGCCCCACCGTAAACATTTTAAACCACGAATCATGCGATCCATACTCTCTCATAACCCAAACATCAAAACCATCACTCCCTCTATTCTCAATCATACAAAGCATCCCTCTCAACAACGCCACATCCATATCAAATTTCCCATCCACAGTCCCCGGAAGCGCTAATTCCCTAAAAACCTCAAACCTTAAATCAAACGCAACTATCAAATCACGCGATTCCGGTTCAAGATCTCGTGTCACAACCCAATGCAAAGCACCAGAAACAAAAACCCCCATAGTTCTAGCACAACACAAAGCATAAGGCATACTTGGAAGCGTTTTCCAAACATCAGTTCTCATAGTATAAATCTTAACATGAGAATCAAAACTACGATTATGTAGATCAACAAAATACGAAATGCTAACCAATTTATAATCATCCGTAGCAGAATCGTAACCGAATCCATAAACATGAGCAGCTAAAAGCGTTGTTATAGTATTGTTTTCATTAGTTTCTTTACGGATTAACGGTTCCGATGGAATAATCCGATGTTTACGGATCGTAGGATTCCAGAAAGCAATATCATCAGCGATATTGCAGATGCATAGTAGACCGTTGCAGGAACCAAGAACCTTGATGCGGTTACTGTAACACATCAAAGGATGATCGAGTTCTTTAACTCTATCCATAGAATTCAAATCCAATTCGTAGAGACGAGAGTGTTGACGGAGAATGATAACGGAATCTCGAGATTTGCTTAGATGAAGAAAAATGAAGTCGGTGCTGTCGATGAGGTTTCGCCACCACTTGCACGTGCTGCGGAGGCGGAGGAGTGGTTTTGCTGGAACACGTGAGAGGATTTCGGTTGTAACTTCCGTCGGAATATCTGCCATCGGTGGTTACGGATTTTGCGGTGGGTTGTTTTAGATACGAGCGAGTTGTCTTAATTTCTTTTTTGATTTAGGGTTTGTTAGTTCGGGGAAATCTAGAAAGTACCAATGAGGATACTGTAGCCACGTTTTACTTTATTGTCCTTTATCTTTTAGAGATTTTTCTTTTGTTGATAAAATACCAAAATTAGTTGATAAAATACCAAAATTGGTTTGGTATTTGGTATGTATTGGTATTTGCAAATGGACAAGACTTTACTTCTTTTAGTTTAATTTCATTTTTATGGGTTGGTATTTCTTTTGGTAGAAGTAATGTGTGGTGTGGGTTTGGTATTTGCTAAAGGACAACTTACATCTACTACTTCAATGTGAAACTAGCTTCATGTACATATCAATGTTCTTTTCTTTCAGTTAAAACTGACTTGTACTTGCGCGACTTTTTAATTTCTTTTGTAAAATTTGTTACTTAAATAATGTCTTTAAACCATTAGTATTTTTCAAAGTTATAATTATTTATGATATCTTCAATTTTAGAATATCTTCCAAATTGTTACAATCATATAAAATGTATTTTAAGTGAGAAAAAAACACAGAAATTGTCTCAAAAAATACATCTAAGCTGTATCATTTGTAAACTTGTTGTTTGTTTACTTGGATAATTAAACATGAAAAAAATCATGTTTTTATCATGCTTCATTGAAAAAGTAAGAGAGATAGACATGTATGATATTGATGTATCATATTTAAAACAAGAGTTGAAATATAGAATGGAATTAAATCAAGAGATGATGACAAACATACAACCTAGTTGCCTTAGATAACATACGACTTATAGAATTTATTTATCTCTGAATAAAATTTATCTTAAAGTTTGAAAAGAAAACAAATTGCTGAAAAGATATACTAAAAATCACCCCTCCGAGTTGTTTTTACTTATATCCTGATTGAATAAGTGATTTCACATATTTTCTGTTTTCTTTCGTTTGTTGTTGTGATTTCGTCGTCTCTAAACAACTCTGTTTGTTTTGATTTCCCATCTTTGTGCGGTGTGTTGATTTTCCGTCTTAATGCGGTGTTTATTTGATTCAGGTTGAAAGATTAGCTTTGAACAAGTGCAGATCCGATCAATGACAATGACTTTGGCGTCGTCAACGTTGCAGATCCGGAGACATGAATATTTCGGAGACTTTAATATAGTCATATTAGTCATATTTGTAGGCATAGGTACTTTGCTGTTTTATGCTATTAACATGGATTATGTGAGTTTGTTCACAGATTCCTCATTTTTGTTTTTAGCGAATTTGGATTTATATTTTATCGATGTACTCTATCAATTTGAATGAATGAATATCGTTTATTTTTGTCAAAAAAAACTAACATATCATTGATTGCATAAACTGAGACTTACCATTTTAATAGACACCTTTGGTACACCCATCTCACCAAGCCATACTAGAACTTCTTTGAGGATGATGACATCTACTTCAATTGGTGATGTAGTCCATTGTAGGGTTGGACATTGGATCGGTTCAGTTCGGGTCCAAACCCCTAATCCGAACCAACCCACGAGTTACACATTAAAACCCGAACATAACCATATTAAATTTCGGTTTGTTCAATTTTTCGGGTTATACCCTCTTCCTTTTTCTCATATTTTTAGTCTAGATCTTCGCTCTGATTTTTCTTGGTTTAGATATGCGTGTTATACCTTTCAAACCGACAAATAAGATTCACAGATTAATAACACAACCAACAACAACAAACATAATTTTGGAGTGATCTCATGGTTCTTTGCTTCATTTTCACAACCAACAACAAGAAAAAGCTTGAGAGAAACAATTTTGAGAGAATAAGCTATCATTTTAAGAAAAGATGACGCGACTAAGAGATGAAGGTTTGAGAGAAGAAATGAAAGGGAAAATGAGAGACTATGCTTTGAGAAATAAAATTAAGAGAATAAATGATTTTGAGAGAGAAGAGTTTGTTGTGTGTCATATTTGAATGAATAATGCGATTGCTAGGTTAGTGAAATGATATATGGTTGGTTGTTTAACCATGCGTTTTATACTGATCCAATTTCGGGCCAAGGGAGAATTGGGCTTTAGAGAAGAAATTAGGGACAAGGATACAATCAACATTTTTTTTTGGAAGTATAGGCTTGTGTACTGTAAGCAGTAAAAAAAAGTATTTAGTTATGTAGGGTTGGTCGGGTTACTTTGGGTTCAGATGGATTCAAAATAGCCACCCGAACCGAGCCGAATATACCCATAATAACTCACCAAGTTCACCCAACCAACCTGTGACTCATTTTAACCGAACCGAATGCCTGAATTAACATCGGTTTGGTCGGGTAAACTCGGGTTGACCCGTAATTTCCCACCCCTAGTCCATTGAACAAAATTGCTTTTACAAAATACCCTTCAACTTAGCGCAAACACATACCTACTCTAAAGAACCTTTAACCCATATGGAGGGTTGCATCTATATTTCTTTTTGGTTCTTCGTTCAGGATTCTGTCCACCAGTATTGTGCCAACATGTCTCCTTTGACGAGCTTCGACTCCCATCCCTTGAACACAAGACCAATCATGAAGCATATCATGTGTTTGTCGTATAAAAGTTAAGGCATGTTCTCCCTGAAAGCTCATCAAAGCTGTCGACACAATACACCAATAATTTATTGTACTCCGAAAACCATCAACATCCCATATATGTCTTGCTTTCTCACAATTGAGAAAAACACGAGACTCGTTAATGTCATATTTATCATAGTTTGAATTGTAAAGTTCATAAGTATATTTTTTTTTTCATGCGCGTCGACGATCAGAGATAAAGTTACAAACCAAATGTTTAAGTTCTAAGTATCTATAACTTGTATCATATCATGTTAACTTTGACATGAAAATGACGTAAAAAAATTACATGTCAATATAAGAGATAAAAACTTGAATCATAAAAATATAAGTTAAGAGATTTACCAAAGTTGCAGTGTTGTTGGAGAGGAGAGTGTTATGTTGTGTTGAAGAAATGAGGGAGAAATTCTGCCAAGTATCAGGAATGAGCAATTTTTTCTAAGTACAAGCGTGTCTGATGCCAATTTATAGGTCAAACCAAGCCAGGGTCAAAACAAGGGGTTTACCCTCGCAAGACCTAATCCTTCCTAGCCCTAGGTTAGCACAGAACGGTCATATGTGTCAGGAAACTTGCCAGGGCTTTATGCAATTTCATAGGAGCTTGCCCCACGCAGGTCAACTTTTGGCAAGCCTTTGTCTTATCATGCAAAGACATGTAGAGATTCCTAACGCCAGGGGCAAACCCCACGCAGAACCCCTCGCAAAATGCATGAGAATTTGCAACTTGTCCCTCATTTTGAATTTCAAACGCACACGTAAAATGATGCCAGGGGTATTGGCAATTTGCGAGGGGCTTACCCCTGGTATGTGTCAACCATTTCCCGCCATCTGCTTTGGCACTTTCCCAGAAGCATCTCCTGGCTGGACCCCTCGTTTTTTTTTCCCAAGAGTGATTGCCCATGTGTTTGATCCCGGCAAAATGCAACATTTCTTGTAGTGATTAATAAACGAGATTGAAGTTAATAAAATGATATGGAAAATGGTTATTCCAAATTACAATTGTTATGTCATTGTCACATCATTAAAATTGATTTGCAGGGGACCAAAAAAACTCTTTATTTTGTTAATAAGGGGATAAAAAAGCGGACTGAAAGTAGAAACATATTTAAATATGAGCGTAAAAGTGCATTGAAGCCTAAACTTTTATAATTAACAGCTAAGGAGGCGGGAGCTTTCAAACATTGTCAAGTTAATTGTGGGTTCAACCTGGATGAAGTATTTTTTTTAGTTAGAATAGATAGTTTTCATCTAAATAAAAAAGATAATTCTTATTTTGATTTAATAATTTGCGAGTGAATTTGTTCTTTGTTTAATTTTAGTCGTATCTGCTTGATAGAATTCATAGGAGACAAACTAACGTAGTAATCCATGAGTTAACTCTCGAGCTGCTATATAAACGATTAGTGTTCATGATTTTGACGTTTTTCTTTTTGTATTGAACATTTTTTTTAAGGTTGTTGTATTGAAAAAGTTATCACTAACGATATGAGATTAGTATGTTTCTCTAAAAAAAATTGAAGTAACTAAAAAAATTAAGGACAAAAGTGTATTGTGGTTGTGGTCAACGTTTTACATGATTAGTAATAAACAACGAAAGCATATTCCTCTTCGGCAGGTTTTCTTGTATTATCGTATATTTCATGCAATGAACTCCATATTTTTTTTTTTTGAAGGAATGAACTCCATATTTTTATACGCTGAAATCCATTTGATTATCTTTGAAAGGCTAATTAATGAAAGTTACGTTGATGTTATGTATATCGTGGTTAATTTGACTGAATTTTTTCCATCTTATTTTATAGAGGGCTTCCATGTTGTCGAGCATCCACTGGGTATGTTATTAGTTATATATATTTTTTTTGAGGGATTTTATTAGTTATATAATAATCAACATTAAATTAACCATCATATTATAATCGTTCCTTCTCTTTCTTCTATTTCCAGGTGGATGAGTACGTATCACAATTCAAAAACGCCACACACAACCGTCACGCTACAGCCTACAATATCCATTTTGTATACAACAATTAGCAAAATATTTCCAATTTATTTTCATGGTCCCCAAGTCCTCAAGTGTGTGGAAAAGAAAATTCAATTTTTGTTTATCGTGGTAGCAATTTGATCATCCTCTTATTTTTATTGTTGCAAGTAGCACCATACAAATTGCATTTTCTTTGTGGCGAACATCAAGTTTTGTGGGTTCCTCTCAAAAAACAATTAATTTTTGTTGGGTAATAAAGATAATTTGTTTTTATTTGATATAAAATGTTCACTTGTTTTTTATCATCATGCTAGAGTAATAGATTTGAATCGGTCACATACAAGAAAATTGCTGAGTAGTCAGATATACATCTCTTATCCGAACTGACGCTGCATGCCTCCAAGTAATTAGGTGGAATAATGAATAAATAATCAAAATTAATTAGTTTCTAAGTTTTTAGAAGAGCGATACCAGGAAGGAAAAAAAAACAGAAGAACAATACCATGTCATTTATGCATATCTTCAAATAGAGGCATGTCATATGAATAAAATGTTCAAATACTTCATTAGTTTAAAACCTTTGATATGATTAGAATTTTATTTTTCTTTACATAAGAGATAAACCATTACAACGTGGAAAATCAATTTCGTATTTTGTCAAAAAAAAAAAACTCACATTTAGTGTTATGACACGTCTCAAAGTTTTTTTCTTTTTTTGTTATATATACATTTCAATTTCAATGAAATAATGTTTGATATGTATGAAAAACTTTAAACTTTCAAAGAGATAATATGATTGCTAAAAAATACACGTGATTAAATAAAAATCAACCATTTGAATATTGAATCAGTCGTTTATGGCATCGGACCAACGTATTAGAGTTAAATAAGCTATTTTTTTTTAAGAAAAAAAAAAAGGCACAATTACACACTAAGGTCCTTTAAGTTTGAGGTTTGTAACAAATTGATCTTTTAAGTTATTTTGGTCACACATAAGTCCTTTAAGTTTGAGGTTTGTAATAGATTGATCATTTAAGTTATTTTAGTCACACATAAGTCCTTTAAGTTTGTAAACGTTTTCAATTTAATCCTTCTGTTAATCAAAACGATGATGTGGTAGAAGGACTAAATCAAAAACTTATACAAACTTAAAGGACTTATGTATAACCAAAATAACTTAAAGGAGCAATCTATTACAAACTTCAAACTTAAAAAGACTTATGTGTAACCAAAATAACTTAAATGACCAATCTGTTACAAACTTCAAACTTAAATGACCACTGGCGTAATTTTGCCAAACAAAAACTATTGTTTGAATGATGCTTTCTCTTTTCTTTTAGGCAAGTGCTAGGGAACATTAGTTAAAGAATATATTATTATATTTTTTTTTAAGAAACAAAATCGAATATATTAATACTAAAACAACAATCTGCCTAGCACAAGAAGTGCTAAAGAAGGCGCCACAATTACAAGAGTACAAGCAACAAAGCAGCCAAACAAAGAGAAGTGAAACAATGAAAAAACTACATGGCCGTTCTCATACACGACAAAGGATTAAGTCATGAGTTGTGATAATCAAAAGAAAATGTAGAGTTACTTGCTTTTAACCACACAAATGATAGTAAATTAATTTTGTCTAATAAAAACTACATAGGTTCATCCTTGTTGAAAATTTGATTGTTTCGTTCTTTCCACAAAACCCAAACCATCGCAAACCAAATGAGATATAAACAAGACTGCACATTCTTAGAAAAGTCACATAGATGACCGAACTGAATGAAGTGAGCCACTAGGCATGAGGGATGAACCAAACTAACACCAATCCCTTGCTTGATTGGAGACCAAGTTCCTCCAAACATAGGACAATGTAAGAACAAATGTAATGCAGTTTCCACCGAATCACAATCACCTGCAAATCCAATTGGAAGCATAATTTCACGAGTGACTAAATTATCATTTGTTGGAAGACGACTACGAAAGAGGTGCCAAACCAGTAATGTGACATTCAGAGGAACCTTTTTGTGCCATATATCAACAAAGCGCTCCTCCTCCCCAGTCCCTTCGGAAAAAATTACATACTTGTAAACCCCATTGATTGTATATCCTTTAACAAGATCAAGAAGCCACAACCATCTATCCTCAATAGTAACCTACAAAACAATATTGTGAAGCATAACACAACACTCCCCCAAGATTTTTGGTGTCCTAAACGAATCAATAAAGTTGTACCATTTTAATTATTCAAATATTTTTCTTCTTACATTTTATGTTGCAAAAGATCATTTATAATCAAGGTTCACTAAAAATATATTTTCAATATAGTTAATCATGACGGATTAAAAAGAAATATGTATATGTATAGTACTAAATAAATATGAAATTTTTGGTGTCCCTAAAAAAATGGTATCTTGGTTTGCCTCCCCTTCCACCCTCAGGGGCACCCCTGTGTTCTAGGACCACAAGAGAGGGTGATGCCCTATTTCAATCCAAAATCTTAAGAATTTAAGTATATGACTCACCATCTCTTATTAAAAAAAAAGGTATATGACTCACATCTCTTATCTATTCAATAATTTTCCCATTCATAGTCGACGTAAAACTATTTACTTATGTTTGAACCCAACATGTAACATCACACTAAGACGCAAAACTCTTCCTCAATAGTATTAATGCTCCTATAATTTTAGGACTGAATCTTTAGAGGCACAAATAAAACAAGTGTGTGTCTATTTATTTTTTAAGACAAAATTTTTATTTATGAATTGTTGATCTAATGTCCTTAGACTCGGTTAGGATAGACTTGAGTGATCCTAAGATTTACTTTGGTCAAATTTAAATCATGATAAAAAATGCTTGTCAAAAGAGGATTTACTCGGATCAAATTTAAGTCATGGGAAATTTTTTAATTTATATTACGAAGAATAATTAACTCCCAAAGCTCTTGCTAATTTTTCCCCTTGCTATTTTTTTTTTAAACTTTTTCTTTTTTTCTATTCTCTTCTAAACTTGCAAACAAAGACTTAATAGCTTCGCAAAGAAATATTTACTTTGTTCAAATTCAAGTCATGATAAAAATGCTTGTCAAAAACAGATTTACTTTGGTCAATTTCAAGTCCATGATAAAAATATTGCAGAAAAAAATAAAAATAATTGGGAAGCAAATTTGGCCACTCCTTCCCCTGGCTGGCCCTGGCCCTTGCACATGAAAAATGAGAAATAAAAGGCCAACACTCAACCTTAACAATTATTCTTCTTCTCTGCAACTGCAAACACCTTAGCCAATTCCTTTTTTCTATCCAAAATGACAGGAGAACATAGTGAAACATCAGTTTCCGATGAATCCAACATCAACCTAAACCTGAAGGCCCCACTTCTACCTCTCCATAGAACACAAAGCAATCCTTTCAACCTCAAATCCCTTTTCACCCTCAACAATTTCTATGTTCTTCTTGGACCTTTATTGTCCCTTTTGATATGTCTTTTTGTTAAACTTGATACTCCAAACAACAATAGCCGTAACATGCTTGCTGTTATTGCTTGGGTTTTCAGTTGGTGGGTTACCTCTGCTTTACCACTTCCGGTTACTTCTATGTGTCCTCTGTTTCTTTTCCCTCTCTTTGGAATTGCTTCTGCTGATACAGTTGCTCACTCTTACATGGACGATGTCATTACCCTTGTTTTGGGAAGTTTCATTCTTGCTCTCGCCGTTGAACGCTACAACGTTCACAGAAGATTGGCCTTGACCGTAAGTTTTTAATATTAGTTTGATATTTCTCTAAGTTACATTATTATTATTATTATATTATGAACATGAACATGAACAACACGATGATGGTCCTCCCGAATTTTTATTTATTGATATGAAATCGTTTGGTCGGATTTGATTTTGATGTTTTCCAAACTTTTAATCAAGTATTCAATATATTCATTTTTAACCTCTCTATTATTGGATATGAAGAATTATCGAAGGTTGGACAAGCTAACTTTTTTTAGACTAAAAACTACTATCAGGCAAGAAAACTTGTGACTCAATTTAATCCAACAAAAATAATACCTTGAATGCCTGTCTGCCGGGAAGTCACTTGGTAACTTAGTTTGAGACCCGGCACCGAGAAAATAATACCTCGAATTATCTTTGACATTTTCACACAAGAACAACGTAGCAAATAGACTTATTGATCGCTTGTTTTTGTAAATATTAGAGACTGATTTAAGTATTATTTTTTGTCCAGACCAATCCTTGAAAATTACATATGAAAATGAGAATGACCAAATTGAGTTTTTGGTCTCCTTTTTTAACCATTGATCTTGGATGGACATACATATGATTATATATTTTTGAATGATTAGTAGGAAAGAGTTTATTTATTTTGTGAGGTGGGAAAAATGAGTCATTTTAATTGTATTATTGGGAAATGAAAATGATATATATTTCCGACCGTGGTTTATAATTGGTTGTGAATGATATGATGTTTGAAGGTGACATCAGTGTTTTGTGGGGAACCGTTGAATCCAGCGCTCTTGTTATTGGGTCTATGTGCTACGTCATTCTTTGTGAGTATGTGGATGCACAACGTGGCAGCTGCCGTGATGTTAATGCCGGTGGCTACAGGGCTGTTACAGCGGCTGCCACCACCGTCGCAGCAATCGGAGTTGGTGAACAAGTTCAGTAGAGCGGTGGTTCTAACAGTGGTTTATGCGGTGCCAATTGGAGGAATGAGTACTTTGACAGGGACAGGTGTAAATTTGATATTGATTGGAATGTGGAAGAGTCTTGTTCCTGGTGCAAAACCAATAAGTTTCAACACATGGTTCTTCTTTGCTTTTCCGGTAGCGATTGTTTTTCTTATATGCTTTTGGTGTATTCTCTGCTTGATTTATCTAAGGAAGGGCTCGGCTAGGGCTCTCTCTCCTTATTTGAGTAAAGGACACTTGAAGAGGGAATTAGAAGCTCTAGGTACATTAATTCTCATTCTTTATAGTTTATCCTTCTTTTTCACGTTATGGGAAAATTTCATGCACTTAGGTATAAAAAAAATATAGAAATGATATTTGAACATTTATTTGGTGACAACTTTCTTTTTTATACTCACATTATTTTTTACATTATCTCTCTACTGCTATGATTTCCGTGTCAATACTACTTTCTCTTTGTAAATTATGGTTGTAAAATAAGTTGTCACTAAATTGATTGTTCAAATATCACTTTTAAAAAATATTACACTATCACAAATATAGACTTTTATTGTAGATGACTAGATGTGGTTTTTTTGTTTTTTTAAGAAAGAAAATACTAATTACGTGTCGTTATCTTTGTGATGAATAGAGGCACACGTGTTTTCCTTATTGATTTATTGCCACATGGCACATGGATAATATCAGGTCCATTCCAATGTGGATGTGTCATCTGTTTCACTTTCAACCAATGGGACTTGGACCTACGAAACCAATAGACCCTAGTTGTTCCCTTATTAAATTATTGAACAAAATTAATTAAACGAAATAATTTGTTTAAATAGTTAGACCATTGGCTATATTTTTATTAATAATCTATTTGAATCATGCTAACTTATACCCTAAGGATACATGTTAAGAAGGTTAAAAAAACTTTTACATTTAACTTCTTAAGGAGGTGAAATATTAACCTATTACTGTCTATATAAAATGTTTCAACCCGTAAATGAGTAAGTCTATCTAAAAATAGTTTTCCAAGCATATGTAAATTTTAATGATTCTTTCGCATTCTAATATATGGAAAAAATTCTTATACTAGAAAAATATTCTAAAATCTACTCTTAAGTTCATTTAGCATAGTGTTCGGCCTGTTATCCCTGCCCTATGCTTTGGTTCATTGTGCAAATAAAGAAAAGAAACAAAAGAAGTGGTTGAAAGAGATTGTACCGGACTTGTGTGAAATGGATTGTCCCATTGAAATTGCTAACTGCATCTACAATAAAATGAATACAATCTTGGTCATGTGTTTCAGTACTTCAATTTTGATAAAATTCATCAAACTCATGTGGACAACCTGTTACCAATTTTTTTTGTTCAAAAAATCATGTTACTAATTTATTTTTGTCAAATAAATAAAAACATGTAACCTATTTATAGTTCTAATCAGATAAACATCATTTAAACCATTTGATCATGAAAAATTAAGCTGATGCATCGATAATTCTGTAATTGGTTTTTGCAGGTCCCATGTCTTTCGCAGAGAAAATGGTGCTGTCCGTGTTTGGGGTATGCATTTAACTTTTATATATTTAATTTAATCATCTGACTTTGAAAAATTATATTGACATCAAAGTATCCAAATCGTTAATTAAAGCAGTATTGTAAAAATGCAGTTGCTGATCGTATTATGGATGACAAGAAGGATCACAGATGACATTCCCGGATGGGGAACTTTTTTCCATGGCCTTGTTGGTGATGGAAGTGTCAGTGTAAGTACTACATATATCTCTCTTTTGTCTTTAGATTGAAGTCGTGGTGTCTGATACGTGCTAGTGTTTAAAAGCTGAGACATAATCTTTATTACAAACTATTACTAATGTCGTGTTAGTGTCATGTCTGTTAATGTGTTAGTGATTCGTAGTTATTTTGTCTCCGGTCATAGCAAACAATCAATTAAACTTTGTCATTTTTCATAATATAGGTTATGGTGGCTGTATTATTGTTCATAATACCAAATAGAAAACAAGAGGGGGAGAAGCTAATGGATTGGAATGAATGCAAGAAATTACCTTGGAACCTAATTTTGTTACTTGGAGCTGGTTTTGCTTTAGCTGATGGAGTTCAATCTAGTGGTCTAGCAGATGTGCTTTCTAAAGCTTTAGATTTCTTAGAAGATGCCCCATATTTAGCAATTGCTCCTGCAGTTAGTCTTATAAGTAGTATTATTACTGAATTCATCACTTCTAATGATGCCACTGCTACACTTATTATCCCACTTCTATATCATATAGCTAGGACTATGCATGTACATCCTCTTCTTCTTATGATCCCAGGAGCAATTGCTACTGAATTTGCTTTCTTGCTTCCTACGTCAACTCCCTCAAATGTAGTTGGTTTTGCTACTGGTCATATTGAAATTCAAGATACGCTCAAAGTCGGTCTGCCACTTAAGGTTGCTGGGATAGCTGTGCTCTCAGTTTTTATGCCATCTCTAGGTAAATTATTTGCAAAATTATTCTCAACATCCCTTAAATTTAATTTAAAATTTTCAATTCGTTCCTTATATTTTGGTTCCTATATCCGCTCTCTAAATTACAAAACATAACATTTTTTTAGTTTTCATTTAACTCTATTACAAACTTAACAAAGTGGCGTTCGTAAGACCTAACTCAATTGGAAATATCAATATTGTTAAGCTGAACATTTCACGTGAGTTTGAATTTGAGATCCCACAATTGTGTGTGAATTTCAATGGTACTTTTCCCTCACAAGTGAGTTAGAAGTGTCCAAATTGTATAAAAAAGTGAGTGTTAAACAATACATAAATGAGAGAGTCCATAAATCTAATGTCCATGATTTTGAGTCAAATTTTTATTTAACTTTTGTTTGCTGTGAGAAAATCACTCTGATTGAAAAAGGATTCTGATGTCATACTTTTGGTGTTGCAGGTGCTTTTGTTTTTGGAACAAATGGTGTCCAATGGATGCCAAACAAAATTTCTCCTTGGTTGACAAACTGATTTCTTCTACAATTATTAATTTCCACGATGCTTTATAAATTTTTGGTGTCGTTTATGATTGAAAATTTGAGGCAACCTTCCTTCTTACCTCAAAAACTAAAGTATAGAGAATGTGGATACCCAATATATATATGTAGATATTACTAGGCAAAGGAGGAGGGGGTATAAATATATGTCTATTTGTTTATTGATTTTTATCTCATTTTTCAGTCTGCAAAATGAAGAGATTTTATCAATGTAAAATGTTTGCAAAATGAAGAGATTTTATCAATGTAAAATGTTTTCATTATTGAAGGAAGAGTGATTGTGTGTTTATCTTTTTGGGTAGAAGAATGATTTTGTGTTAGATTGTGCATAAATTGTGACTTTCTATGTTTTATGGTTTGTAATATATTAATGATTTTTCAAGTTTAATAAAAAATGAAATATTGTATTAAGTGCTATAGAGAGATTAGTTTTTCTTTTTGTCAAGTTATGGTGGCTAGACTCACACACTTAAAGTGTGAAGAAGTGGAAAATTTGGGGCTCTAACTACTGCTCAATCATAACTGTTAGTTTGTTACATTAATATTTTTAATGGTTTAATAACTAATCTTTTTTAGTTTGTTAGATTAATATTTTACTCTTTGTAAGGGTTTGAACCCAAGACCTTCACTCCTTTTTCGTTTGTCCAAACCATTTGAGATGATTAATCCCCTTTCATGATTACTACTCATTTGAACATAATAGCCAAATGGAAAATGCTTAATAAAGCGAAAAGTTGAATCACGACGGTTTCACGACCATTTAAAATACTACTGCATTTATTGTGTGTTGATATCATGTTTGGTAAGCATGAGAACTTTTTTTTTTTGTTATTAAAGCAATATGCAATTCGTGAACCTTTTGCTGGATATTTTCTTGAGACATATAGCAATCCCCTAAATAGTTAGTTATAATTGTTCGGTTTTCCACAATTTTTTCTATACCTAAATAAACAAATATTGGTTAACAATCAAAACTCCCTCCGTCCTACCTGTTTGAAAATATGTATTATTGACCTAACATACTTTGACAGTATTTTTCTATTAATATACAAAGATAAATAATATCATATAACATGTTGTTAGATTTGTCTCGATGAATATTTTCAAATTATCAAATCTTTATAAAAAAATTTAATAGATCAATAAAGTTATTTAAGATCAAACTTGTACATTGGTATGTATGACAAGGTCGACTATGTCACTTAATATGAAACAGAGAGTATCATATTTACCGTCTAAACTATCTTGAGTAACAATAGGCCGAAGAACACCATGCATTGATAGTGGTTGAGGTCCCATATTGACAATTACGATTATAATGAAATAGAAGTTCTCGAAAGTATTCACATGTTAAATCTCTAGATTTTTTTTGGCCGGCCTTTGCCAAAAATACAAGTCTAAATTCATACATGTTACATTTTTATCCTTTCTATCATTCATTTTTAACAAGATTAATTATGCACCCTCTCAAAAGTTCAAAATAAAAAAATGTTAACGAGTATTCTCGAAATATTTTTTAAGAATCTTAAATTGTAAGTTTTAATGAAAATTTGTATAATCAATGCAACCCAATGGCGTAGCTACCTTATAGAAAGGGATAGCTTTTGCTACTTCAAAATATATATTTTTATTAGTATTAATAAATGTATTTTGTATTTAACTACCCCAATAAAATATATTTAGCTACCTCAAATAAGATAATTTGTACAAAATCAAGAGAAATAAAATACTCAAAAGATTACCACTTTTTTGTCTTATTTTGACATTTTTGATATCTTAAGCAACTAAAAAGATAATATTATTAGCAATTATAGATGAAGTTGACTCTTTGAAAGGTTATCGAGCTCATTTTTGTTTATAAATAGCTATTTTTTTTATGTTATTTTAATTTACATTTTATATCAGAGAAATGATTGTGATTTTTTTATTATGAATTAAATTTAATATATTAATTTTAAAAAAATTCTCATGTTTGATAACGCCATATAAAATTGGCTAGCCTCGCCGCTAATGCAACCACAAGAGTGTTAGAAAATCGTAACCACAAGAAAATTTATAGACAGATATACAATCATATCAGATCTAGACTCACAATTCATTATAATGTTGGAAGCACTAACTTTTATTGATAAAATTGTAATATAATTTTTACATCTCAATAATGTTTTTTTTTTTTTCATCTTTCAATGACGCCTTGGCTTCAACTCATCATAAACAAGACTCCTGAATTTGTACTTCAAATTCTCCAACACAGCGACATCATAGAAGTCAACATGGTTATAGTTACCAGCGACAATTTTGAGGTGGTAGCATGTCCCTACCTCATCTATGAGAGTCTTCGTCTCGCCACTGGAGATACTCTTCAACTTAAAGTCTTTATGAGATGGCACTTCAATCTCAGCAACAGCATAGGTAGCAATATCAATCACGTGTGCATCGTTGAGATGCTTGATAGGATTCCATTGACCAGAGAGAGCTTGACTTCTCACAATTGTAGAAGTCTCATGATTCTTAAATCGTAATTGTTGGGGTGGATTAGCCTTGTCTATTAGGTTCTTATTTATATTGCACACAAGTTAATTAATTATGCTTATGCAAAGGTGAAAACAACTTGTCACTTTTTCTTTTTGACCAATATAAATGAGCCTAATTGATGACCGTGGCCCAAAATATTGTTTTTAAACAAAAAAGAAAATTACTAGAATAACTTTTTTGACTATAATTATTGGAATAGCTATTCCATCCTTTTTTATTTAAACTAAAAGGATATCATACCATTAACAAGGAATGTAAGGTTAAGACTCAAAAGTGATTACAATTTACAAGCTGAAATAAAACCAGTCACCAACATAAACACTAGCTAGAGAGCAATTAACATGTTACTAATAAAATTTATAGTATATTCTAATTAATCCTTGACCGATATTACAATACTTTTTAATAATCACCGATCATCATTCCGTTTAATCATAGAAAATAGTTCTAATTAGATAAACATTCTTTAAACCAATTGATCATGAAAAATTAAGCTGATGCATTGATCTTTCCGTGATTGTTATGGCATGTCTTGTGCTTCAACAATTACGGTGTTCACGGTAATATATTTCATTTTTGTTTCTTCAAAAAAAACTTTGTAATTGGTTTTTGCAGGTCCGATGTCTTTTGCCGAGAAAATGGTGCTCACTTTGTCAGTGTAAAAGTGTAAGATATTTTTCGGGTGGAAACGACATTTATTTGCTCCTAATTTGTAATATTTTTGGCTGTCTTTGGAATTGGGTCTGTGATTAGTTGAGTTTCTCATCTGTTGACTCTATTCTATTATGCAACACTTTTTTTCAGTTTGCTTATTTGACAGACGACTCTAAAGCGCGATGTTTATTTATGCACTTAATTTGGTATAGTTCTATTTGGGTTATTTGAAATGAAAGAAATAACATAATTTTAATTATAACAAGGAAAAAAACTATGTCCCAACTGCTAGATAAAATTAAGCATATTTTTCTTTGGTGAGACAACGGTTACTAACTTAGTTGTTGGCTACCATGGCAGGTGACAACGTCCTTTTGATTTTTGGGTGCTTGTTAAGTTTACTTTCTTTGTTTAATTCAGTATTGAACTTTAAAACTTTTTTCCGGCATACTTTATGTTAAGGGAAATGTCTGTTGATTTATTAATTTAATTTCATTTTGAATTTTTTTAAAAAAATCATGTCATCTTGCTAGTAGTTTCCATGTATCCATATAAAGATGAAGTAATTTTAAAAAAAAATTTACTAGTAGTGATTTTTTGTCATCTTAATAGTAAATTTTGATTTGATTTGATTTTTAGAGAAAAATATTGATCAAATGTTAATGTAGAATTGTTTTAAAGCAACGATGCATATCCTTTAAATTCCGAAAAGAATATACATTACACATTGACAATTAAGTAAATTAATTTCGATGTTTTGTTTATGGGTCTTTCTAATGAGTGTTCTAAATAAATTTTTTAAGGTTTTTCAAATAAAAAATTATTCTTTGAAAAGTTTAACACTTCAATTTTCGACATTAAATCACGACTTCATAAAAATTTACTATTTAAAATCTTTAAAGAATATTCTTAAGACACTCGTTATTATTTTTCTAATATTTATATATTTGTCTTGACAAAATTTATTAGTATTTTTTTTTTAAATGTGGACATTTTTTGGAGTGGAAGTAAATTAATTTGGGATGGTACTTCTTTTTATAGTGGACCTAAACAATTGACCTCTTAAACGTGGCATGGCCAGATAGCAGATAGTACTTAGTTCAATACCGGGTCGCTGTCATCATTTAAATCCACTTTAATAATCATTTTCAATCCTAAATATTTGTACTTTGAAATAATTAAAGGTTGAAATTATTAAAATGTAAAACAAAATGGACCTATGCAAAACAATTTTTTTTTTTGGGTTTATGCAAAACAATTTTCAATCATACTTGATTACACCGTCGATATTAGTTCTCTCACTTAACTAAACAAAACCGAATTCATCTTCATATATGCAATTCATGGAGGTTTAACCCACCTAATTTCACATTGTGTGTCGGATTGGTAGGTGGTATTCAACCGTTCTTTTTAGGCTCCTTTAATGTCTTCTAGGTCTCTAATAAATCAGGAAATAACTTCTGAATGTATTTTTTTTCTTCTAATTTTTAACACATTTGAGAGATAACTTACAAAAAAGTCATTGTGGGACTCTAAGAACATATCCTCATTCAAAATGCAAATTCTGCTCTTTACCTAAATGGTTTCGCTCATTTCCAATTGAAATTTCATATTTATTCTTATGCATGTTAACTCACGTAGCGTGAGTTAACTCACGCCAGTTATAATAGTAGCGTGACTTAAGTCACGCTACGTGATGTTCTTAGCCCAGACAGAGCCTCATTCTGCCTCATTTTCAAACAACACACTCAAATCTCTCTCAATTCTCTCAAATTACCCAAGTCCAAAATTCTTTCAACTTCAAATCAAACAACACTCCAATAACAAGAACAAGTAAGCTTTCACTTAAATTATGCTGGTATGATAGATTTTTTCACTTAATCGAGAATTTTTTAGGTTTAGTGTTTTGTTAAAATTTTAATTTTTTTTTGCAAGAAATGATAGAATGTTACATGCAAATGACTTATAGTGCTTAATTGTTATGATGTTTATATGTTTGCATGATTATGTTAGATTTTTTTACACTTAGATTAGATTTTTTTTAGATATAGGGTTTATTTAAATTTTGTTTTTTTTTTTGCAAGATATGATACAATGTTACATGCAAATGACTTAAATTGCTTAATTATTTAGATGTTTGCATGTTTATGTTTTAGTTATCATTTTTAGGGTTTATGTATAATTTGCACTTCAAGTGTTTGATGAAATGTTTGAATGAGTTTTGCATTGATTGTGTTTAATTTCTTATTGTGTAGTTTTAAAGCAATGGCCGGGTGGATCGACGTTCATGCAAAATTCAACGGTGGAGAACCTCAAAGGTTGAAGGTTCGGTGCCTTAATGTAACGTTAAGAGGTCTCAAGGATCAACTGAATGAATTCAACCAAGCAGTCAACCCCAGAGACACAAAGATGGTGGAATACGTTCGGTATAAACGTCCAACGCTCGACGAGGGGAGAGTATCATTCACTTGGGTGGAGTTAAAGAACGACGAAAACGTGACGAGCATGTTTTGGGAGCACATCATGTTCCAGTGGATCGATATGCGGGTAACGTTGTTGGGATCAACTGAAGATATCATCAAAAATTTGATTCCGCCAGAAGTTCGTGATTAGGCAGGGAAATGCACCTTTCAACTACAACAATTGTCTTCCTTTGAATGAGGTAGTTCAAACTTGCCAAACGACAATTAACAAACATTCACCCGAAAGATTAAATTCTTGTTAGGCTGGTTTAAATTCTATAGAAGCAAAAAAGAAGAAGAGAAAGAGGGGGAGAGAGTGGGAGGAGATAATGTGAAGAAAAGAGGAAGTTTGTGAGGGTATTTATTGGTGGTTTAAAGTAGCATAGCACTTAATGAGGTCAAAAAACGTGAAAAAATTTTATAAAAAAAAACGTGTAAAAATCATTAAAATGCATTGACCACCGTCCAAAAAACGCGTGTTCTTGAGCTGTAACCACCGGCCAACTAGCGCAAGTTAACTCACGCTAAGCTATAACGTGCGTGAGTTAAGTCACGCTGCATGACTTAACTCAGATAAAGTCTACACTAGCGTGACTTAAGTCACGTAAAAACATTTTGGACATTTAAAATGAAAATGAGCGAAACAGTTTAGGTAAAAGAGCAGAGTTCCAAAATGCTTTCCAACTACCATTCCAGATCATATTTATGGGCGAGGCCCAACTAGTATTATAACTTATTTTTTTAGGAATAGTATTACATGGCAAGTTACTATTATATTTTGGAAATTGCTCTTCTAACTTTTAAAATTACTCATTCTCTTAATTATGTATAGCGTGATAACTCACTTTTGGATTTTTCAACGTGAATTAATTCACGCTGTGTATTTTTCAGCGTGAGTTAATTCACGTTTGTTTTTTTAACATAAGCGATACATTTTTCAGCGTGAGTTAACTCACACCCGACTTTTTTCAACATGAGTTGACTCACACGTTGCACTTTTCAGCGTGAGTTAATTCACGCTTGACTTTTTCAATGTGAGTTAACTCATACACAGAGCCGTTTATGAGATTTTGGTGGCCTAAAGACGCACCTACAGTTTGGATACTAACTAATAAATATATATAAACATCAAACTTATAAAAAAAACTAAGCAATTTTTTTTAGGTCTAATAGACCCCTAGAAAAAGAATTTGGGGACCAATTCCGTACATATTTTTTTGGGCCTAGGGCGGTCGTCCTCTTCGCCCTGCCTCAGATACGGCTCTACTCATACGTTACATTTTTCAGCATGAGTTAATTTACGCTCGACTTTTTTAACATAAATTAACTCTCACATTATATTTTTCAACGTAATTTAACTCACATGGAGAGAGAATACCAATCTCCTTATCTTTTAAATAACTTGTGCGTACAAAAAGAAATCCTCATTCAAAATGCTTTCCAACTAAGATCATCTATGATTATATGGCAAGTTACTGTTGACTAGTCGTTAGTATTATCTTTTAAACAACTTGTGCGTACAAGCAATCAATATCAAGATATAAACAGGCCAAGAACAACCGACACAAGCACCATTTGCGAAACTTGAAAAATAACAACAGTCATGAGAAACCCATCTCTTCTTGTTTTTCTCTTCGTTGCTCTGTTCTCCTACGCGGCTGCAAGGAACCAATTTGCGCCGGGTGGATGGAGTCCCATCGATGACATCGACGATCCTCATGTCACCGAAATCGCCAATTTCGCGGTCACGGAGTATGACAAGCGAAGTGGAGCGAAGCTGAAGTTCGAGAAAGTTATCCAGGGTGAAACTCAGGTGGTTGCTGGAACTAATTACCGTCTCACCCTTTCCGCTGCCGATGGTTCCGATTCGAAGAATTATGAAGCTGTTGTTTGGGAGAAGTTATGGCAGCACTTCAGGAATCTCACTTCCTTTGTACCTGTTCATGCTTGAATGTTGATTATTATGTAATGATGATCTTATAGCATCATCATTCATATGTATGTTTTGTTATTTTATATCAATAAAACTTTATGGATTGGAAATTAAAATTACAATGGAATGTGAATCTTGAACTACGATATTATTTCACATTGCTATGTTTGATCTCTGCATCAAATCATCAACAGTGTACAATCCTTGTCTGGTTGATGCATTGTCTATCTAATGTTATGTACCTTCAAGTCTAGCAAAACTAACTCATTGACAATGATACACAATTTGATAGATACATGAAAGCAAAATAAACAATTCAATTTAGAGAGTAAGCAAATAAGAACTTACGTTTAGGTGATTGATTATCAGGGATACAGCAAGAGTAACTATTGGTCTTTCCCGTGTGAAGATTTCTTGTAACCAAGGGACCACATTTTTAAGTGGCTTTAGTATTCGTGTTTTACTACATCAACAATTTGCTGGTAATAAAAGATATTCGTGTGTAATGATTCATTATCAGATTTATGTCTCTAACTTATTTATTTGCTATCCAGTTCAATCGCAGTTAAACCAATTGAACCATGAACCGAATGTGTCACCAGTTTGATCTCCGGCCCCGACTTTTAAAACATTCCTTTTTCTTTTTTTTATTATTCATTAATGTTTTCAGTTTTCCATTTATTTCTGGAGTCTCTAGAACTAGTCTCGACAATTCTGTTATCTTGATTGCTTATAATGTTTTCTATACAAGTGTTCCTGTTCTAGACAGCGTGCTTGACAAAGATCTTAGCGAGGAAACTAGGCTACACCGTCCTTAATTTTATCCTACTCCCAAGCCAGAAGGTTTGCCATTTTGCTGGACCTAGGTAAACAGAAAAAAAAAAGAAGTTGGAGCAGCAGCTGAAATCTTCTCTTATTGGTGAATGCACAACCTAGTTTCTTGCCTGCCTTCACTGCACTCCCTGCTGCATTTGCTGCACAAGGCCAAGCCCATGGCAACAAATTGGTACCTTTTATTAGTAGTTATCCAGGAGTCACTACTGTGTTCTGAGACAATCCAGTGAGGCAAACGATAACGTTATCTTGTTTTAGGCTTGCAAAGGTGAAGAATGCTGAGGAAAAGAGGAACATTGATTTTGTTTTAACCTTGCTGCAGCTATATTTTCATTTGTAAACATACTAACCGAATTCAGATATTAGCGAGTTGTATAATGATGCAGTACATACGTATCTTATTGAAAGGATGATGAAAGCTATATTAACCCTCTCTCTGATGGTGCTTGTATTTGAAATGAGCCACCTGAATAAAATACATGGATTGGATGCTTTACCATGAGTCAATTGAGTCTGCATTACTTTTTTACTTAAAATGTTGATGTTTTAACATATCCAATAGACGGTGTCATGACAAATGCTTTTTTTTGAAAAAATCATATAATTATTGTTGCAGAGTTAGAGGGTGTATATGATCCACAAATACTTTATATTTACAATATGGAGTGAAGAGGGGGGAAAGAATTAAAAAAATTCAACTGAATACGAAAAAAATAATAAAAGAATCTAAAACAAGAAGGGGGCATCTTGCCCTTTCTTTGTTGTGTCAATTTCTTCTTAGATGGACTTGCACTTGAAAATCCTCTCATTTTTGTCTTCCCTTCTATACAAATACCTTTTCATCAACTCTTCTATCATGCCCTAATGTGACAGCTCTCGATGAAATTATCTGAAAAGTCAACATACTTGGTCCACAATGGCCTTAGGTTTGGAAAAGCTATTTCTAGCCATGGTTTTGCCCAGCCATTGAAATGGACTACCCCGGCATTCTTAGCATCAACAAGACTTGTATTTTCCTGATATCCCAATCCCAACATGTGCCAGAAAGGATCAATAGTATGGACATTACCATGGAATGCTATTAATTCAGGAGGCAATGTCCCTAGATGCCACAAACTCAGGTCTGATTTTATATTCTGCATAAATCATCACAAAAATAGTCTAATTATGATACTATCTTTCTTTAATATGGAAAATAATTTTTTTAGCATATCAATAGTAATTTACTACTTCCCTATCTCCTTATAATAGTATATTAACAATTGAGGATTAGTACAAGTGATTGGTGCGAAGTGTGCGTGTTCGTAAATGCCATGGACCGGTTTTGATTCATACTGATTACAATATTATAGTAGGATGAAAAATAAATATACCTGCTCAACCCAATAATGGTATGTATAGCTTATATTGGTCTTCCTCCAAGCCTCAAGGTCAAGAATGTGCATGCCATAAGCCCAAGCACATTCATTTGGATCAAAGTTTTTAGATATTAGAGGGTGGGAGAAGTTCAAATAGCTTTTCAACATCTTTGACATCACACGTTTATCCTCCCCTTTGCATGTTTCTACTGCTCCATTGACTTTTCCATTCATGTCAATATCCCATAGAGGTGAAAGATCAGTTTGTACCACAATGTCGTTATCGAGGAAGACCACCCCTTGTCAAGACTTGGGAATAACTGTTATAAAAAATGTATCATGATAGTAAGCATCACATAAAAGGCTAATGGATCATAAATCATAAGCTATCAGAAGTATATTTAGCACATGTTTGGATTGGCTTATTTGAGTTTATCTAATGACATAAGCATTTGTGAGACTCTTTGAGATAGCTTATGAAAACAGTTTATGACATGTCCATAAGCTGTTTTAAAATTATATTATAAGCTCTCTTGATTAGCTTATGAAAACAACTTATAGCTTATGTGAAAACAGTTTGACTTTATCTGATCTTTTGTTATAGAAATGGATTATACATATTAAAAATCTATATCATAAAGTGCTTATAAGTACTTAAGTAAACTATTTATTCACACAAAACCTTACTTCCTATTGCTTTCGACTTTATGTGGGACTAATATGATTCATCACTGAACTATATGTGGGACTAAGCGCTTTCAGTTTTGCGGCAATAACATCCGGCTTCTCAGCAGTATTTGAAATTATAGCTGATGAACCTCCACTAAACCGCGACCGCACATGTTGATCTTTTTCCATTGCCTCTAGAAGAGACACTTTTCCCTTTCTAAACCAATCAAAATCTTGCAATGACTTGATCTCAATTATAGCAGGTGATAATGAGTGCAATGAAAACCAAGCTTGCATCAAATTATAAGTCTTTTTATCTGTAATTATATGCAAAACAACTTTCCAAGGTTGTGAACTGTTTTGAACAAGTGATTTTGCAACCACAGAAGCAGCAAGCACATTGTCTGAAGCAAGAACAAAGTGGAAGTAAGAATTGTCAACCAGAGCAGGAACAAGGTCTGAAGATGGTAGCCGAAGGCGTGCTGCTGCATTGTTGGCGTGCTCATTTGCCAGCATCAAGTCAAGACAATGTAGCTGTTCCGGTATGCTATTTGATGCTACATGACGATAAAAATATTCTTTTATTTTCGCCGTCCTAAAACTTTGTTCCATAGAGGTTACCTAAGAAAATGATCAACATAAAGTAATGAGATTTGAACTTTGAAAACTTTTTGTCTTAGCATTGTATTTATCTTCTAATTTCCTCTAATTCAAAATACCACGTGGATTCAAGGATGTACTAATTTAGTTAAAAGAGTTCAGGAGATTACAGGTGATTCCAGATTACCTCCCAAAATCTTTGGCCCCATGCAAATGTTATTTTCAGTAATTTTAATACACATGCATAAATAATCAAAATTACTGGAATTATAATTTCTATAATAGAAAAGTCATGTGCACGTGCTTGCTTCAAAAGACAGGTAATATAACATCATTACCATATAAATTAGTGAGCTAGGATTGATTCTTTGTTTTTATACGTTAATGCATGTGTGTGTATTTATGAACATGAAGTCCACATCAAGTTTCCATATAAATTTGCAACATAACATACCTTCTATACTGTTAGAAAGAAAATATAAGTGGGCCATTTCATATTTACCCAACATATAATCCTACTAAACTTAAACAGTGCATGATTCAAATCAAAGTTCAGTTAACCATGATTTGCTTAGAAGAATGCAACCAAATAGGTATTTACAAATCATGTGAATTTCAAAACTTTGTGCAATGCATATATGCTTTGATATGTTATACGTTAATGCATGTGTGTGTAATAGAGGGAGAGAAGAGAAAATGTACCTACGTTAGAGTACTTGTTTTCACCATATATGCTATTAACTGCTTTCAAATTAAACACAAACCCGAGAAGAGAAGTGAAGAACACTAGGTAAAAAATCACTTTGATGAATTTCCTCAACCTTATTCCTGGTGGAAGCAAATGCCTCAAATATATTGATAGCTTTAACAGCATTTTGTCCAAAGTCCAAACACAATTTTTACTATGCAATATCAAAGGTAAAAACAGCACCGCTAAGATTTCCTCCTCTTCAAAGGATTTAGTACTAATTTCCTTGATTATGCAAGTCACCACCTGATCAACAACAAAAGAAAACTTCAAGAGTCCATGTAAAGTTTTCTTTTAAAAATATGATTTCATTTTGGGTGCTTAAGCTCTATTTAATCACTAGACTGATATATCAAGTGTTAGGACTTAATTTTCATGAGAATGACAGAGGTGTATTATCAATTTATCAACTCTTTGGATGAATGAGTAGTTTTCCTTTATTTATTAATTGATGAAAAAACTGAAAAAGACCAACAAATATTAATCTCGAACAAGAAATCAAATTCAAGAGTCAATTACAAGTGGAAAATGTATTAACACCCTACATTTTTAGTTCAAACGGTTGTATACATAAATTATATTCAATTTAAACTATTTAAATTTAAATTTAACAATATTTGTTTTACCTCAAAAGAAACAATAACCAAAAGATAAACTATTTAAACTAAAAAGAAATAAAAAGGCTTTTTAATTACTAATTTATTTGACAAGAGGAAGACCTGTTCTTAACAATTTCTTGTTACAATATTTTTTTAATTCTTTAAAAAAAATATGGATCTAACTTTTTAAGTAATATTCGATTTTCATTGTATCGAAAGTAGAGGAAAAACATCAGTACATCTTTAATTCTCTCTTTTTTTATCAACTACTTTAATAGTTAGAAATTCACATATAAATAAATAGGAAATCTAAAGTTTGAACTTCACTCATACTTAATACAACATCCCTTTTCATGTCAACCAATATATGGTCATATTGGATAACACACTTTTAGTTTTAGATTCCTTTTTCTTACATCTTACGGTCATAGATATATGGCTTAAATGCACTTTTGGCCCCCTATGTTTACCCTCGTAGCAATTTTGGCCCCCTAACAAAAAAAAAATGCAATTTTAACCCCTAATTTTGCCATGTTTAGGGAAATATGCTCTTTTGGCCCTTATCTTTACAAAAAAGTTGCAATTTTGACCACTTTTTTGGGACACGTGGCGGCTTCTCAGCATAGTTGTGAAAATTAGGGGGTTAAAATTGCATTTTTTTTGTTAGAGGACCAAAATCGCTACGACGGCAAACATAAGGGACCAAAAGTGCATTTAAGCCTAGATATATTTAGATGCATGGTTTGTTTCTCTTGTGTCTATGGGCTGAAGGGTGGCTGCTGTAAGTAAGAGTTTTCGTTTTCCCGTATAGATTATTTTAGAAGGAAATATAAATACAAGACTAATTTATTTGGTTTGTTTGATTTTTACCTTTATATCAACGCATGAGGGATGATGTTATTTCAGCTCGTCAAAACATTAAAAAAAAAAAATAAATAAAAATTATAATTAAAAGTGATACGATGATCCTCAATTCATAGTCGAAAAATAAGACTCTTTTCTTTAAAAACACTAACGAAATTCATACTCAAAACTTCAATTGTCAAGACTCGCCTTTTACCACTAAAGTTAACGAAATACATAATTATAAACAATAAAACCAAATACTTTTGTTTTTATTTAATCTATTTTCTTTTGGCTTAAAAAAAATAAAATTAGTATATGAAAAGCAACAAGACAATAAAAAGCTACACCACATACATACAAGAATAGGAAAAACTGCGTACCTGTTTGGCAAACTTTGTCAATTTTGTTTTCTCAAACTTCTTTTCACAATTATCAAACTTCTTTTTTTATAGCAAGATTAGTGTTATTTGTTTTGTTTGTTTTTCACCTTTACATCAACTCATAAATGGATGATGTTATTTTAGGTCTCGTTGAAAGTTTAAAACACCTAATAGATGATCTCTTAATTTATAGCCAAAAAGTAAGATTTCTTTGTCGATTGACAATAACGGAGCTCAAACTCATACCTTCAAAATTCAAGCTTTGAATTTTTACTACTGGAACAAACTTTTAAAGTTAACAAAATACATAATATAAACAAGAAATATAGTTATTATTATGATTCATGTATGAAAAGCAACAGGACAGCAAAAAGCTACACTACATACATACAGGATATGCATAGAAAAATTGCGTAGCTGTTTGACATTTTTAATCAATTTTGATTTCTCATAGTTTCTTTTAACAATTATCAAAATCTATATATATATAGAGAGAGAATGGTTAGGCTTAATATTTTAGGAAATAATAACCCATATTACTACACTAATTAGTATAAATAAAAAATAAATCTTTCTGAATACAAAAACGTAAACACATCTTTCTAAAAGTTGCACAAATCTGATTTATTAGATTAACAAATATTTTTATTTTAATTACAAATAATCAAATTCATATAGGTCAAAAGAATATATGAAAACAATTTCTATGCAACTTTTAGTATGATGTGTCCAGGGTATGTTGTAGGTCCTTTTATAGTGTTGAATTTGTGTCCCTAATTTTTTTAATTTTTAAAAAAAAATTGTTAAAGGTATATTGGTACTTTCGCATCCTTTGAGTGACATGATATTTTGACGGTTCAATTGTGGCTATTCCCCTTCATCTTGCCCCGTCCTTCTTCTCCGCTCTTGATTCATTGTTTCCTTGCTTTGTTCGAGTTCTACCATTGTTGCCTAGCTCTATTTTTTATTTTATAAAAATACATAATACCTGCTACTTTTTTTTTTCTTAACACTATAAAATAGAATAATCCTAAAATACACAATACCTGCTATTTTGATTTTCTTAACACTACTCCCGTCGGTCTTGAATATACTAAGCAACAAAAAAAAAATTGATAATCTTGAATATAAGCAAATGTCAACTACTTCTATCATATTTAATGTTACTATTCCTAAATTACCCTTCAATTAATGTGATTTTTTTTTCTTTTCATGGAACAAGTTCCCATAAAAGTTACAATTGCATTCTTTATAACTTTGAGAGAAATAAATGACACAAACTTTAAGAGTAATTTTCTTAAAGGTGTGATTTTTTTGTTGTTGTTTATATTCAAGCCTGGAGGCAGTACAAAATAAGAAATATCCTTATTGTTATAGATTACATGTTAAACTTTTCCCTAACCAAACTAGTTACAAACCCGTGCTTCACACGGGTTGAATAACATGTTTGATAAAAAATTTGTTCTGAAGGATAAATGTTAAAATTGCAGAACATTTCTATTCATCGTAAAATATTTATCAAATCATTAGAAGAGTGCATATTTAGTTCGTTAGGCGAGGAATTGAACATAATATTGAAGATGAAAATAATTGGAACCAATGAAGGAACAATAATCTGTAAATTACGGTTACATATTAGCCTAACTTATAAGAGGGAGTGCCACTGTTATAGAGTTTTTCCAAAAGGGATTACTACCTATATTTACATCGGACAAAGTCAAGCAAAGAAGTAGCATCGCTAAGTCAAGATAATCTAGTCTAGCATTATAGCTAAGGCGATTTGTCAAAAGTGTGGACCATGGACTTTGAAGATTTATTTGGAAACGACTTGAACGTGCATATTTTTGTGACCTCTCTATATTAAAGATTAATTCACCGCCTACCTCTAATTTTCTTTCCCGACAAAAGTTGAACTATTGGCCTCCTAAACACTTTTCGTAGCTTGCTCTTTCTGCAGTTATCAAGCGACACTTGTACCTTTTTTTGAGCTTGGTTGTCAATTAGTGTTATCGTTTTCCGCTTTCCTTTGAGAATTGTCCTTGATATCTCATTGGGGAAGTGCTAGGAAATAAACAAATTGCAATGTTAATTAGATGTTATGTGCAAAATGATTGTAGTATAATTATTTTAAGGTGACGATAATAAAAGGCTACATCAAATTGTTTATTTCGCACGGGTTGAATACTGTATTTTTAAAAATCTTTGTTATAAAGGAGAAATGAGCAAATTAAGGGAAATAGCTGTATCTTTCTAAGAAATTGTTGTCGTTCATAAATGTGAAAATCAAGCAAGCATATTGCACAATTTTCAGCTATATGTACATTTCTAAAACATTTACTAAAGCATTATAAAGAGACTGCAAGTGTCATAGACTAACCAAAAAGGGATATTTGCCAATATTTACATCTTGACAAAATGAAAAGAACAAATGGCATCCCAAAGTCAAGATAGTTTACGATTACAATCCAAAGCGATACGCCAAAATAGTATAAGTTCAAATAGTTCAGCAGCAAAGATCTACTTTGGAACAACTCGAACGTGCAAGTTCTTCGGTGACTTTTCGAGATCAAAGATGAGCTTACCACCTTCTTCCATCACACGTTCTCTGCAGAAATTGAACCACTGCCCACCCAAGTATTTTTCATAGCTTGCTCTTTCGGCGGTAATGAGGCGACACTTATACTTTCTC
>Ga0228711_1000181_pt1 | contig 62306 bp, 43 predicted proteins | sample MedpolnodulmetaG_2_FD_177996 | JGI IMG/M metagenome (GOLD analysis project Ga0228711, IMG submission 177996) | Root nodule microbial communities from Medicago polymorpha collected in Santa Monica, California, United States - brown nodules | ecosystem: Host-associated > Plants > Roots > Nodule...
GAGATTTCCACAAATTTTGTTTGGTAGAAAATATTAAGTGATTGTGTTTAGAGTTTATGAGAAAAGGCAGAGAAGTGGAGGAGAATAGAGATGGAGGTTGAAGAAAATGGTGAAAGAGAAAAAATATTGTGTGGATAGACCATGATAAAATCAGTACTCTTCTTTAATTTAATGGTCAAAAAAAGTTTTCCCATGGTGGGAAAGGATTCACCTTTCCCATGTTAAATGCCACCTTACCATAAAGACATGCTAAAATAAAAATAGCAATTGGTGACATGATAGACATGTGCATTTGAAACCCATTACCAGCATGTCCTAATCGCATTTCAATTTCTCCATATACAAACTTATTCCCTACTCGGTATTATATGAATAGGTACATAAATATCATGGTCTTGCTCTCAACAATACTATACTCGGTATTGGTTTTCTTCCCTACACTAATGACAACATCTGATGGTGCTAACTTCGTGGAAAAATATCAGAATATCATCCTGGGCTCGATCTTCTTTATTTTCTATTGCGACAAGACACTCCAGTTGTAGAACTTAGTCTTTTTTCATTCATATGTTGCATCCTTTGGGCCATCGCAATTGTTTTGTTTGTCATTGCTCTCTGGGAATGGATCTCTAGAGTGAAGATACTGTATTCTCAATGGAAATCTAGAAATTCATAGTTATTATATATACTTTAGTGACTAGAATTCATCTTCTTCTTTTTTTATTTTTTATTTTTTATTTTTTTTTCTTTTCAAGATGAATAAGTGGGGTGTCGGGGTTCGAACCCTGACCCCTGCATATAACAATGCATGTCCCTGCCATCTGAGCATTTTATTTATCGCCTCGTCAATGTTATCACACTTGTTATTCTATATTCACTCACTTGACATGTCTTATGTAACATACAATGATCATTAGTTTGTTCACATACACATAGAGAAAATCATATCTACCATAACAGCCATATAACAGAAAAAACTAACAAAAACAATTGCTTGCACAACACTAATTGACTAAATTTGAATTAACTCTAAACACACCGCTTTAATTCATGTTAATCAATAATTTTTATTCGATATCTTAGTTTTTGAAACACTTTCACTACTCATATGTGCTCTTCACTCTTACAGTGCACCAAAGATAGTTCCCTTTGCTTACGTAACAAACAAAAAACATCATATTCTCAGTAACTTGGATATTATTCATAGGTTGACTTATTCTCATACCTCCCATAAAATTTCACACAACTTAATTGCTTTGTGCCATTATTTCAATTACTATATTTTTCAAAATGCATGAATGTTAACCAGTGCCACGGAACACCAGTTAGCATGACTCTTTTCTTAATTAAGAAATGAACTATTATTAGCGTTTATATGAATACTCCTTATTCATTGCCTTGTGATTGGACTCATATGGAAAAGGATAATTCAGATGAGGCTAACCCTTTCATTTCCATTATGCCCTGGAATGATCACATATTTTTGAACTAATATGTTCTCTACATTTTCCAATGCAAGAAATATGGATCAAGCACTCATGTATACAAAACATCATGATGCATTGCATTTCATCCCAAAGTATTGCTTCATCATTTTCACAATACATCTATGCATTCATCATGTTATTGTTTTATGCAAGATGCTAGATTTTAATGTGGATGTTGAATTGCAATCAAAAATATTGTTTCTACCCTCATTGAATGAGGCTAATTATATAAGCAAGTACAACAAATTGGTCACTTTTGGACATAGAACATTTCTTAGCACATGTAGAGTTGTTTCGACCTCTTCTTTGAAGTAATCACAGAATGAAATGCTCAAGTTCATATTACTCTTCCTTTCATTACTCTTTCAGGCACCTCTAGTCTCCAAATTCTTTTCCAAATATAATTTCTTTCTATTGCATTTCTAAGCCACACCTCATTGTATTTCCCTTCCATTACTTTGCACCATTACGCACGTGATGTCCCCTGAACACATTTGCCAACCCGGCTTCATAAGGCACGCCTCATTTTCATAACACTGAGATTACCATTTTCATTACGCCGCATTTCCCCGGACGCATTACTCTTCTTTTCATCCACGCCTCACCATACAAAAGCTCTTTGAATTTTTTGAATCTCATTATTATAACTCTTTGGAATAGTACTCGTCATTCTGGTTTTAATTATAGCAATTCTTAAAAATGTATTCAAGTTTTAATTAAACAATTCAAATTAAGTGATCCGATAGCACATGTCACATTACCACTTAAATATAAAGTCATCACAAGCTCTAATTGTTAATATGAAAGATAATGAAGAAATTTAAAGGTAATATTTATTGCAACTCATAATAAATTAGAAATACAAACACATAATACTACTGCCATAAACTAACTTTTTTTTTTACTCTGACTAGAAAATGAAACTAAAACTTGTGTATCCACAAGGTTTTGAAGAAGTATATCCAACTTGGCTACTACAACATTAACTTTTTTTTTACTCAAACTAACATTAACTAGAAAACTAAATTAAAACTTGTGCATCCACAAGCTCTTGAAGAAGAAGCATATCCACCTTGAAGAAATTGTTTAGCTAAAAAAACATTCCTTATAGCTTTCATATGATGAACCAAATCATCCCACCTTTGCAACGACAACTTTCATTATACCAACCATCCAAGCAATGAAAACAATTACCGCAGTAATTGTTGAAATCAGAGCCACCAAAAGCACACACACAGCACATGACATGACCATGAAAACCATAGTTTGCAGTAGACGAACAGGTTGGTTTTGTAATACGTCTGGAATTATAACGATGAGAAAAGTGATAACTAGAAGAATTAACGAAAATCTAAACATAGTGAAGAGATGTTTCTCCAAAGTTGTCACAAAAATCTGTTATCTTCACAACAACGAGAACAATGAGTGCATAAAAGAGCATAAATATGATGTCAGGGTCATACTTAAACGTTTCACGATCACTCACATAAGTAGTAGGTTCTTGCTGAATAGTCATCGCAGAGCGAGCAATCAAGTAAATAATAATCCAAATGATAAAAACAATTACAGCAGTAAAGGATGATATCAAAAAGACCAATAAAACACAAGAAGCACATGGCATGACAATCATAACAAAAATTTTAACTAAAGGAATAGGCGGGTTTTATAAGATGGAAGGAATTATAATGATGAGAAAAGTAATATAAAATGCTTATTTTTCTTATATATTTGTCCCCCCTTAAAAATTCAGACCTTGCTCCGTCACTGGTTTGCTATGCAATTTTGTGAAAAGGAAGGTATTCAAAACATCCCATGGATGCAGAAGATCAGAGCTGATCTACAAATGCTTGATAATAATTTGATGTAAACATTGTAGGCGAAATGACAAATATTATTTGAAATTCACATAAACAACCGAGAGATTTTAAGTTTAAACTAGAGTTAAGATGTTTAGTCTAACACTATTGATATTGGTAGTTGATTTAGACTTAATGGACATTTATCATATACATTTTACAACATAATGTCTTTTTTACTACTTGCGTGGGTAATTTTTTTTTTATTTTTGGCTTAAAAATGTTAAGAGATTATTCTATTACTAGTGCACAAGTGACATGCTTAGACTTTGGAGGTGCATAGTTTCTTAATCTCTGTCCTTAGATCGCCCAAATAGCTTTTACCCACCATATGTATTTCATGTCTTCAGAGCATAACTAATTATGGTCATTTTGGGGGTGTTTAGTGTAAACCAAAAAACTCCGTTTTCTTGAAAAGAATAAAATTTTGACTGTCTTTTTCTGATTAGATGTGCAAATGTGCAACTCATGAGCTGAGATTGAGTAATCAATTCACAAATACTAGTATAAAATTTCATTTAGGACTTAAAACCTTCTGATCATCAAAATAACATAGAAAGAAACAACAAAAAGAACATAAAAAGGCTACATATCAGGAGCTACGAAAAACCTGGACAGTGAGACTTAACTACACTTGATCTTAGCTAAAAGACCGAGAAAGATATAGAGCAAGACTAAACTATCGCTAGGGCATTTTGGTTGACAAATATTAAAGTAATAAATAAGGTACATCCTAAAAATCAAGTGACCCAGCTTTAGTTGACCCAGAACAACTACCAGATGTGTTATATGAACTCCCACTTGAACCGTCAACCGGGGCTTGATTTAGACATTCTAGAACCAAATACCTTCGTTTTTGCAATTTTATTGAGAACGTTGTGGCCTCGAGAATCACGGGAACCTGGAAAATGAAAAAACATAGTCAACAGAAGCTTGGTCAGATAGAACAAATGAAAGAAAATGGTAGGATATAAAATAAATAAAAAATATCCATTTTCCAACATTTGTTAGGTCTGGCTAAGCAAAATGTACTGGAGAAAGATATCAAATTCAAATGTACAACATCAAAATCAATTATGAAATAAATTCAAATTTTAGGGAAACAATGCACATAATGCTGAAAGCATATTGTGTCTAAGTGTGTGCGCGTACAAGACGAAAAAAATTGTGCATATAACCGGATAAATGGATGTAAAAGATTGTTGTATATACATGTTACATTATGAACTACTGGTTCATGTGCATAAGAGGAGTAAACCAAAACAACAACACTATGTAGAAATAAATTAACATGAAGCAAGAATATATAACCTGTGTATTTAACCGTGCAACTTTATGTATATTAAGCAGTCCAACCATGTCTTGGTAACCAGTGAGAAGTTTTGCCATTTCCTTGTCCTCATCTGAAACAAATATAGTCTAGAGGTGAAATTTGAGGTAATTGATAAATAAATGCATGAAATGTAGAAGTTGATTGTGAACCTGGAATTGCTCTGACAGAAAGCAAGGTGTCTGCCATATGTTGCAATCTTTTTGAAGAAGATGGAGAAAGAAGTGAAGGCGGAAATGTTACAACAACAACAGCATTTGAAGATCGTGCCATGCCTTTTAGGGACCTAATAAAGGAAAGCATATGCCACTCCTGCAATCACAATCACAATATGTTACATTAACACGTTTCAAATTCGAAAAATATTAAGCATTTACAGAGGAAGGAAAAACAGTTCACAATAGATGAGATCCAAGAAGGATAACGTGACAGGATCTGCCATCAGATAAATACTTTACTAGAGAGGGAATATAAATCATATCGAAATAGTTTAATATAACATAAAGTACAACGACAAATGAGAAACTTAGTTCAGAAACATATGACCAAAAAAAGTAAAAAGCATATTAACTCACCATGTTTGCATATTTGCATTGTGGAGAACAGAATGATTGAATTGCAATACGGCCGGCAGAGGAAATATTGGCTTCACTTCTGCCAATACCATCCATAATGTTAGTGAATGAAATTTGAATAGAAAGGGAGTCATTTTTATCACCCCCAGAGTAATCTTTATCACAACTAACAAATCAATTGGCGCAAAAAAAAAAAAAAAAAAAAAAAAGTTCAAAGGGAATCAGCTCAAGACTAATAGAAAAGATCCATCTCCATTTACTTGTATATCTCGATATCATGGCCATATATCTAATACTAGAGCAGGCACCAGAGCTGGCAATGAGGGTAGTTCAAAGAATAAATACTGAAATGCTACCTGGCCTTTAAATACCGGCATTTAAGAAAACGACAGTGGAGGGAGTTTTCGATTTACGAATTAAAAGTTACTTTTGAAGGCCCATCATAAAAATTGCATGCATTTTCAAAACATGCAAACAGTGACTTCAGTCTAGGTGCATAAACCCAATAACATACTACCTCCATCCCAATATGCAAGACCCCTTTGATCATTGCACAAGAATTAAGAAAAGTAGTTTTCACAATAAATTTGTCAATAATGTACATTCACTTTCCAAAATTATCCATCAAATATTAAGAGAGGGTCTTATAGTTCTTTTCATTCAATTAGGGGCATTTTTGTGAAAAATTAATTAATGCATCTTGTAATTTAAAGAGTCTTATAAAAAGGGACAAACAAATTTTACAAGAGGGTCTTACATATAAGTACAGAGGTAGTATTTGTGATCACGAAAATTCCCAACAACAACTTAGCCTTTACCCACTAGGTGGGGTCGTTTACATAGATCACACAATATGATAATATTCCGTCGTGTATTAAGTTCTAGAGATGTCCCTTAGACTGATAATTTTCCTTGCTCTCCCTTTCCTAATAACTATTTGGCCATCCTCCAACTCTTCTATCTGGTCAACTCATACTTGTGCTTCTAAAAGTCTTCTCCACAAGTCTACAGTATTATTTTATCTAAAGCAGGAGCTACCCCAACTTTTCATCCAATGCTTGTATTCTTGGTCCTAACTTGTCTTTTGTAATCACTCATCCATAATAAATACTCATCTATCCAACAAACTGGACTTACTTTCTTGTTGCCCCTTACTTGCCCAACAGTCAGTTACATAAAGTATTGCATTGCAGGTCTTATAGCTTGATAAAAATTTCCTTACCATGTGCCCATAAACATTTAAAAATTGTGTTTATGAAGATCATTATACACCTATGATCCAACTACCAACATTTAACTTTTTCGTTGGCTATTCTATTCAGGAAAATGTGACTCAACCAGGTGTAACAACGTAAGTAAGTTGTTGAGTACCGTCAAGAGCATATTCTCCTGAAATCTTAAGCTATTAGGAGAAGACCTAGGAACCATCCTATATCTATAAAAAGTACATTTAAAAATAGTGCTATAGATGACCACACCTTGAGAATTGAGATAGAAATTTAGCACACTGATCTTGAAGAGAAGCAAGGTTTGGAGAATCTTGGATGCTGACACAATCTACATTCATGCCACTATAAAAATGTCTATCCAAAGGCTTCCGCAAGTCAAATTCATTGCAGTAATCATGTTGAGCACCTATGCAATGCAAGTATTATTCAACTCAATAAGATTTGAATTATTCATTCTCAATATTACAGTAATACAAGATCAAAGAACGAGGGAAGATTATGGACAAACTTACCATTATTAGAGCTGATATTTGACTGCGGATCACCAAAGTACTTCTTGTATTGCCAAGCAATTCTCAAATCCTTTTCCTGAAATCAAAAGTGTAATAATAAGCAAAAATTACACAACCATGACAAACTTAAGACTAGTTTATATACATCAATCATCACAAAGTGCAACGAACAAGTTAAAGTACATTGGTAAGATCTCGACTTTTATCCTCTTTGGCTGAGGCTGGAGCAGGTAAAGTACCAAGAAATCCTTTAGGGTCTCTTGAAGCACTAGCATACAACAGTGGCTGTTTATGTACAAGTCCTTGAGACATAAAATTTCTCAATAGAAGCATATGATGAGGTGCTTCTTCATCTTCCATAATCATGACAAGGCTACCAAGAGAAAAACCACCACCTAAAATCTCTATTTAAAGAAACAAAGAAAAAGCATTAGAATCTTCCATGAAGACACATAAAATAAATCAATTGCTTAATTTAATATTTACAAGGAGGTGGAAGAGTTATTAACTGTCAAGATCTGGAATCCCAGACGATAGGAATGTTGTCCCATTAGGGCCGTGCTTGAGTCCTGAATTCTGAGACGTTACAGTTGATACATTGCGAGAAAAGCTACTAACTCGAGTCCTTGTTGCAGCCATTCAATATGTCACTATGAGCCCTGAAGAAGAAAAGATTATATTACTGTAAGATAAAGTATGTAAATATTAAGTAATTTAGTATCATGGTCTGAACTTACAATGTAGTATATTATTAGGGTGGAGTAATGTTCTCAAACATATGTATTACCAAATCAGCAAAAAAAACTAATGTATTATCATTAAAATATCATCATCTTATGAAAAAGTTGATATGTATTTGACGCAATCATCATCAATCCTTTACATGAACAATATTGCTTTGCTTTTCATCCACCAACAAGAAAGCATTCTTTCTTGTTAGAGTGCACAGTTACAGAGAAAGAGAGACCTTGGGTGGACCAAAGGTGTAGCCACTTGGAGCGTTGCTGGCATTGTAGTCAGGATCGAGTGCTGGTTCTTAGGATCCTACATCCCACAATACCTCAACCGAGCTTTGACTTTACGCAGGTTCGCTTTTGCTCTGTTTTCGCTGTTTTTCCTCTATTATCTCTATTTTTTTGCTTGGTTCCTCTCTTTTCCCTCTATATTTTCTATTGTTTTTCTCTCAACTCTACGAACAACCTACCGATCCTACTTACGGACCGTGTTACGTTCCTTCATTGGCCGTGTTACGTTCCTTCTGGTTTTTATAGCACATAACCGTGTTACTTAGGATCTTGATCCTGACTACATTCGTTGCTGGTACCGGAGTATGAGTTAAGGATCAAACGAAAGAAGAAAAGTAATGGGAATAATTTGTAAACCGACCGTATCTAATAACCGATATCCTACAATTCATGTGAGTATTATTAAACTCAAACAGTCATCAACTCGGTCAAGGTAACACAGCCGAACCAATATATATTAAAAAGAGGAGAATCCTAACAAGTGCCCATAGGACATTGTTTAAGAAACAAAGATGTAACTTTTGTATAGGAAATTATGTAATCATTACTTTGAAAAGTGTTTGACTTGTATTTTCAATTACAGATTCTTTAACCAATGCTCTTAGCACACTCATTATTAGCATGACCCTTAAAAAAAATCAATTAGCTAAGTACTTATGCATAATGAGATGTGCCCTGTTTATATATGTCAGGGACAAATTGGAATCGAATACCCCAAATTACTCGCCAATTTCTCAATGTGAAACATAAATATAGTAATTCATTTACTGAACAACCACCATGTTCAAAGAGAATCAACTATCTTCAAATGATTTACAAGCGTTGATAAGTATAGTAGTTATAGGTGTCGGACACCGGTCCAAGGAGTGTCGAAGTAAAGATAAAAACAATTGTATCTAGGACACTTGTCTTAATTATCTGACACGTGTCGTACAAGTGTCCCTAGAGGTCTCCATGCTTGATAGATAGGCATACATTCATGGCTGTAGTAGTGTTTTGGTTAAACAACTTATTTTGCAGCTTATAGCATAAAAATTTATCATATATGATATAAGCACTTATGAACAAGCTATATCTATATCACAAATACAATAAAGTCAAATATTTTCATAAGAATTGGAAGTTGTTTACCTCAATAATTTGTTTGACTGCGAAGGTGGAAGCTGCGGTGGCGCTTACGGTGGTCCGGCGAGAGCGGTTGAAAAAAGATTTAGCGGTTTGTGCAGATTCTTCTTCTTCTACTGCGCGGCGAACACTCTCACTCGAATGCAAGGGTCCGTCCAATGGGCCTCGTAAATTAAGGCCCAATAAGTTTACTAAAAAGCCCATCAGGCCCAGCCCGTTTACTGTCTTCTTTCTTTCTTTGTAGTGTTGGATGGAATTCTGTCTGCATATTCTCACTGAAAGCGAAAACAATGGCTTCTTCTTCAACATTTGTGAAAAATTACGGTTACGATTTGTTATTAGGATCAATCGCTGCATTCTATATAGTAATGGTACCTTACACTAAGGTTGAAGAAAGTTTCAATGTTCAAGCAATGCACGATCTTCTCTATCATTGCTTTCACTTACATAATGTTAGTTTATTCATTTTCCGCTATTTTCATTTTTGTAAAATTTATTATCATTAATTTCTTATTCATTTTACTTTGTTTTTGTTATCAGTATGATCATTTGGAGTTCCCTGGCGTCGTTCCTCGCACTTTCATCGGTAACCATTTCTATATATTTACCATTTTCTCAGTGAAACTAACTAAGTGATGATATGAAAATTGAAATGACATCAAAATATATTTTTTTAGGTATATTTATTTTTTCCAATTAACATGTCAAGGGTAAAATTGTATTTTTAAGTTGTTTTCATCTTATTTTCATAAAACAGCTTATAGCTTATATCAAAGTAATTTGACTTTATTTTATCTTTTGTTATAGAAATAGCTTATACACAGTATGATAAGAGCTTAATTAAGTTGTTTATCCAAACATGGTCATATTGTTTGATGAGATGTAAGAAGTTTCTTTCTGAAGAAGTGAATAAATATGACCTCAATTAGTGTGTATCCATTTAATTTGTTTGAGATTGTTAGTACTAGCTTGTTTTATAACTGTCAATGTAGCATGTTTAGTTGTTAATAATGGCAGTTGAATCATGCTTATCTTCATGTTAATTTGTATTATTCACAATGAGTTTCACATAGGACGTGTTTCTTCAGTCGACACTGGTGTATGTGCTTGTGCAGCGGATCTATTTTTATTATATTGAACCTATCTCTAATCTCTAATTATATTCGTTTTAGGGGCTCTGCTTGTGTCACTTGTTGCGTCTCCATTTGTGTTTATTGCAAGTTTGCTGCATTTGCCAAAGTTCTATGCTCTTCTCATAGGTAACCTCTTTCACACTTACAGTCATTGCACATTCATTTTTGCGTATTTAAAATGCTCAAATTTATCAAATCTGGTATCAACTTTCATTATCCTGTGCTCTGTGGCCAAGTAAAGATTGCTACATGTGTGCAACGTATTTGATTGATCTGGTTTTGTCGATAGTATTTATGTGTGTTCATATATTGACTTTGTATCATCAGCTGTTGATCGTGTTGTTGATTTATTTATTTTTTTGACTAAATCGTATTGTTGATATGCAGTTCGAATGGCCCTAGGATGCATCATACTGTATACACTAAGATTCTTTCGTCAACAGGTTTGCACCTTTGGCTCCTTTTTCCTCCTTCCAAATTCATATATCTTTATTCTCTATTGATAATCAATTTAAAAGACCTATATCGTGTAAATAAATTCAATTTTTCCATGAATCAATGTTCAGCAAAATTTCTGATGTCTTACCTATCTAATCTAATCAAAGTTCAGGTTTCATATGAAATGATTATTTTACTTTTGTATATCATTCTAGAACTTTTAATAAGCATTATTTCGTTTTGCTTAACGAACTGATTACCATAGCTTTTTTTGAGGGATCGCTAAATTGCTAAGATAAACACGATTTCATAAACATTCTAGTTCATTGTCATAAACACTGTTTCATAAACATTCTGGCTAATTTGCTATGCTTGTAGAATTTTGGCTCATTTATTTAGTGCATCTTGCCTGTACTTTAGATAAGGGGTTCTTTCCATGGGAATTTATGCGGGATAGAGTTGCTTTCTTTAGATTTAACTTCATAATATTTTGTTTGTGAACTATTTAGAGGGGGGAGGGTGTTGTCATGACAGAAGGATTCATTTGATTTCTTAAATTCATTTTATTTCTTAACGAAATGTCTAAAAGAACCAGTACTGGTCATTAATACCTTAAATGAAGTTTAAATATGTTATGTAGATAAAGTTGAATATGTTCCCTGAATCATGTTATATGCTATGCAGATAAGGAATAAATTTGGGCATCAAGTAGAAGCCTTCTTTGTGATACTAACTTCCATTCAGTTTCATTTTCTGTTCTATTGTTCTCGTCCTCTTCCTAACATTCTTGCTTTGGGTATAGGTAACTACTTGCACCGATTCAGTGAATTAGTATCTTCAATCTCAATTTATTATCCATGAATTTTAATTTGAACATTGAATTTAATTTGTATGCAGCGTTAGTGTAATTGTTTTTTTACACTGGCAATCAATCATAATCATCAGATTATTGAAAATGTTTGACGTTAACCATAATTGTTTCTAAAGTCATATGTATGAGTGGTTGTGATTTGTCGGCAGTGTAAATTTTTTTACCCCGACAGTGTATGAAAATTAATTTCTTAAACATTTATAAGGGATTTTTCTTATGTTATAGTCAACATCATGGTTTAGTGCTTTCTCTTGCTTTATTTTGCAGTGAATATGGCGTTTGGATACTGGTTCCAGGGGCGTTTTTATGCAGCTCTAAACTCTTTGGTATGTATGTCTTATGGTTTTACTTCAGTTTCATGTTGGTACAGATTCTTAATTTGTCTTTATTAGCTCTTAGTATTTTTTTTCTCACTTTAAAACATATATACATACTTTTTGCAATGCCACTGTTATTTGATCAAATGTTCCATTTCAAAACTAATTCCCAATTTAGTCTTTTACAGTAAAATTGCCATCTTTGAAGAGAAAATATAAACTAACAATTGATGTTGGATTTTATATTTGAAAGATTAATTTTTGTGGTAGGCATCAATGATTGTTATAGTGTATAAAAATATTGTTATTAACCACGCTGTCTTATGACTTTAATAGTTGAGTTTCTCAAGTTTTGGTTTTCCTTTTACTTTTTCCATACATTATCGTTTTACATGTATACTTTTTGTAGAGCTTTGTTACTGTTAATGCCTAGAACAATTTCTGGAATTATTGTTGGGTCTTTTCAATTATTAGTATGTTATGCACTGCATTATTGAAATAATCCTTTGCTGCTTTCTGATTATCAGATTTTTGCTACAACTGTGTTCAGATGTGACATGCTGTTACTTCTTGGTCCCCTTGGCCTACAACTTCTTCTGGTATGTTGCGCTTTGTGTAACCTTCTTTAATTTGTCCTTTTCCCCTTAGATGCTTGAACTGCATTACTGACAGCCCGTTAAGCTTCCATTGTGTGAAACCTTCATGTTAGATATCTTTCATTTCTCTAGTTTTCTGGTTTGGACGGTATATATAAAGAAAAAAATCGGGCTGTGAATTATCGCTCCTTGCTGTTGGGGTCTTGTTCTTTTCTTATTTTCCAAATCCACACACAATGCCTTTTTTTGCATCCTATTCTGCAATTCTTCAAACAATTAAGAACAGAGGTCAACTGTTTCTCTCTAATTTGTATGAGAAATGTTGTACTTCTGTCAAGTGAAGCCAGCATTTCCTGGTACTAGAACATAGTTGGTTCTTCATGAATTTGTTCAGTATCAGCTCTGGACTTCTATCTAATGTCAAACATCTTGAGAATGTAATTGATATTTCCCAGCATAATTCAAATTGAGTCTGTTTTGACTTTCTTTTCTTGATAGTTTTAATGTTAAGATATCCAATGTGTGTTGTTTTTTATTGAATTCTTGTGAATTTCTATTTCTCTGTCATTTTCCCGTGGCTTTTACTATTATAGGATGATTGGGCAAAGTGTTTGAACTTTGAATTGTTCAATTAAGGTCAACGCAGAATCCTAGTTTACTATATATTGTAAAATTTCAACACAAAATGCCATTGCTTTAATAACATTTAGTATGATAGTTTATTGTTGGAGAAGAGTGTTTATTGTGTTTAGGATTTGCTGTTACGTGTTCTTTTTGATGAATTTTCTTACCCTCATTTTATGTTCTTGCACTTTTGGTCAAATAACTAAAAATTGAAAGAAAAAAATCTTTACCCTCATTTTCAAGCTTTGTGCCTGATAATATTTATCTCTTGAAGGGAAGACAAAAAAAATTTCAGTATGGGGTGCTCTAAAATACTGCACTGGGATGGCCTTCTTCTGCGTAGGTTGGTGACATGTTTTTCCAATTAATCTTTAAATAAAACTAAAATTTATGCTTAACAGCAGTGCTTTTATTTAAATTTGATTCTGACATTGAGGTACCCTACATGCATTACAGGTATAACCATATTGATTGACTCAATTATGTGGAAAAGGTTATTGTGGCCTGAATTTGAAGTCTTTTGGTTTAACTCTGTATTGAACAAGAGTTCTGAATGGGGAGTATCCTTCAGAGTTTATATTGAACAACTGCTTACTGTAGAATATGAAAATACATGTTACATATTTTATAAACAGTTGGGTGATATTTTATTCTGCCTTTTCTCCACTTTAGAGGTTGACACCTGTACCTAAAATCTGACATGTGCATGATCGGATGAGTAAGAAAGAAAACGAAAATGGGGGGGTATCTGAGTTGTGTAGTTAGTTACTGGTTTAGTTAGGGGCGTATAATGGGGAATATAGTTATGCTTTTGCTAAATCTCTGCAACAGTGAGGATTTAAGATGCATTGGGATTAGGGTTTGGCGGGTCAGTGGTTACTCCTTGTAGTGAATTTCCTCTCTGTTTTGTCTGTGGGCGAGGCATGTGGATTTCTTCTTATCATTATAAAAAAATCTGCATGTTATATGTTGCTTTTGATAATACTTCCCGTTTGTATTTGATAAATTATAAACTATTATGTTCCTTCACAATATTTTTGTTAGACACATGCTTTTCATTGGTACTTCACTTCCGCGCTCCCTCGTTCACTGCTTGCTGCATATCCTCTTTCCCTGGTAAGTTACCTTTTTCAGGATATTGTTCTTAACGGTCAATATGTTGCTAGTTATGTAAATTTTTAATTTATATGGTGGCTTATTCTACTTCCAGTGAACTGATTAATATGACACCTTTTTGTGTATTCTTCCCAACACCAAACTTAAAGTTTAATGGTTTTCCTGTATTGATGTTTGAACAATGAATTAATATATGATACATTTTTTATGGAATTATAAATTTCTTTATGTTTAGTATTTTCATTAATGCGGAAAGGAGAAAGAAGAAAGCATGTTTCATTTCCTGATTTGACAAGCTGTTTGCTTTGCAGTTTGGTTTCTTAGTAGACAGAAGGGTACGGGCGTTTGCTTTCCCTGCTCTTGCCTTCATTTTGCTTTATTCTAAGCTTCCCCATAAGGTACAACAATTAGACTAGGAGATTCGTTGCTTAATTTGAGTCTGTTATCAAACTAAAAATTGCACTTAACATGATTTTGATGGGTATTGCAGGAGCTTCGTTTTATTCTAAGTTCAGTTCCAATATTCAACTTGTCTGCTTCGATTGCATGTAACAGAATGTAAGGTCTCTATGCTTATCTAAGTTTCATAAACATAACTGGCCCTTATGATCAGTTATGAAATAGACACGGAGACTTGTTAATTTTAGTTTTATATGGGTCGATGAAAGTTAATTGGGTTCTCTCCGTATTTTCTGAAACTATTTCATCATGTTATGCAGACATGTCAATTAATGGAAGAACTAGTCAATTGGGAATTTCAAATATAAATGAATTTTCATTCCTGTTTTTTAACAATTGTATTCTGCATTGTTAATCTCTGAGACGTAGCTCAGGTATCAATAGTACATTCAATCAGTTACAAACTATAACTGACTGACCTGCAAAAGTAACACACTAACTGACACTCTATGCATCTATAGTAGTCCTATACAGTATCTACAGTGCTGGTATGCAGGATATACAAAGTATAATCCATACAATACAAATCATATACTCCAACATTTTTGATTGAGTTGAACTGTATTTGTAATCTTAATAGAGATTTTAAAATGATGTGCCCATTCTGAAGAATTAACTAGACTGTTTTCTTTTTTTCTTATCTTTTTATGTAGTAAGTTACTAACCTTCATCAGTATGTGTCCTGAAATGTTTCAGTTACAATAATAGGAAAAAGATGATCTGGAACTTGCTTTTCCTCATTATGTTGGGGTTACTTCTAATGAGGTTGGTTCACTAGTCATTTTGTTTCATTGGTGATTTATCCTTTTTTCGTGTGCTTATTTATTCTCTTTCTTGCAGTATTGGAGTAACGATCACAACTTTTACGGCATCATATTGGAACTATCCTAGTGGTCATGCCTTAAAAAAATTGCATGGGATTGGTGAGTCCATAAGTTGTACAATGTCCATGCATTTCCTGCAAAGCATTTAGCTGAAATTTTCCTTGAAAAAATACTGCTCTTTTTTTGCCCATTAATTTTGTTAAAATATCGAAGTTTCACTAATCAGCAATGGAAAATTCCGTCAAATTGTTAATTTTATTGTATCTGGTGAATCATCTGTTGGATTAGAAAATATTTTTGAATATGGCCCACTGAGTAATGAGTATGATATTTTGATCGGGACTTATTGTTCTGTGGAAAAAGATAATGTCATGGGTGTTATTTTGCACAATTGAGTTTCAGGTGTTTTATTGAGATTCGTTCTTTGACTAGAATTCTGTTAGTAACCACCCCAATTACGAAAGTAAATAAATGGAAAAATAAGACTATTGTTAATTATTTTGTTAAATTTGGTAACAAGGAGAGAATATTTGTTAAATAAAGATATCAATAAATATACTAATTAGGAGAGAATAAGTCAAGAATGGAAATATTAGAAGTATAAATTGTTAAATACAGTAATTAGAAGAGAATAATACTATAATGTAATTATTAGTACAATATTGGAACTGTGGTGTAGTTGAAAATTGAAATACACGGTTATCAGCATGTGCTTCTGTTTTCTATGTCTCGAAATAAACAATGGACCAATTGGGAAAAGATTAAGGATTTGTTTACAATCACTATGTTACAAGTAAGATTTTTCTGTGGCCTTTCATTAAATGCATTATAATTTGATTTGATATGTTGCATTTGCTTTTCTCGCTTACAATTCCTTTCTTCTGAAATACAAGACCAACAGTCATTGAGTCCCAAAACAACTTCAACCCAGAAAAAAAATCCTCATTTAAATTACAAAAATGGAAATTTCAAGAAAATAAATGACATCTTGACTGCTAAATTATGGATAGGAGTGTAATGTACAAGTTTCTTGTTTTTGTCTTTTTCATACTAACCCTTTAATTAATTTTTGCCATGTGTTTTTATTTATTTTGTGGCAGGTTTTCACAGTGATACGAATGAACAATTGGTTCACATTGATACATTTTCTGCCATGAATGGAATATCTAGATTTTGTGAAAGTGATTTCCCATGGAGGTATATTTTACTTCTTTCTTTTATACATGCTTATGAATTATGATGCAGCTTGTTAACTCTTGCGAGGATCCAAGCAATGTTTGACTATAATAAGCATTCTAGACTAGTGAAGACTGAAGACATGTCTTTCTAGGCTTTTGGCTTTAGTATTTATGTTCTGAGATTATGTTTTCAATATCATCATCAAGATCGTTCTCACTTCTTTCTCTAGCTGACTCTATAGAATAAATTGATGTCAAGAAAAACTTCATTTAAACTACTTTGACACACTTTGTCTCTGCATAGTGTATCCTCCCTTTCCTTACACTCGTGCTTGTAGGTTCTCATCATTTCTTTCTTGATTTTGTTTGCAACAATCATAGGAAGTTACTTTCCACTATATATTGATACTAAGTTACATCTCCATTTTTCTTTACTACAGGTATTCTAAAGAAGAAGAAATTAGCTTGCAAGAATTTCAACAGAGGAATTTTACTTTCCTAATAAAGTGAGTTATCCATTAACTTGCATATAAATTGTATGGAACATGCTTTCTTTATGACTAGAGGTCCTGTATACTGTTGATTGACAATACTGTCAAATGAGCGATTTTATGCAATAAAATTGGTAAAGTTTGTATGTTAGACCCCCTTGAAGAGTATGGTGAAATGTTTTTGATAATGATTTGATACTAACTTGATAGTAGTTTGATACAAAAGACTTGAGACTAACCCCGAGATATAAGACTCTTGATCCTGAATAAATTAAGAAACAAATCCTAAATAATAATACGTAAGTTATATAGAAAACTATCCTACAAGATAACCTACGATATTCTAAGATTACAAATTGATCTTACGTAATAAACTAAGATACTATAACATGGTATAAAGATATTATATGATATCATCTAAGATTTAGGAATTTTCTTCATAAATCTGATCTTCTTGGTCGTTAACAGTGAACATCCTGTGATCAATGGATTCAAGTGTCTATTTACTGAACATGGTTTCTCAGGAATGCGCATCAAATTTGGCTTCCCACCAATCTTACTGGTAAGTAGTGGCTGCAATTGACAATCAGTCTAAACAATGAATGCTTTCGACCCTCCAAAATTATTTATCCGTGTTTGTACCCTTTGCAGGTTAAAGATCCCAAAGTATATGTCCATGGAAATTTAGAAAACATGGTTGTTGTCAACCAACTTTGGCCTGGCTGTCCATAATCTTTGGTCTGGCTTGATGAAGTGGGACAGCAAGGTTGTGTGAAGTTGAAATCACCACAAGGATAGCCTGTATTGTGTATTGTATTTTGTACTGTAGGGAGTATGTTGTTTGTCTTTAATCTACTTAAACATGCACTTGTTCCTGTAGAACGTATGATCAATGATATTTTTAACAAATATGTTTTTTTTTCTAAATTTTTGACTTAATTATACTTTTAGTCCCTCTCATGGAGGTTATTATTATTTCAGCTCCATATATAGTTCTATCATCAGTTTTCTATACACAAAGCCCTGGTCTGATTTTTTAAATTATTATAGCTGGGATTTGTTGATGAATTTGAAATATTAAATCATTTTAAAGTTTAAAAGTTAATTTAAAAAACTGATAAAATTTTAAAGAAATAAAAAGCGTATTGTGAAATTAGGTTTAAAGAGTAAGAAATTAGGAATTGTTTGTTTTTTAGTTGAATTTTATATTTCAATTAGTGAGATTTAAGAGGAAAAAATTAATCTATTTAAAAGATTTTTAAATAAGACAATAATTTATACTTTCACACATTTATGTAACAAAATTACATCCCTATGGATCTTAACATCAAACGGCACACTACCTTCGGGTCACCAATATTAATCCCATAGTTTACAAAGAGATTGATAGGTAAATCGTTGCATCTAACACGTACTTGTCCAGATTCTTTACAATTATTATTTCTACCATCGTTTCTCTATAGGTATATTTTCTTTATCTCTCCTAATTAACTTTGTTTTAGAATTATTATTATTATTATTATTACTCGCATGATTTATTTTTTCGTAAACTAAATATATCATTTGCGCGTCACTACAAAGACTAATTCCTTTGAAGTAGTGAGATTCATTTAAAGAGTTGACCTCTCCCCGTAAATGTTTTTTCATATACACCGATCAATATTTGAACCCTGAACCAAATTTTTAGGGGACCTAAGTATCTACCACTTGTGTCATACCACGTGGTTACTCACGTAAATTATGTGCAAGTTGTTATTGAATTTGTTACTTGATATACTATTAGTATATTGATGGAAAATTAAATTATGTGCAAGTTGTTATTGAATTTGTTACTTGATATACTATTAGTATATTGATGGAAAATTAATTTTGAACGTGAAGGCAGAGAATTAAACCCAAAAGAACTTGATGGAAGGAGGGAAGAAGACTAAAATAAAATCAATTATTCCAAAAGTTTAGAAAATCAATAAGAGTGGAAAAAAGAAAGACAAAGAAATACCTAAACCATCAAACTCAAATGACTGAAAATAAAGAGGCACGACATTGTTCATCTCACATTGAAGCTATAAAGTTCTAACAAACTGAAGGTGTGGAATTCAAGCATTGCTTGCTGTGAACGGACTGGTGTAACTTGTGAAGGAAGGCACTGGTTAATTAACTTTAGTTAAAGTCAGATCAATTAGACAAGTCCATGTTTGATAGAACAATCTTTGATTGAACATTACTTTCCTCTAGCTGAAATCTGAATTTGCATATTTCATCAGAGAATAGAGGGCTGAGACCAACAAAAAATTCTTACACTATTCAAGACATAGAACTGAAGAAGATTCCTGTGTTTTCATGTGACTACAACTTTTTAAGACATGTTGGACCAACTGAAAATGTTAATTTTAGAACATGACTAGGTTCATTTCCATAATTAATAGTTTAAATTCCATTTTTTGTAGTAAGTGTAATCTATTCAATAAGAATTTAAACCAAAACCAGTCTACAAATTTCAGTTGCAACTCTAAATCTCCTAAATCTTACATTAGTGTAATTAGGTTCAATCTCCTTCAAGATTTGGAAAAAAATAATGAAAATTAAACCGAAACTACTAAAAAAATATATTATTAGGTGTAGCTAACTTCATATCTGCTTCAGACAGTTGACAACACCGTGACAAGATGTTTAGACAGAGAATTGTGTCAATGTATGTGTCAAATTAAACAACTGTTTTACCAAAAAGGAGAGAAATGAAGTTATCTTGTTGATATATAAAGTTTTATTTAAACTTGATAAATGTTTCTTCAAAGTTCCAATACATATCATCATAAAGAAGTAAACACGAAAAAACAACAGAAATGAAAATAGAAAACATTATCTTACTAATTATTACAATGACTAGCACTAATGTTATCGCCACCTTAAAACTGTGTATGTTTGTCCTCTATCAGTTGCATATTCAAGATACATCCTTGAAAAGATCCAGCAAAGAATTTTGTCCACAACTTGCCAATACCTTACCCTCCATTGCTTCCAAGACATGATAGGAACGATGATAATTCCGAGTCCAAAAATAAATCCTAATTCCACACTTAATTCTACACTTAGAAAATTCCAGTCAACTGAACAAGCTAGCCCTCCACATGTTGGTTGTGGATCCAAGTCCTTCCTCTTACCATCTGGTTTTTCAGTCAATGGAGGTCCATACAGCCCATCATTTCCTTCAAATGAAGAAGCCAGAAATGACTGAAGTTGAGTACCTGTTGGAATCATCCCTACCAAATGATTGAAGGAGAGGTTCAAATAAGAAAGAAATGACATGCTTGCAATCTGCACAGGAATTTTACCAAACAAAGAGTTATTTGAGAGGCCTAAGGACTCTAACTGTTTCAGGTTCCCAATAGTCGATGGGATTTCACCGGAGAAAGCATTGTTTGAAAAGTTGAGAACATGGAGTGCTTTCAGATCCATTAGATCCCCTGGTATTAATCCTTCAAAGTGATTGGATGAGAAATCAATGGTTGTGAAGATTGTCAGAATTTTTACTAACTCCATGTTTTGACCTTTACTCGTAACTGTCACACTATCCTGATAATACAATCCACTACTATCGAGGTGGATAAAGTCTAGGTCAACATTATCATCGTCATGCTTCATCCTTTTCAAGGTTCTAAAATATTTTTCTGGTAGCTTACCACTAAAATTGTTGAAAGCAATGTCCACAATTTGAATCATTTGCCATGGATTTTTTGCTTTTGAACATACCAAGGTACCATGAAATTTGTTGTTTCGTAGTACTAGGACACTAAGTGTCGGTATGTTCTTCAGAAAGCATGGAAAATGACCAAAAATTTGATTTGTTCCAATGTCTAGTACCTCTAATTTGGAGCAGTGTGCAAGAGACTTGGGAACTGGCCCCAGTAATAGATTTCCATGCAGGTTCAAAGTCTGTAAAGCACAAGAAGTCGGAAACTTATCTAGGATTGGTCCTTGGAGATTGTTCCCCTTCAAATCTAATACCATAAGGGTCTTGGTCATTTTCATTAGACATGAAGGAATTGATCCAGAAATATTGTTGAAGGAAAGATCAAGCACATTAAGATTTGAAGCATCACATAAAAATTCAGGGATACTTCCATGCAAATAATTGTGTGAAAGGGAGAGAAAAGATGTTTGAGATCGATAATTACCAGTATCTTGTGGGATAATAGAACTAAATTTGTTCATGGAGTAATCCAAATAGGTAGCATATTCATGAAAAACAGGTATCTGCCCTTGTAGTTGGTTGTTATGAAGATCAACCGAGTCTAAAAAGATGTAAGTTAGATTTTGTAGAGGTCCTTCCAATTCTGTGAGAAAATTGTGTGAAATATTAAGTTCCTGAAGACTTTCTAGTTTCCAAATCCAATTAGGCAGTGCTCCTTGAATTTGGTTATCTGAAAGGTCTAGAAAGGCCAATGTTGATTGGTTTATCAAGAAACTAGGAAAAGTTTTCAAGTTACAGGAAGCCAATTTTAGATCGCTGAATTGTGGAAAGGATGAAGGTTCAATATTAATTGCATTCCAATTAAGAAATAAGTTGTTGTGTGAAATGTCTAGGGAAGTTAAATTTTTCAGCTCCAAAAACTTATCTAGGTGAAGTGATCCATTGATCTTGTTAAAGGAAAGATCGAGGAAATGGATCGATCTTAGTTGGAAGATAAATATTGGAAAAGGCCCCGATAGATCATTGTGACTCAAATCAAGGGAGTTTAATATAGAGGAAGACACATTGATGAATTCATCAAGTTTAATAAACTCGTTGAATGCAAGCAAAATCTTCTCTATTGATGGGAGTGTAAAAAGGGATGAAGGAATGACACCACCTAAATTGTTTTGAGAAAGGTCTAGGTATGTAAGGTGTGTGAGGTTGGACATTGAATTGGGAAGTGTTCCATTAAATTGACAGTAAGAAAGATCCAATTCAGATAAGTACCTCAATTTGCCAATAGAGTTTGGTAATGCTCCTGAGAAACTTGTGTAACCCACTCTAATTCTACGAAGAGATTCACTAAGTGAGTAGTTCGGAAATGAACCATGAAGGTCGTTGTTGTAATATAAGTCGATAAATGACAGTGCTGCAATCTGAAAGATCTTCTGCGGAAATGTTCCGGTCAATCCACGATATTCAAGACTAAGGATGGTCAGGTTTTTAAAATTGGCAAATGTTTCTGGAATTGGCGATGAAAAATTGTTCTTATCAAGAATAATGACGGATAGGTTCTCTAGTTTTGAAAGGGAGGAATCAACGGGTCCTGATAGACTACAATTGCTCATGCTCAACACTTGCAGCTCACGCAGCGGCAACAAGGCATTGCTCCATTCATGTCCTTTGGCTGTTATAGTTACATAATCTAAATACAGTTGCTGAATTTTGGTCAGATTTTGGAAAAACTTTTGTAGATTTAGGCTGTTCATTGTCAACTGCATCCCTATCGAATATTCAATGACAGAGAAATCAAGAGTAACCAAATTTGTAAGTTGTGAAATCTCTATAGGAATCTCCCCTACAAAGCTAGCATGTGACAAATTCAAATAATTCAACATCACCAACTTGTTGAATCCTGATGGGATGAGAGAATTGAATCTGTTTTCAGCTAAGTTGAGTCTCTCGAGATGTTGGAGGCTAAAAAGACTACCTGAATTGTTAAATCCACCAGTGATTGATTCTCCACTAAGGTCAAGGTCAATAACATGTCCCTCATTGTCACAAGTAACACCACTCCAATTGCAGCAAATAGTGTTTTTATTCCATAATTTTAGTTTGGTGGAAAATTCATGATCAAATGTGAGATTGTTTTTTAATTGGAGCAACAATGAGTGTTGATCCTCAAGACATTTGGAAAAGACAAGAGATTTGGAAAGTGATATATATGCAGTAGTAGCAGAGAAGAAAGGAACACAATGAAACTAATGTAATTTTCATTGTTCTTTAATTACTCTTGTTGTGTATAGAACTGAGAAGACATGGTGACAAATGATGGTTTTATAAAGCTGCAGAAACAAGAGAAGTTTCTTTGAAAAAGACTCATAAAGTTGCAATGGCAACTAAACATTGCATCATTTTAAAGTAATTCTCTTTTGGCCAATTTTTCTTTGGAAATTTTGGATCACTAAAAGTGAAAACAATGACCCTACATTGTGTATAGAACTAAACACAATTTGTTCTCCCATTCATATTGGGGTAGGTAGCATCATCCATTATATTATAATATCATAAAGAAAGTTTTTTGGATTGTAACTAGAAATTGTAAGTTGTTATTACAAATCATTAAATATTCCATTAGCTCGATGGTCTTAACCCATAAAGCATGGTCTTCTAAAGTTGCATACACATTCTGTCCCGAGTCCTCATAATCGGCTCTCATGTTTTCAAGTATTAAAACTTTATTTTCTTTGGAAAAATTGGATCACTAAAAGTGAAAACAATGACAACAAATTATTCATTAGGTTGTATTATTTAATATGATGACTTCCAAGTCTTCATTTACTGGTTAACCAATCTGTTATGGGACAACACAATAGTCATAGCCAGTTGTAGTAAGTAACTTAACATTATTTATTCATTTGTTTGTGTTCTTTTACTAAGTTTGATTCTGGATATCAGTATACTTCTCATCATTTCTTGCTTGATTTTGTTTGCAACAATCATGGCAAGTTAAGTACTTTGCTTGACCAGCATATAAATTGTATGGCACATGCTTTCTTTATTGTCAAATGAGTGATTTTATGCAATGAAACTGGTAAATTTTGTATGCTCATATCCTTATTTCTCATCTATCTTTTTATTTTTCTTTCTTTTCTTTATATTATTATTCACTATTTTCTAATCACCACTAGGATATTACGAATACATCACGGTCATAATCACAAAAGTAAAAAGGAAAAAAATTTAAAGCTATAAAAAAAATACGGTCAAATTTCGGATTATTTGACTAACTAAAAACATAGAATACCAAGTTTGATTCTTGTGTAAAACAATTATTGGTCAGATTATATTTATCATAAACTCATTTCCTTGAAAACCAAATGGTTAACACAATAAAAAAAACATAGAATGCATTTTTAATTATAATTTTTTTTTTAAAAAATATGATATTTCTTTGGACCAAAATATTTTGGATTGGAAACTCACTAGTGGACCCCATCATTATCATATATGATATCTATCTCTCAAATCCAAACATCATTATTATCTTCAAAAACAACATTGGCAACAAACAACGCATATCGATCGAGAGACAATGATCTCTTCCTCAATCACGGTCTTCTCTTCAACACATATAGCTGTTGAATCAACATTGACACAGCACTCTGAGAAATTGAATGTTTCTTTTTCACTTTCATCTTCCCTTTCTTATTCACATTCACTTCCCTTCAAACAAAGGGTCAATGTCTTTTACACTGACAGTGGAATTGGAGCAAGAGTTTCTGTCACTTGTTCAATCTCAAAGATTCACAATTATGGTACTCGAGATTATGAGAGAAAACTCAATGTCAAATGGAATGCCATATACAAGAGGATTTCGATGATGGAGAATCCTGAATTGGGTTCTGCTTCTGTGTTGAATCAATGGGAGAATGAAGGCAGAAATCTCACCAAATGGGAACTTTGTAGAGTTGTTAAAGAGTTGAGGAAGTACAGAAGACATGAAAGAGCTCTTCAGGTATAAAACTTTAATTGTGATTTTAATATAATTAGCTTAAAAGTCATATATACATTAATTGTGATTTTTTGGTAGTGTAAAAAGTTTTACGCCAACAGAGTAGCAAAGTTAAACTCTTGAAAATGTTGATACATGTATAAGGAAATGAAATTCCACTATAAACAATAAAATCAAATTGTGTAAAAAGTTAAAAACATGTATTATTATGGCATGTAATATGAGGAAAAAGTCTGGTGTTTTGTTCAATTGAATGGTGCTATGTTAGTGGCGGAATGCATTTTTGTGAGATGGTTAGAGTAATGTGTTGGATGTTTGGGTTTGTGTTGATTGGCTTGATTTTTCTCGAGGTTGAATTGCAATTGTGTTTGTTTTGAGTTATTCATTATGATTTGTGACACGAATATGATTCTACTAGTACTACCAGTGTTGTGTTTGTAGATGAATGGAAATTGTTTTCGGAAATTATCTGCTGAGGTTTGAATGTTAAAATAAAATTTGAAGGCAGGCAGTTTAAGGATTGAGATTTGTTTTTAGTTCTGAATGAATTACTGGTTTTTTCATTCTCTTTGAATTAAGAAAATAAAGTGTGTTAAATATTTGTGAAACAATTGTCACTGGAATTTCGAAAATATAGAAGTTGTTTGAGCTTGTTGATTTGAGACATGTGATCAAATAACTCCGGCCTTAAAATTGGTTGTTAAACTAACTGAGAAACGTACAAGTGTATAAATCTAGGTACAGGTATCAAAGTTGAGCTAACTTGCTTATGGAACCCTTTTATTGTAAACTTTGTTAGATTTAGACCTATAGAATCACGAGTTTGAGGATATGACCGAATGAGTCTATACCATAATGGTCATTTTCTTGGGACATGCCTATAATGACAATGATTAACTCAATTTTTATAAAACTCAAAAATCTCATATTTACGACTAGCATTCCTTATGAGGCTCTAGCTTTGTTTCTCGCTCTATTATGCATCATCCTTATAATATAATGTACCAGAAGAATGAACGGTGTTAGCCATCCAATACACTGCCATGTTAGCCTCCCTGTTGATATTAACTAAGCACACGCCACTGTTGGACCATTCTATAATACGAATGATGATCATCATAGTGTTATCCGTCCCCACTTAGTGGGATAAAGCTTGGTTGTTGTTGTTGTTGATCGTCATAGTGTTCAGACTTAAACAGAACAACAGAACTTGACAAAAACCATGCTCCCAAGCAACCTCCAGTGCTGGGACCAGTCCCCACATTTCAGCCATAAGAGCGCTAGATGATCCTAGATTACGAACAAAACCACCCAATCAGTGTCCACAATTATCTCAAAATACCCCAGCACATGCAGCCCTGCCACTATCCAGCACCGACCAACCAACATACAATTCGTACAGCATGTCTTAGAAGCAATCCATCTAATCCAAATCTCCCGATACCTCAAACTTTGGTTTAGAAAATGATCCCTCTCATGCTTTATACCTTCAGCTTCAACCGCTTTACGTCTAGCATGTAATTACACACGGTCTCTATTAAACACCACTTGATTGAAAACCAACTGATTCCTCTCAAACCAAATTGCAGAAATTAAGAATCCAAACAAAGTGGACCATTCCATGCCTCCAATCAATAGAACTTGGCAATTAAGATTATCTTTGATCTACCATGCATAGTGGAATTGGATTAATTAGTAGGGATAAAATCCAAGAATTGCTGCCAAATATCTTTGACATGGGAGAAATCTCTTAAGCATATGAATTAAAACTTCTTCCTGAGAACCACAGACAGGACACATTCGAATGCTGGAAAATGCACTTCCTTTACTATTTATACAATTCACCAATTACCTAAACTGTTGGTAAAATAAAAAAAATAAAAAAAAACTGAACTGTAACACCATTCTTATACTATCCACTTGTCAATTCCAGATTTGCAAACTGTCAGTGAAGTTTAATAATCTAGAAGTCCATTTCCCCTATGATTCTATTAAACGGAATGCTTCCTTTGGAATGTATGAAAGTATGACATTACTCACTGTTTCTGATTAAATATACTTCATTGCCTCAAATAATGTCTTAATATCAGCCACGAACGATTTTATGAAAGTAATGACTAATGAACATGTTTTGCAGGTATATGATTGGATTAACAATAGACCAGAGAGGTTCCGAATATCTGCAAGTGACGTTGCGATTCAGTTAGATCTAATCGCAAGAGTTCACGGAGTTTCTAGTGCAGAAGGTTTTTTTCTGAACCTAACCAATGATTTAAAAGACAAGAGAACATATGGTGCTCTCTTGAATGCATATGTTCATTCTAGATCAAGAGAAAAGGCAGAATCTTTACTCGAAGTAATGAGGAGTAAAAGGTTCTTAATACATTCACTACCGTTTAATTTAATGATGACTCTGTACATGAACCTTAAGGATTATGATAAAGTCGATATGTTGGTTTCAGAAATGAAAGAAAAGAAGATACAGCTAGATATATATACATATAATATCTGGTTGTCCTCTTGTGGATCTCAAGGATCAATAGAGAAGATGGAACAAGTTTTTGAACAGATGTCAAAGGATCCTACCATTATTCCTAATTGGAGTACATTTAGTACAATGGCTGCAATGTATATTAAGATGGAACTGTTTGAAAAAGCACAAGAGTGCTTAAAAAAGGCCGAGGGTAGATTATTAGGTCGAGATAAAGTACCTTTTCATTATCTCCTGAGTTTGTATGGAAGTGTTGGAAACAAAGACGAAGTTTACCGCGTGTGGAAAAACTATAAATCAATGTTTCCAAGTATACCTAACTTGGGATACCATGCTGTTATTTCTTCTCTCGTAAGAATGGACGATATTGAGGGGGCAGAAAAGCTTTACGAGGAATGGGTTTCTGCAAGGCCGTCTGATGATTCTAGAATAGGAAACCTTCTCATAAGCTGGTATCTTAAGAAAGGTAAATCAGAAAAAGTTTTTAGTTTCTTTAAGCATATGACTGAAGGTGGTGGATGTCCAAATTCGACTACATGGGAGCTTCTTTCTGAGGGTCATATTGCCGAAAAGAGGGTTTCTGAGGCACTTTCGTGCTTGGAAAAAGCTTTTATGACTAGTGATTCAAAAAGTTGGAAACCCAAGCCAATAAAATTGGCTGCATTCCTTAAGCTTTGTCAAGACGAAGACGACATGGAGAGCGCCGAGGTTTTAATTGAGTTGTTGAGGAAGTCAGGATACCATAACGATGAAGCTTATGCGGCACTCATTAGCAAAGATGAACTGTCAAACAGGATTGGAAGAATTGATGACGTTGACAGTGAAAACATGGATGATGATGACTCTCAGGTGTTGTTTAGCCAAGTAGATAGTAGCTTTTGATGCCTATGTAGCACCTACACTTAAAATTGAAGGTGTGTCTGGTGTCTAACATGTGTCAGTGTCCAACATTGACATTACACCAACACATGTTATTACATTCAATCACTTTCGTTTGTTCAAATTATCAGTCTCTACACGTCAGTGTCACTATCGAGTCTGTCCTCGATGTGTAGTTTGATATTTCAAATTTTGTTTTGACTTGTGGAAAATGAGTTGATAGAACATAGGGGAAAATATTGTAATATTCTTTTTCTCAAGCTTTTATGGCTTATCACAACAGTTATGAAGGGCAAGGTTCTCTTATGCTAGCTTAGGACATGGACTGTGATATTTTGCTCTAATAGGGATTGATTCTTCTGATACATGTGATATGAGGCCATCCTTGTGTATGTTTTCCATGACTTGTGTCTTTAAATTTGGACTGAAGTAGTGTTACATTGATGATAGTTTGGAATTGGACCCTTAGTAGATGGTACATGTAATATATCTAGGTGTGTGTGTTACTTCCTTGGCTTCTTTTCCTGTGTCCTCACCATTGTTGCAATGTCTCCTTTGGTGCATCCAAGCTGTAAAAACTTTATCTGAATGGAAGGTTTACTAGTGTGGGAAGTTGATGCAAGTGAGGAGTTATCATTTTTTTTTTTTTTGGGTACAAATCATCAATTTTTTCCTTCTTTTATCATACAAAAAATGGAATAGTACAATTCAAAGGTTTACATTCTAAATACAGAAATGATAGTTATATGCCTGAAAAGCTCGACACCGACCCAATTTGTTTTGAGGCCTAAAGTAAATTCTACTAAAATTATTCAAAGTTAAATTTTAATATTAATTCAAGTACAAATCTAATAAAATAAGATAAACTAATTTTTTTCTAAAAAAAAAAAGAGAAACTAATTCTAAATTGAGATACATAACGACTGAAATCTTTATATATTGTAGTCAACTATTGATGGTACCCATCTAAGTTAAATCATAACAATTATTATTTTTTAATGATAAATGTTAGTAATTAGTTGTTAAATTAAAATATAGTCTTTGTCCGAGTTTGAATTCAGGACCTTCAACTTTCTATCCCTTAATTCAAACCAATTGAGTTACTCAACTCTCTGCTCATAGCAAGTGTCTTGGTGAAGATGAGAAAAGGGGCATGTTGTTGAGATGAAAATGTTCCCATTACATCTTATTTACAAGGAGTCCAAATACATGTCATTGCTCCTCACACCTTATTAAGACATGAAAGGCACAAAAGTGGTATAACTCCACCCCACATTTATTTAGTAATTATTAATAGGAATTCTTCTATTGACTACGTACAATCCAAACACGTCCTTAGCAGCACCATCTGGAGGTAGAATGGGAGGAAGAGCATTCTCTTTTTGTGCCTTTTTGGGTTTGAGAAAATTCAAGCTTAATGTTATAAGAGTAGTATTATCTGTCGTAAAAGATAATACTTCACTTTAATAGCTTATTGTTGTAAGAGTTGTATTCTGTGTTCTAAATAATACTTAATACTTAAAACTGAGTTTATAGAAATTGGAGGACATAAAGTGGGGTATAGAAGAAGGGTATTGAAGAGGGAGGAAAATTTGAAGAAGAGACGCTGGTTAACAACATAAAGAGTCAAAGCACGAGAATACATACATAGTGGTATCATAACTATCTTGGTGTCTGTTTTCAACATGTTGTATTCCTTTATGCACTATAGACTTAAAAACTTAGACATGAAACTAGTACAAGTTAACCTGTTCTAGGCATGAAACTAGACATTCAAAAGTCAAAAAATAACCAACCATTTCTTTTTTCTCCTTCATAATCCTCTACCAAACATGCATCATTTGTACCTATTTTTCTAATTGGTGGATCAACTCAGTTGAGTCTGATTACATTTGTCTGGTTGAAATCTTGAATTTGGATTGTAACTTCTTTTTGAATCTTTTTTTCCTTATTTTTCTCTCTTCATAGTTGTCTGATGGTAATGATTTGTTTGCGTAACCCCCAGTCTTGGTGATTAACACAACACAGTGGATTCATAACTATAATGCATCTTATTTTTTAACCTGCATCTATGTCCAAACAGGCATATTACTAATCTTCTAAATTCAAGCCCTGCAAATCTATTCGCTGGAGTCGAGTATCGACACATGATTAAGTTGTAGCTATTTTGACTTAATATGTAATACAAGTGTTCTTTATTTTCAACTTCTTTGTCCCTAATCACTTGAAAAAGTGAAGTTCCATGAGGATGGTTCACCTATCTTCTAAACTTTGTTGTTCTTATATATCAGATAACAATCTTGGCCGCTGCTGAAGGAGAACATGAAACTTGAATGAAGCTTTACAAAAACTTGGATCCATTCCTTCGAGCAAATTATTAGTAAGATCAGTAATAGTTCCAAGTCATTTTCAGATGTTGTTAGTACTTTTGTTTTACACGATTTTTCTATAATTACTTGCAGGCAGTTGAAGTGTTATGGACCCCACAAGATGAAAATGATACTCTCTCAGAACGGGAGTTACTTGAAGATTACCCACTTTTGCGGCCTTTGTAAATTGTAATGGCATGCTTGTTTTTTGCTTCCAGTCTTCCACAGCTATTAGCTGAACTTGGGTTGTGATTGGGTAGTTGAGGGTTATATACTAATGGTAATACTGAAACAATAACATTAAAACCATTGATATTATCCTGCTACTCAATCTGCAAGGTTATATGAACTTGCAGCTGGCTAACAATAAGGGTATATTGAGATAAATTTTACCAGGAACTTAGAATATGTTAATTAATAACATCTTTTTTATGTCATCTAAGTTAGTTTAACCACAAATTTTTTCTAACATTACAAATTCAATTAGTTTACTTTTCCGCTATCGGTTATAGTCTAACCTATCAGTCATTCGTTATAGACTAATTTATCAATTATTCATTTTTTTTACTGCCAAATAGAACCGACGTGTGCCTTTGAAGTAAACTAAATGTAAATATATTTATAAATGTTCTTTAACTTTAAGCCTTAAGGTTTCCCTCAGGCTTGAAACGCCATAAGAGAACAATGGTAAAAGTGTTCCAATTAGACTGGTGACGACAAGACCACCATAGCCACCATAGAAGAGCATGACCTCACATAGTCAACGCAACCACCAACATCTTAGCCACCTTGGATTTTCCTGTTGCCCTAAAATAACTCTCAGTGCAGAGGATCCGCCAATAGGCATCTACGTTTCCGTCGAAAAGTGAAAGCTCCATAATTGACCTTATTTAGTGGGGATGAGATCAAGAATGAAATCAATAAATAATACGACCCAATTCGAGTAGGGATAAAAGAAAGGAAATTGATTATTTTTCATTCATTCTAATCACCAATGGTACACTATTTATATAAGCTGATGCATACTCATGACTGTAACAACTACAAAATGGCAATGATAGTTATACTAGAATTCCTAAATAACTTGTTACTAGTAAAAGATAAAGCATAATTAAACTAATCTCCTAAACTTAGGTATAAAATTAACAACATACTAATATTTGTTACATGGAATATATATCAGTGGTGGTTAATAAAATTTAAGAGTTTTTTTTTAAGTAGTTTAGTGGCTATAATTTCATCTCTTTAAGTAAATAAGTTGAAAATTCCAAAATTTCATCTCACGAGGACAAAATTTGATAGATTTAGTTTTGTTGTGTTTGTCTCTACATGATTTAATGATTATAAAGGTATAAGTGAAATGTGACCATCTCAATTAAGTCATAACAAATATTATTTTTTAATGATAAATGTTATAGTAGTTAGTTTTTTTTACGAAGTAGGAAGTATTAGTACTTAGTTGTTAGATTAAAATATAGTCTTTGTTCAAGTTGAAACTTGCGAGCTTCAACTCCTTATTCCCTAGTTCAAACCGATTAAGTTACTCAACTCTCTGGTTATAACAAGTGTCTTGGTTAAGATGAGATAAGGGGCACGTTGTTGAGATGAGAATGTTCCCATTACATCTTTACCATAAACATTTTTAAATAATTTTCACCGTTTACTTGACATCGGACGATCGAGATCGACACATTTATTTACAAGGATTCCAAATACATGTCACTGCTCTGACACCTTATCAAAACATGAAAGGCACAAAAGAGGTATAACTCCACCCCACCTTTACAAAACCTAGCCTCATCCAATCGATTTTAGAATTACAAAACCAAAATATCATATTAATACTTTTACAGTGTTATTTTATTAAAAAGATTTCTTAGCAATTTTAGTATACATGATATGTTAACTTTTATCCAACATACAACTTTGCTAGTGGTTATAGAATCTTGTTCTCTGTCAGACACGGTAATGGTATGCATTATTTTGTTCTTTGGAAATTGTTGGTTGGTTCATGTCTGTACATCCATATATATTCCATACTGTCCATTATCAAGATAACCATAATATGAATATTGTTGATACCAGTGACTCAACTAAATTGGTATAGTAGCTTACTATCATAAAGGTACAAACGAAAGATATCACCTAATATTACCTTTATCCCTACATAGAAGTTCCATTTTAAAGAAGAAAATAATTGTTCTTAAAATATAAGAATCATTTCAAATTAATAAATGCATTTTTTCTCTCAAATATGGTTAATACTACTAACTTAGTTGAACTTACATGACATACTTGTCATGTCTTTATCGTATCATATCATGTTCGACTATCTTATCTTATTCTTTTATATTCGGTGGGTTTTAGTATGGAGCAATGGATAAATTTCTCCATGTTAGGTCAATTTTGTCTTATCTAAGTATTACATGTAGGGTCACCTTACATGTAATGTCTTTTGCTATATTTCAATTTATATTTGTTTAAAAACATAATTTGAACTATAATGTTATCCTCATTGCCATTACAATAAAAATTTAATTTTAGTTCTAATTTTAATTTTTTTTTAAATTAATTCATTTTTCTTAAGGAATTACAATAAAATGTTAATGCCACTGATCAAAGCTAGACTACAATTTTTTTAAACGAAAATGTATTTTTTTTTTGTCGACAGAAGAAATGATAATACTTATTGATACTAATAAACATAAGTGAAAGAGTCGAGATTCGAACTCATTTATAGCGTTCAGTCTAGTAATTTTAGAATTTTCGACAGTTGAGTTAAAACTTATAAACAACGTAAATATATATTTACTATTTAAAATAATTATAAAACATAAATTTATATTATTGGTATTTAATATATAGACAAAGTGTAATAACTAATTGTATGTAAATTCAAGAACAGGGACAAAGTGTGTCAGGTTAATTAATAAAACATATATGATAAAAAAGTCTGAGATTTTTTTATGTAAGGAAAAAAAATCGAATCTGGTAACAAAAAAAATAAAATAACACAGTTTTTTTTAGTAATATAACACAGTTTTCTATTTGTACCAAAACTATAAATATATAAAAGTTAGATGACTTGTACAATTTTAAGAAAAATTACATTAATACTTTAATATTAAAATTCATCCAAGTTTTAGGTAAACATTTTAAAACAATCCTATCCATTGGTATTTGTTAATATTAAATCAATGACCCATGTTAAATTGGCCTAAGATGGAGAAAGATCACAATTTTCCCATGCTAAACGTCGCCTCTTTTATATTCCATCTTGACCATCAACCGGGTCATTAGTATCTTGGGAAATAAGTCAAAATTGAACATATGGATACAAAAAAGTATTTTCGAAATATAAACCCAAAATGGACAAATTAACTTATATATGTATGGAAATTGCAAAAGTAACTTATAAAATAAGTAACATAGCAGTAGATATCAAAGAAGAAGAAAAAAGTAAGATAGAAGTAATTGATAAAAATAGCTTTTAATAAAAAACATTTGGACAAGAGATTATTTGCTTTTCTTCATCAACAAGCATCTAATTTCAAGCAATAGTTACTTTTCCCCTGCATGTTAAGTAGAATTGTTGAGTGGAAGAAATACCAAATGAGACAACAAAGTTGACAATGTTTATCACAAATCTTTATAGTATTTTGCTTTCCTAGCACGTTAGATTAGATCCACAAAAGGGGTGTCATGTTGCAAAAGCTTCATATTTCTATTTTTTGTAAAGCCAATAATACTTCCAAGTATTCCAACTTGAATTATGCATCTTATTGTGGCAAAATACATCTCATGCTAGCTGTTATTTCTTAGTACTAAGTTACTTCCTTGTGTGCTAGCATGTTGAAAAAATAGTGAATTATTCAATAATTATTAGGTATATATGTGAATAAATAAAAACAATAATTTGGTGATTTACAAAGATGCTAATATATGGACCATTTATCTTTAACTTTTCAGATGTGGAATATATAAATCTAATAAAAGGTTGATGCCTTCCAAAATCTTAATTTAGATTAATTAGTGGCTTTACATTACTACTATAGTATATTTAATTCAAACACTGAAATTGATTTGGGTCACATGAACCAATCTTGAAGACAAAGCACCAGTTATCTGTCTAAGAGTATTGAAGGAAGTAGGAACAAAAGCAGGCTCCAATGTTGTGGACCAACACAGCAAATCCATGTCATGTCACCCACTTGTACTAGAATCTAAACACATGCAAAGTCCTTCAAAATTGTGGGACCCTTTACCCTATACACTCACAAATTCCTCACATGTAATCACATGAAGAGTGTGAATATCACCATAGGAAAAACCGCAAATTATTTTTCACAAGAAAGGGACATTAATTAATCAAACAATAAACGCACCATGCTTCCCTCTATTTCAAATCAAGTTTTGAAATTAAAGAAGAATTCAAAATCATTACCCAATTCAAATTACATAAACTTTTGTTGAAAAAGACCCAAACCACCACTAATATGCCAACTTGTAATTCATTATTTAAATCACTAGGGCCATTTGGATAAAGAAAAGTACTCACGTTTGTTAACCCCCTCTTGATATATTATTCAATTTTAAAAATTATCTATCGTTCAATTGGTAGCTACAATGACGTCAACATGCAAAGATTTTAGTTTGTACATGAAATTCTTCACTTTTTCGTATTTAAGTTTGTGGGTTTATCTGTTAGACTAATCGACAAAAAAAATTAGTTTTAGTTTTAAATATTATATTAAAATGAGGATCGAGTAGTTCAACTATTTTGAGTTAAAATATAAGGAGCGAGATATTCTAGTTTAAACTCGAGTGAAGGAAAAAAAAAACCTAATCCAACAACTAGTTACTAACATTGGTGAATATCTTAGTTTATTTCTTAAGATCAATTTCTAATTTTATAGAATCTTACATTATCTCCTATAATCTTTTTTAGTTTTTATTTTACCAACTCGGTATCAAATATATTAAACCATTATCATATGTCTCATATGTCCTTGTGAGCTTAGTTCGGTTGGTATGGACTCCGGCCATTAAAAAAAAAAACAAAATCACTATTTCCTTGAAGCCACTAGAATCTGCGTCCTAATTTTTTTTCTCTTTCCTTATTTTTTTCTAAACTATTTAAAGATGTAAAATATTATCGATTCAGCAGAAATATATGATTACACAACTGGATTTTTTTTGACGCAGATTGCACAGCTGGATATATGAATCTTGAGGATATAATATAAATAAAATAATCAAAATCAAATTTTAGCCCTCGTAAAAAAAACAAATTTTAGCAAAACTAGTTCATTTATTCATTAATTGTTGAAAATAATTTTGTTCAGGTTTTATTTATTTATGGTCTAACCCTAAAAAAAAAAAATATTTAACGCAATTTTTTTAGTTACTATGTTATTGGTACGGAGTTTTTATCGTCGCATAAGAGTGATTAATCTTCGTCAGAGAATTTATAAGTTACACAAGGTGAATTTTCTCTTTAAACTAAATTATTTTAGTATGTAAGAGTCACATCGAACCCCTGACCACCACATGCTTAAGAAACTCAGATCCTTTACCACTTAGATCGGTCCAATGTTGGTATTTAAATGGAGTTTTACGGTCATGATCAATTACTCTAACCTCAAATGATTTTATCTTAACAAAAAACCTCCTTGATCTCATCTCACTATAAAGTACCATTAACTACCTCTCTCATTTTCTCTCTCTATCTATCTACCTATATTTATTTATTTATTTATATCATATATAACACCTATTCCACATCAAAATTTCAAAACTTGTTGAAGCAAAACTTTGTCACTATCCATGGCAGAGTTAGAGAGTCCAATGATGCCAAAGTTGATAACTTTTCTCTCTTCACTTCTTGAAAGAGTAGCTGAATCAAACGATGAAACACAAAACCATCATAAGATCTCTATTTTTCATGGTTTGTCAAGACCAAACATCTCAATTCAAAGCTATCTTGAGAGAATTTTCAAGTATGCAAATTGTAGTTCTTCATGCTTCATTGTTGCTTATGTCTATCTTGATCGTTTCACTCAAACTCAACCTTCTTTGCCTATCAACTCCTTCAATGTTCATCGCTTGTTGATTACTAGTGTTATGGTTGCTGCTAAATTCATGGATGATGTGTAAGTTTTTTCAGTCTTTTTTTATTGCATAAATTCTGAAACTTTGGTGATCATTGATGAATTTTTGGTGTTACCCTTTTTTCTTTTTGAGTACACAAATTCATGTGATTCTTAAAAAACAAAATTGTCCTTAGGAATTCTATGTAGTTTGGTATAATTAATCAAACAAAAACAGAATTATGGTTGCTTGCTCTGTTTTTTTTTTTATATATGTGATTGTTATCCAAAAATAATTTGATCTGAATTTGAAGTGTTACACTTCAAGCATTATAGAAGAGTACAAATCTTTTCTTTTCTTCTATTATTCTGATGTGAAGTTTCATCAACAATGTCTATAGTAATAATTTTAATAATTGTATAATGTAAAAAAAATTTACACTCAAATATGATAAAATTTGGATGACATTTACCATACACTTAAATTTGTTTAGATTTTATAGTTAATTTTTGGCCAAATGCATTATATAGTCTCTAAGTTCAATGTTTATACCTTTAATGTTATATTCTTTTTAAACCTTCGATTCTCAAAAAAATAAAACCTTCATAATCTAGGGTTCGACTGAAAATTAAGTAAAGTTTAATTATTGATTGTTATTCTGAACAATTTATCATTCACCGTAGCTCATTAACAATTTTAGTTCAATCAATGGTTTTTTAAACTTTATAGCTATTATACTCTAAAAAGAATCTTGTTAAAAAATAACTTTAAAAAGAATATAACCTTTCTTGTGAATAATACTATGTCCAGGCTGGCTTTCCAACAAACATACAATCAATCCACCCATGTGCGTTTGCTAGCTAACTAGTACAAATGTACAACACAACCAATTGTTATTATAAATATAATAAATTTATAACAATAAATCTCAAATTTTGTTGTTGCATATTTTCTATAAAAAATAAATAAATTTGCATGATCTAATTTTTTTTTTCCTTTGTCTATGATTCATAATCTTCAGGTGCTACAATAATGCTTATTATGCAAAAGTTGGAGGAATAACCAAAACGGAGATGAATTTTCTTGAGTTGGATTTCTTGTTTGGTTTAGGTTTCAATTTAAATGTAACACCAGTCACATTTCAAGCCTATTGTGTTCATCTCCAAAGAGAAATGCTACAAATGCAACCTCTAATTTTTGAAGATTCTTCACTAAGTTTAGCAAAATCACTAAAGGCTCATTTATGCTTGAATGAAGACGAATCTTCCCATCAAAATCAACAACAGCTAGCTGTATGATTTATGCATTTTCTCAATGCATGTAATAGATTGACTGGTTGACTAGTTGTGTAAATGTAGTGAATCTGTTACTAATTGGCAATTTTAAAGTACTTTTCCATATGGATTCCTTTCATACTCTTTTTTTTCTCATATTCCTTTGGCTTATTCTCTACTTTTGAGTTTGGTATTATTTTGATGAATTGGATAAATTTTCTAGAAAAATAAATGTTCTAGAAAAAGAACACGAGTTTGATTCTTAGAGTCGCTCATTTGAAAGACAATCCAACATTGTTTATAAAAAATAGATATTTTGTTGGCGACTTGCGAATTAGTCTCGTAGCATACTTATAGGACCTAAATTATGGGAATATTTTAGGACGTCTACCGGAATCAAAGACGTTAACTATGGTAGAGTAGAAAAAAAAAATTTAAAAAAAAAGACTTTTTAAAGCTAGTACTATTATTCTTAGTGTAATAATTATTATGGTTGATACATCATTATCTCTATAGTTCATGATTTGATATTTGATATTATTTTTCTTGGTAAAAATATATTTAACCCTATCTTTTAAAAAATTAGTTACACTGTCGGTGTATGTTTATTTTACTCTATATGGAAAATGTGGAGAAGTCTATAATAAAGACATCCTTTGGATCCAATAAAGCAATCATATATGATATATAGAAGAAGCATTTTGTCACTTAAAGTAAGAATCTTGAGTATATTATTGATTTTTATGGTTGATACTTCTCGTCCAAGTCTAGATTCTAGCTGCATTTGCATTTGTATTGAATAACAAAGAAAAAGACTGATTTAGCTATTTCGTACAAAGTTAATAGTTGTGCCCACATCCAGTTTGGCATTGCATATATAAAAGAGAAATGAAATAAAGAATGTACTCTTGAACTACTATTTTTATGTGGTCAATGTTTTTGCATTTAAGGACATTTTTGTGATAATTGACAGTTGTATTGTATTGTGTCGATTATACTTGAGATGTGAACAATGAACATGTGCAATAATGGACTACACGATCGAGTTGTTGGAGTGGAAGAAGTGGTATGAATGTATTACAAGATCAAATTAATCAAATTATTAGTATGACACTAATATGATTTTACATTGCAACTACATTTAATATTATTTTTTTAATATCAAGGATTAAATACACATAAAAGATAAACGGATAATAATTTACATTGTTAGCTTTTTTGAATGACAAAATTGATCCCGTAAACACAATATTCATGAACCTAGAAGACATGACATTGTTGTGCATGACCATTTATATTCTATATAAAAGGTCAACAACCTCTGATTCTAGTAAGTCAAACTGATAATGATTTTCCATAATGCTACATGCTATTTACTACTTTTTTTCCTTGATTTTTACCATTTTGATTTCATTCTAAACTATTGACCTCTCAGAAACTTAAGACTCAATTGATATTACACATTAAGCCAAATATATGACTTTCCGATCTTAAGCCAAATATACGACTCTGTTGATTAAATTACAAGAGTTAAGAAAATTAATTATAGAATTTTTATTTTTTAAATAATATAGTATTAATTTGTTAATGATTAAAATTGTTTTGTTAAGTCCACTGTTCATGGTATATGATTACTTTATATTTCCCATCACTGAAATAATTAGAGCTATTTTGAGGAAAAATAATTAAAGTAGATAAAACTTTGAAAAAGAAAAAAAAAATCCTATAAAAAAGACAATAGAATTTTTAAGAAATTTTTTTCCTTTAGGAAAGGTATTTATTCAATTATACCGTTATCTGTTTGATGGATTACTTACTGACTAATCACAAACGATGCACAGCTGTTTTATTTTTTTGGATTAGATGCACAGCTGTATCTTAATCTATATTCAACCTTAAAAACTCAGAGTGTGCTTGCATAAATAAAATAATCGAAATCAAGTTTAACAAACAGAAAGTAATGCCACTACATTTATATTAGCTTTTACGCAAATAAGAAGTTTTAAAAACAATAATGTTCTTTGTCAAAAAAAAAAAACAATAACGTTCTAATCCAACTTGTCATGTGTGTACTAGTGACGGGAAACAATCGTGTACGTGTTTAGAGATTGTATTTTTGTAAAAGAGGTGGGTAAATTTGTCTCGAGAATGCCTTAGTTAAGGAATTTTGCAATCTTACTTTTGGAAATTTGCAAAAGAGTGTGTTTGTATGAGGTAATTTGAAATTTTTTTTAAAGAATTTAAAATTCTAGGCAATTTACCTCAAAGTATTTGAATTCCCTCGTAAAATTACATTTCCTCAACATTACATTACATTCCCCTATCCAAACAATGGGATTCACCTCAAAGTATTTAAATTCCCTCATAACATTACATTCCCTCAAAACATTCCCCATCCAAACACACTCTTAGTGAGTGACAGGATGATTATGAATTTGTGAGGTGATAAGTTATGAGTATAATGTTTTTTTAAGGAAGTTATGAGTCGAATGATGCTTGGTATGCATAAGTTGGTTGTCTGCACTATTGTTACTAGCCATCAAAAGTTTTTAGTTGGATACAGTTAATTCTGGTGACACTAATAAATTAAGTTCAAGAATGATTTGTCCCCATTAGTATACTACGAAGTAGATAAAAAGAAAATTAAGATTTTTATTTTTCCACCAATATACAAATTAATTTCACCGTGCTTAAAAATTAATTATTCCAAACAGTACTACGTAATAATTCTTTGTTATATTGATTCTACATCGGGATAAACCGCGCTTGGTAACATGAAACGAGTGAATTTCAATCACACGAGGAAGTAGGACTCGATTAAAGGTGCAATCGAACGGGGTATGAACTCATCAGCGAACACATAAGACGTGCAATACACTGGAATAAGAGCAACACACCACAAATATGTTTACAATGTCATCCATGAAACAATCATCTTAGCATCGATTTGCAAAAATCAATGATAGCAAATTGAAAGAAAACAGAAATAAACTAGAGTGAACATTCATGCATATAGGAATGTTACCTAACAAGAGCTAAACTAGAGTGAACATTTATATCCATATAGGTATGTAACCTAAACTAGAGCCAACATTCATATGCATATAGGTATGTTACCTAACAAGAGCTTGATGAGAGCTTAGACCCTGCAGTACAGCAAAGCAAACAGAACAGAGTGGAAACTACAACTTAACAAGTCAGTCCGTAATAACCCACACCCAGTGAATATTAATTAAATTATTAAATGCAGAAAAATGGATACTTAAGTTATGCATATGAAAAATCATGTGAAAATGTCAACTCAACATTGCTCAGAAATGGGGTGTTGTTAAATGAGCAATATCTTCTTAAAAGAACCCTCCTCCTTCAAGATTATGAATACACCATTTATGGTAGGGTACTTGATGCTCAAGACAACCAACGATGTGGTTCGGGAGTTGGAAAGGGTACTTGATACTCAAGACAGCAAACAATGTGGTTCGGGAGTTGGAAACTACCCTCTTGAATGTAATAATAAAATAATAATTAGATCCATTTGCGATTTCTTTGTCAATGTGACCGATTTATGTTGATTTGTGTTTGCCCCGAGCTTTTTCTAAAATCATGCAGGGTAGGGTGGGGGGGTAAAACCAGGTGCATGAAGTGTTCAATCCTTTTCTACTACTTTATTTTCATATTCACTTGAGTGATGGATTATCCCACTACAATGCAGAAGCAAATGGTTCTGTGGATGTCAGTAAATATATTAATGCTTCTTTAGCATTATCTTGCATACAAATAAATACTATGCGAAATCGGGAAACTATGCAGGTGACTAGATGGTAAAGATATTAATGCTTCTTTAGCATTATCTTGCAGTCCTCCTCAGGACAAAAACTCAAAGTAACAAATCATTCCAGCAGCAAATATTATCAGTTCATCATGCTTTTTACTTTCTTAGGATGACACCATATCACAAATCACCAACACATCCCAAAAAAATCATCTTTTGACTTTATTAATTCCTGAAGTAGTATTCTTATTACTACTAGTTAAACATAGTGCCGATTAGTTCACTTCTGTCCTGACTGCAGCACTGTAAAAACAAATAATCCAAAGTAACTAAACATCTCTTTAAAGACTTAAAATAGAGAACCAACTTTTTGATACATTCAGCAGATAAAAAATCCATTAATCCTTAACCAAACAAGTGGCATCTCTAGCCTTGGTCTCTGTCCAAATGAAAGGGTATTGGAGCAGTGACAAGTCTTTAACATTATCCACCCACAAATGGTATCATAAATCAAGGTTTGATTACACATCACTGCTAAATATTTCTTTTTCCATCGCTCACTAACTTGAGTCCATACAGCACAAATTCAATAACTGATAATACATCCCACCCAGAGAAGACCTGAGATAGCTTGAATTGACATGACCTAATTTTTGCGACAAGTTCCCAAATAGAATGCTATAAATAGCATCATTCTTTTGTCTCCAAATTGTAAGCTTCATAACATCCATAAGCTTCAAAGGCCGTCATCCTATTGCAGCCAATTTATTATGTTGGATCTGTTCATAGACAAATTCACTGGTGACCACAATGTGCAACCTTCGCCAGCCCTTGCGAAAAGATAAGAGATGCCATTTCGAGTATAGCAAAATCTCTAGAAAAATACATCCACTTATACTGAATGCATCCTAATGTAATACACAAAGCACAATGTCAAAGAGTTATCAGCTTACTTACCTCAATAATAAGATCCCGAACCACCGCTGCCCATGTAACTGCTACCGCCACCCGCACCCCTGCCAGAATACATTGATGAATATGAGCTGCCGCCAACCTACATCACAGGAACAATACATAAGAATATAACAAAAATACAGTCCAACTCCTTGAGATTGGTTGAGAAAGGACAGGAAGATTACATCATTTCCACGAGAAACGTAATCACCGCCATAACTTGATGAGTACATGCCTCCAACATCACTACTGCCATAAGAGCCTGATCGGAAAAAATATAATAAAAGTAAGTATAGAAAGCTCTGATGCTGAAAATAACAGATCAGACTATATGCAACTTAGTTCACCTCCACCATAACTCATGCCCTGCCGACTGCTATACACCCCGTGTGAATCTTGACCAGAAATAGAACTTCGGCTGCCACTACCATATCCAAGACTAGATCTTCCAACTCTACAAATCAAAATGTAAGAATGAATTCTAGGACAAAAATAGGATTAGGGTAGAAGAATTGAAAAATCGTCAATTTTAGATTAAACTAACCTATCACCATAAGCATCACCATACTGTGAAGCACTGCCACCATAGTCATACTCCAATCGAGCTCTTGATTGACGAGCACCAGTATCGGCGTATCTTGGGGGAACATCATCCTGGTTAGACATAAAAAACAGAGAATTTCATTAACTAAATTATGTTAATTAATGTATAATGAAAATGAGATCGTAAACAATGCAAGATACAGTTAAAAGAAAATTGCAGAAATACTACTAACCACGGCAGCGTAAGAACGTTTTGAGCCAGATAGAGAATCATAATCACGAGGGCGTCCTTCACGATAACTTGGATGGGAAGGGGGTGGAGGAGGAGGTGGCCTCTCATACCTTTGGCTGTAACCATCATCCACGTAACCTCTCCTAGGTGCAGCACGAGCTGTACTTCTAGGGAGATCAGAGTAGTCAGATCCACGGGGTGGATAATCCCTATAAGTTGGGCGTCTTTCAGAGGTCATCCTAGATCCATAATCTGCAGCAACTCTACTTCTTGGAGGTGGTAGATCATCACGCCGACCATAATCTCTCTTTACGCTGCTTTTTGAATATGCAGCATCTAGAAGACAATATGGTTGAATATATTAATCCTGAGAAATAATAAATGAAAGTCTGACTGAAAATTAAATTGTACATTACATACCAGCTGGTCTTCTATCATAAGATCTAGCTGGAGGAGGTAGTGGCCTACTTCTAACTGGTATAGACATGACAGGGCGTCTATCTCTAGCACTAATAGACCTGATTGGCGGAGCACGACTTCCAATTCCTCTTACCCCACGCGACGAGAAACTACGGGGTGCAGGACGGCTGCTCCAAGAAGGCCTTGACATTATTGCAGATCCGCGACTCGGGCGATAGTCCCCACGACCAACATGTTTTCCACGGCCTCTCTGAAGTGGCCTTGATAACCTAGCCCTCACTTTGGCCTGAAAGAAGATGAAAGCATTATAAACTGCCATGTTTCACTGTGCAGATATTGCTTTAAAATGACGCACAAACCTTTTTGTCACCTTCACCCAATTCTGTACCAGTAATGCTGTCAGCACATCTTATAGCAGCATCGTGTGAGCCAAAGGTAACAAATCCATAGTCCTTTCTACGAGCAGCTGGCATGTTCCTTGCAAGCTCAATCTTTTCAACCTCACCATATTTCTTGAGAAGATTTCGGACATAATCTTCATCCCATGAAGGAGGAAGTGCATCAATAAATACAGTTTTAACCTGAAATTTGACAAACCTGATCAGTAAAATGAGGAATAAATACATCTACACCTGGAACCAACCACTAGAAGGATAGCTTCTCATCCTAAAATAACCCTTAAAAGTAAATTCATAATAATATGTTAAATTCAGCATTTAACAATCAACCACAAAAGTAACAATTTTTTTATTTTTATAAATAGCAAATTGACGTTACAGTCGCATCGCAAATGTAAAAACTGGAAAATTGTGGGAAAATAGAGCCCACGTGATTCCAATTTCAAACTATATATCAAGCAAATAACTATATATCAAGCAAATGAATAAGATTAATATAATTAAATATAGACAACCAACAAATTTAACCACTGATGGTATTGGAACTCATGATAAGAAAACCATTCTACACATGTTCCGCTTAAAAAACCTTCAAAAAAACCAAGGAATTTCTATTCAGAAAAATACCTGCGACATAATTTCATCACCCGGGTCAATAAAAGAATCTGCAAATGAAACCTTTGCAGGCTTATCAACTCCAAACGTAACATCCCTCTTCTGCAGTCTCTTAAAGGCATCCATTGCATCTGAGCGGGAGGAAAACTCCAAGAATGCAAATCCACGGTTTGTTCCTTTATCATTAGAATCTTCTACCAAAGTTATATCCTCAACATTTGTAACTCCATAATGCTTCAACTTCTCCTTTAACTGGCACCAGAAGTTCCATTAACAGTCATAAATTCAGCAGAGTTCAAGATAAAATAACTACGAACACAACCCAACAATTGAATGAAGGTGCAAAAAAAAGGACCAAAACAACTAGACTTACAGCTTCCTTTGTCCATGTTTTGCATATGTTTCCCAAATAGAGGGTATCGCTGTCCTGACTCGGAGTAACACCACATTGTTTTCCATTAATCTGAAATTGCAGCGATGAAAACAAGTGATTGAATGCAATAAAAGTTTTAACTTTAAGCCTACTCTATTAATGAGAAGCCAAAGATTACCACTGGGTTTTTAAGCTCTGCTACAGCTCGTTTTGCTTGTTCCACATTTTCAAACCGCAAGAATGCAAATCCCTTGTTCTTTTTTGTCTGAGGATTCATCATCAGCCTGACCTCAGTCACAACCCCAACTTCACCGAAAACCTTCCTCAGATCATCTTCAGTAGCATCCTTGTCTAGGCCCCCAACAAATACTTCAAATTCTTTCCGCTTTCGCCTCTCCTTCACAACTTCACGATGTTCCTCTTCATCCACATCAGCCATCTCCGCACGCTCACGGTCATGGTCCTCATCAGCATGCTCGTCATCCTCTTCTCCATCAATTTCATCATGACCATCTTCGACTTCTTCCTCACCTGAATCACCTTCTTCACCAACATTTTCTTCAGGTTCTTCCTCAACTTCATCTCCCACCTCATGTCCCTCTTCCTGTTCAATTTCCTTCTCATCATAGTCAACCCCCCCATACTCCTCAGGTTCATACTCAGGATCATTATCCTCCAAATCTAGACGCTCGTCTCTCTCATATTCATCTATAGACTCCTTAACCTCCTCTTCATCTTCTGTCAAAAAATAGTACAGGTTTCAATTGGTCCCAGTCAAAACAGACTTAACTTTCAAACATCTTATCAATATTTGTTAATTAGTATTTTCCATATTCAATATTGCACAATGAATCCACATCAATGTTATCAATGGCGGAAAGCCTATAAAATCCTTCTTTTGCTATGTCTGCCAAAAAACTCCATGGTTGTTGTCAAAGAAACTGCCACCGAAATCTGCCACAGCCAATATTTGACAACATCGATCCACATGATTCCCGTTTAAAACCACTTCATGATTGATATCATGAAACATAACACAAACACACAACTGAACCGAAAAATAATTCATACAACAAAAAATTGAAAAATAAACAGCTATATATTCTTCACAGCTTATGCAACCTATTCAAATTACAACAAGCATGATAAAAGAAGCAGTAGTAGCTTACAAAAAGGATTTCTAGCTATAACTTTCCTTCATGTAATGATGAATTATAGATCTATCAAAAAACTATGCTTTCAAAAACAATATTAATGAATTATACCTTTTCTTACAACAAAACAATATAAAACTATCATATAACAATAACTACGCCCCAAAAATAACAATTACCATATTCAAACCCTTAAAATTTCAAAAACCCCAGTAACCCATAAACAATTTAAACAACCCCAGATAAAAAAAAATCAATAATTCAATTAAAAAATCTCACTTTTCGCCGTAATTTCAATAATTCAATTAAAAAAGCTTCCCTTTCACCGTAATTTAAAAAATTCAATTAAAAAAGTTAACTTTTCGATGTAACATCAATAATTAAAATAAAAAATCTTACTTTTTGCTGAATTAGCATCTTCTACAGCCTCAGGAGCAATTTGATTCATATCAATAGCTTTATCTTCAACAACAGGATTATCTTCTTCCACCACAGGTTTTTCCTCAACAACGAGATTCTCTTCAACCTTGATCTCTTCCTCAATCACCGTCTTCTCTTCAACAGGTTCAGATTGCTGCTGTTGTTGATTCTGTGCAGATTTCGCAGTTCCTCTCGATAATCTGCCACCCCTCTTCGAACCACTACCCGCTGAACCTCTCTTTGGCGTCTTTGGAGGCATTGTTATTGGAATGAATCGAAACCCTAAATTTCTTTGTGGATCGGAAAATTCGATTGAAATCGATGTTGAAAGTGAAACCCTAAAATTCTGAGATAGAATTGGGAATAGAATAACGTAGAATAAGAAAAACGCAAAACCCTTGTGTGAATAATAAAACAGAATTAAATAAAATTATTATTTATTAGGCACGGGATTCGTCCGTGACTATATATAGGTTTCTAATTTCCAATTCGCCTAAAAAAATATTATGTATATACCTTTTCTAAAATAACTCCTTAAAAAAAATGAATTTAATTAATATACACTAATGTACAAATATTTTACATTGATCAAATGTTATATTGTCTCCTTAATTAATAAATATGACACATAAGTTGTCATATTAATTTTTCCTAAAAAAAATTGGTCATTTGTCAACAAAAAAAAATTGGTCATATTAATTCATGGGTTAAATATGTTTTTAGTCCCTATAGATATACCAATATTTCATTTTAGTCTAAAAAATTTCTTCCACTTTTAGTCCTCCAAAAAATTTTCATTTTCTTTTTTGATCTCTCCTTTTAAGTAAACCCATATATAAAATTCATGTATTTGAATAAAATTTTGCATAAAAGTTTATAATATTATAAGAACCTCTCAAAACAAATTATAATTTTTTAACAAAACATGAATTAAATATGAATTTTCGTATTTGGTGGTTAGAAATTTGTATTTAATTTATGTTTTGTTAAAAAAAAAAAAAATTAGAGATTTTTTTACCATATTCTACCTATTTCTACACAATTTTATTAAAAAATACATGAGTTGGCTTAAAAATAAGGACTAAATGTGGTGATTGAAAATTTTATAAGAACTAAAAGTCGAAGAAAATTTTTAAATGGACTAAAACAAAAATTTAATATATTTTTAGGGATAAAAACATATTTAACCTTGATTCATTGATGCAGTAGCACATTATTGAATTTATGTATAAAATTAATTTACAATATGGGTGCATAACTTTAAATATACACTTAATCCTTTTATTATACTCTATTCACAGTTTTGGTCTCTTATTTCTAAATTCATAATTTTGGTCACCAAATTATAATTGTTGTACGATTCTTCACATACGAATTTGGGATTAAAATTAGGTCATGTGACAATTGAAAAGTCGACGTGGCTTATGAGTTGTGTAACAAATAAAGTTTTTAGTATTTTTTTTAACTCCTTTTGAATTTTGTGTGTTATTTGTTAGATGTTTAGATGCTTAGGGCCCGTTTGGATTAGCTTATTTTAGAGCTTATATAAAACAACTTATGCAAATAAATAAATTTTTATGTACTATTTATAAGTTTTTAAGGTAGTTTATGAAAAACTCGTTTATGAAGATACAATTTTCGTTAGTGAGAGTTTAAAAATTAAAATAAAAGCTTATTTATTTACATAAACTATTTTTCATAAGCTCAAACCAAACGGGGCCTTAGTCATGCAAAAATCAGCTAGAGTTTGCTTTCGTAAATCATAATCATCCTTGCACGCCCTATTTTTTAAAAAATAAAACACTTCCACATTTTATAGGATCAGAATTCAAGCTCAAATTGAAAACCTTGTCTTTAAAGATCCAATCTAATATACTTAAAAGTGCCTTAGTTCATCAGTCTTCCTAAAACGAAACACATGACGATGGTTTGAGGGACAAACTCGTCACAATGGAGCATTACTCATTTGTTATTTTTGTAGTTTCCTTCCTTTTGTATGGCTGCTTCTTTCCTGGTTTTCCTTCCGAATTTTTGCATCTAAGGGACTATTCTTCAAAGTTCTTGACGCTTGACGTCTACATCTTCAAAGTTCTTTAAAGATTGGATGGAATCAGGAAGAAGAAGAAGAAGAAAGAGTAGGATTAAAACATTTATGAAGATCTAGGGATTTAAACATAGCCCAAATACACGTTTCTTTCATTTTAGTCCATGTAGCCACTACATCGCTTGCTTGTCATCCAAAACAATATCAGCTCAACTTTTTTGTAAACTTAACAAATAAATTTAATGTTAGAGATCAAAGTGGTAATAGATTTTAGAGTATTTTTTTCTTTCTTCGAGTCAGAGACCACCATGAGTGTGAGATGCACATCCAGGAATCAAAATGATTGTTTCCTCACATCTTAGTATACGTCTCAAAAAAAAAACAGTACTACATAATTAGGATAATAAACTCATTCCTTCCTTTTCAAATAAATGTGTAAATAGAATGTTGACCTGTCATAACTCTGTCAAGGACTAAAAAGAGAAACGAGAATAAAAATGACCAATAAATAGTGTATAATCTATACTTCTTTCATTTTAAAATGAGTGTACTTTAGTAAAAAAAAAAGTTGTTTCAAATGAATGACATTTTCATTTTTCAATGTAATATTAACTTCTTCTTTCTAGTTAACGCTTCACTTAATACTATGTACACTACTCTTAAAACATTACTTTTACTTTAGCGATAAACCAATCAATAGTTAAAAAGATAATTTCATAAAATAATAACAATTCTCTTTCTTATAATCACTGCATTGCTTAATACGTGTTTAAGAACTTTAAACTATGTTTATTTTAAAACGAATGGAGTAATAAGTTGCTTGAAAGGGGTGAGTTTCTCATAATGAAATCATAAAACTTTTCATTTTGTATTTCAAATTTGATTGTACACATTCTTCTCACTGCATTTTGTATTAATATGAGTTATAAACGAGTGTCTCTGTGAGCACAACTCAATCGATAAAAATATTGTAACATGTATGGATCGAAATTCGAATAATGAATTTCTTACTTATTTATATTAAGTAGTGAAATGTTGATCACTGAACTGCTTAAAAAATAAAAATAAAAGAGTGCGTGAGATAGTTATTTTTTTAATTGATGTTATGAGAAAGTCTTAGATGGGCACAATCCAAAATCAAAATGATATTAATTGATGTGACTGATTTATTTATTTTTTTAATTTTTTAATTTTATTTGAGTGTGCATAAATCTTTTTTATCTGAGGTTGTGACTATATATATTAGACTTTCTCCAAAAGTATGTGTTAATTAGACCATTGTTCAATACTTTTATTTTAATTGGATCAACGCACCAATCTTAAAAACAATTCCTCTGTTAATTTATTAACCTCTTGTATAGGGGCGGAGCCGCCACCCGGCGAGCTCAGGCACTCACCCGGGCTCAATCGATATTTTCTTTATATTTCTTCCAACCAATAGCCCATTAACCCACTTAAAATAAAATAAAAAATTGGGCAAACTCAATACTTTCACGCGCGCACACAAGAATTTCTGACTCTATTTTTTGCCCAGACTCTATAAAATTTCTGGCTCCGCCACTGCTTCGTATTGAAGTTTCACCGGCTAACATTTCATCTTTTCTCTAATCAAATTATTTTAGATTGAGTACACAAAATGGAAATACATAGGTAAATATCATAACTCAACATTAACCTAGTGACGTTCTATTAGGCCTTCCCCAAGAAACCCAACACCACTCATGACTTGTCCAATTGATATTCACAGTAGAATTAGCATCTAACCTCCTAAATTGCTTCCAATCATGAAGGGTTGCCTTCAAATCGGCCACCTTTGCAGTGATGCTTCGACAACAATTAGCATGAACAGTGGTTACTGCCCTAAAATCTTTACTATCTTGGCAAAAACCACTAAAATAAAGGGTATCCAAGAATCTAACCTTGAGCCCTAAATGTCCAAATATACCAGCTTCAATGAGGTCAATAAGCACATCTTGCTCCTTTTTACCTGTGGAATTGTCTTTCTTTCCATACCATGTTTCAAACAAGGATATGGTTTTTTTATTTGACCTCACAAAGAAAAATCCAGTATTGATCAAATGTTTTTCTGACCAAGGATCACCAAGGTACTCGTCTGTGCTTATTTGGAGGTCTTCTGTCTCATTCTTGCTCAACCTTTCAAAAGGATTTCTTAACCACATTACATCAGTGTCCTATAGTGGGAATAAATTAGTAATATTAGAAAATGGAATGACACAATTAAAAATATATGAATTGAAAAAAAAATGCAATTACAACTTGTATATATTTTAGGCAAAAACTCTATTGTGGTCTTTTTTTTAAAAAAAATAAATTTTTCATTTATTTTTTCCCCTTGCTTCGATCCTTTAACTTTTAAAACATGAGTTTGTAATATTGCACATGTTAAAGTAATTAAAAGTAGTAAGTTTTATTGAAAAAAACAACTTGCTACATATTTAATATAAAATGCACAAGTTTCAAGATAAAATTACTATTTTAAACTTCTTCATATATGCAAATTTGCACATGATAGAAAAATCTCCAAAACATACAATATTTTCCTTTTTCCCATTTTCCTTTAAAAAAGTTAATACGATGTTGATATATAGTTACAATCTTTTAAGTAGCATGGCCAATTAGCCAGACCTTCATTCAAAATATCATATATTTTTAATTCAATTTTATTAAAAAAATAACAAAATTATTGTTCATCAAACCTAGAATTTGGGTTTCTTCGAACAAAAATCTTTGTCATTGATTAAGGTTCATGAAGAAACTTAGAAATCTCAAACTGGAAATCCAAAATTGTTACTTATACCAATATCATGATCTAATTGGATCATATTATTCATGGTCTAGTTGAACAAAATGTTAAGGGGTGTATTTCAGCGTATGAGTTCTTGTTAAGATTTGAATCCGCACTTATCACCACTCATTTCCAAGTGCCTACCATAGTTTGTTAGCGTAAACATCATGTGATACGTCATGTTACGAAACAACACACAATTTTTATTGGTTAAAATCCACATGCGTGTCACCAAATTTATATGAGATATTTAGTGGGATCCATGTGAATGTTTATCAAGATGATTTCTTTCGGGAAATTTGTCATTTTCCTTAAAAAGTTTTTTTTAGATTACCTTTGAATAATGGTGGGTAATTTACCCACTAACCAATGAAAATGAGCAATTTATTGGTAGGGTCATAATATTTCATGGATACCATCTAAAAAGGTGAATGTTTATTGGTTGAGGTAAATTACTCACCATTCTTTCATGGGTACCCTAGTTGTCACCCCTAAAAAAATATACATAAATTTTAAAAGTTCACGCTAAAAAACATCTTTTCACTGTTTCTTTCCTTAAAAAATATACACAAATTTTAAAAGTTCACGCTAAAAATCATCTTTTCACTATTTCTTCTATATAAATATTTCACTTATACATCACACTCACACGATCCTATATATGCTCCATCACTCATATACATACACGTACCCAAGACAATTTGCACATATACAAATGAAAAAGTCAACTAATTAAAAGAAGAGAATGAATTAAGGGTCCTCCAATTAAAGATGAACAATGTGTTTCAAGTTTCACGACACAATGACGAATCATTTTATATAAGTTTCTACAACATGTGCTCATATCCGTGATGTATTGCAAGTTTTCTATTTTACGTTACATGCATGCATGTGTTTCCAAATAAAATATTCGACTAGCTAGACTAGATCTTTCACAGTTCCCCCAATTTGCACACAATGTACGAGTGAAGTTTGACAAGTTCACAATTTTTAACTAATTTTTCTTATAGAAGTTTGCCATTTTCTTGAAGCAACTCAAAAGTTTCACTTTCTAAACTCACATTTTGAGGAATTCAAATTTGAAGTAAATGAACTTAGAAGATGATACATTTATAAGAATCTAAAACCTATTTTATAGGGATTGAAAACTTATTTTTAGTCCCTATAAATTTATCATCTTTTGTTTTTTTAATCCTTCTTCTATACAATTCCATATGTGTAGTCTTTAACAATGAGAATCAAATTTGCTAACCAAAAATATGTGAGCGACTATTATTTGAAGATAAATTTTAAAGAAACTAAAACTAAAAGTGATATATTTAAAAGGATCAAAATATAATAATCTTAAGAAAATGAATTTTTGACTCATGTAAATAATGTTTTAGAAAATAAAATTGATTTTTGATTAACCTTTCTAATGTAATTTGGGTTTTGAAAATTAAAATTATAAATATATACAATATAAACTTGTTGCATCAATATTTAGAGTTTGGTTTGACAAACACAATAAGTTACTCTATAGCTGATATTTTATAGCTTGTAAATTCATATGACCAAAAAAAAAATGCAACCTTTGTTTCTCATGGACTCATAACTTATTAAAAAAAAACTCGTTTGATATGCAACCTTTATTTCTCATGGACTCATAACTTTAACTTATTTTTATTAGTTTATAACGTTTTTTTTTATGAGTAGTTACTTCAAGTAAGCTTATTGCTTCAATTCAAACTCATAACTTAGCATTTTTTCTCTCTCAATCTATCCATGTTATCTTAATTGGAAAAATTAAATATTAATTAGACATATTTTTTATGTCATTTTATATTTATAACTTATCATTCAACCATTAATTTTATCGAACATTACAAATTACACCAACTAACTTATAAGTTATTGGTTATTTGCTCATCTACTATTCGTTTTTGTCTTTAGCAAATAGTCTTAGACTATAATTTTTATGAGAAATGATATTTGTACAACCATTTTGGTACAACTTTTGTACAACTTTCTCTTTCATACTCACATTATGTTTTTATTCTCTCTCTTCTTTTTTCTCTCTCTATTGTTTTTAACCAATGAAAAGAGAGAACAACAAAGTTGTCTCAAAGGTTGTATTAAAATGGTTGTTAAAATATCACTACTCAATTTTTATAGTGTGATGGTTTCATAAAATAAAAAATATATTTTTTGCATGTACTTCAACATGAAAAGGAGGCACTAACATGCAAAAATAAAGGAAACGTACCGTGAAAACTAAGTTATATCCATGTTTTAGAACTTCCAAGAGGAAAGAAGTCCTTCTCCACATCATCTTGATGAATTCTTGAGACATGTAGATTTTCTCACCTCCAAAATCAACACCATCTGTTTCCAATCTATAACAATTCAACCTCAAAAATTGGCATCGATCGTAAGCCGTTTGATCAACGGCTACGATGAGAAGGTTATCAATCAAAGATCTTGTTCCTTCTCCAAGCCAAAAACTGCTTAAAAATAGATCAAACATGGTGATGGCATCACCCTTTACATCTTGTTCTACGTAAGCTTTATTTACTATAGCAATTATCACCGTTTTGTTATTTCCCATTGAAGCTTTGGCCAAAGCTTTGTCAAGTCCATCACCATATGCTTCATTAATATTGGAGCTCTGCATTAATAATAAAGAAAAACAAATTTTTAAAAATTTCAAGCAAGTTGTGGTTAGAATTTGAGTATAACTCAATCTTACAAAACTCATTCGTAAGACGAAGATTGTCTCCACTTATAAATTAAACACATCAAGTTGTATCTTATCGTGTGTTGGATCTAACTACCATACAAAACCAACTTATAAGATGAAAATTGTCTCACATATAAACAAATTTTCAAGTCCTGTCTCATCAAATATGAGTTTCTTATCACTCATAAAAAATATCAATTCCTAGTTTCTTACATGAACAAACAAATTAAACTTATTCAAGTAATAATATTTAAAACGGAGCCAAATTTATGGATTTTTTATAGGTAAATATTAGTTGTTAGTATATTGTTAGAGGGTAGGGGAAAATGTTAACAACAAGGTTGTACCCAAGACCTCCTTTTTATACTCTTTCAACGTCTCAATCATTGAACCACTGAGCTACAACTTTAGAAGCCCAAATTTATGGAATACATTTATATGCAAGAATATAATATTATTGTATTCTTTATGTAAACAAAAACAATATATTGACATATAGCTAGAGTTATTGTGATCATATATAGGAATATGTACATGGTTTTGAAGGGGGTAATTAAGGGGGGAAACCATATATATTGGCGATTTGAACGTACCATGTTTAATTGCTGCTGGCAGAGTGGTCCATTGTGAGATAGAAGTAATTGGGTGGAGAAAGATGAGAATGACCAATGGTAGAGGAAAATGAAACCAACAAAGAGTAATGCTACCATTGCAAAACTCCCAAGTGTTTGCCTAAGACTATCCATCATTAATTCTTTCTATACCTCTATGTTAGGATATTGAACAAATTAAATCAAGATGAGAGCTATGTATATATATAGTAGTGCATCCTTTCTTGAGGGGTCAAAGGTTTGGCCGTGTAGAGTTGGCAAAGAAAATAAAATTATTTTTCTTGGCCGTGTAGAGTTAGCAAAGAAAATAAAATTATTTTTCTTTTGGCGTTGCTGACTTGATAATTGTCCAAGACGCAATGGAGAAAACAAATAAATTAACTAAACTGATCTTCATCATTTTTTATTTTTTTTTGGTGGTTGGAGTTTGAACCTGGACCTTGCATATATTATGTCATCCCTACCAACTGAGCTAAGCTTACGAAGACCTATGTCATATTGCTTAAAAATATAGTATTAATTTTGGAGTTGATAATAATTATCATGGCACCTAATAAAAAAAAATTGTTAGGCATTAGGGTCGATATTAATTAGTCCCTTTAGCTCATATTATAAGAAGATAAATTTAAAAATTATTAAAATCAATAAATTTTGTTGCCGTCATCGATTTTGGACTTGGTGGGTTAGTTTGTTTTCTTAAAAAAAAAAAAAATTCAAGACATTAAGAGTTAGTTTGATGACCAAAATAAGAGAGATATGATAGAATAAGTTATCAATTATCGCATCATATCGTAATTCACTACGGGGCTGGTCTAAGGGTAAGGCGACCCAAACCATCGCTTTAGGCCCTCAAATTTAGAATTTAGAATAAATGTCTCACAATAGACAAAAATGTGTGTGTGTATGTATGTATATACAAACGAATAAAACCCACTCGACAAATGAATTATACAACTTTGTCATGAAGCAAGGATGGTAAATGCGAGGTTTTATGATGCTTACAACATGGGTTCAAAACTTCCCCATACAACTTTACAACACTTCCAACAAAAAAAAAGCCAGTGCTGCACTTACAACACTTCCACTTATATAATGCAATATTTATTTTTCTTTTTAATTGTAATGTTTTTTTTTATAAAACCTATAAATTTATATTAATTATTCATTTAAAAAGCCTCATATCATAGCCCGCTTTAGGCCTCAAAATATGTTGGGACGACACTTTCCAATATTGGTTGAGACAATAAAAATGTTATGTTTATCATGATTTTTATGATGCCTCTCTAATTAGAAAAATACTCTTCTCCCAACAAAAAACGCTCCCTCCTAATTGAAATGACCAAAGTACCCATGCGTGATTTAACTAACGTTGTGTACTTCCTGCGTGAGTTAACTCACGCACCTTTGGCCGGTGGCGGGAGTTAACTCACGCACCTTTCTGCACCACATAAAACTCGTTTTTTGGACGGTGGTCAGATGGTAAAACACATTTTTGACTCACCATAATGGTTAGGTACAACCTAGGCTTGCATTGCCCCTATAAATACTCTTCCAACCTTCACCATTTCTCACATTCTCTCCTCCTCTTCCTTCTACAATAACAATAAATTTGAATAAAGTGGCACAAGTACACAAAATCAATTAAAAAAATACAAAATTTTATTTAGTTTTAATTTCATCTACATTGCATTACATTCTCCCTAAATATATGTTGGATTTTAAGTTTAATTTTTAAAAGTTTACTGAAAATCTTGGCATTGAAGTGTTATATACTTCAGGTAGAGATTTGTAACTTTCTTTGAAAAGTTGAAAGAATGAAGAGAACAACACATGTATTCTAGCAAATCAACTTTATAGGTTTTCACATCAAATTCTCTCATATAAGATAAGTCGTCACAGAAAGGAATGCATTCCAAGAGGTTGCTTTGAACTTAATCTTACTGCCCTGCCAACTAGCAAGTTTCAATTGATAGAGGAGCATGATCAAGCTCAAAAGAAACTCTTAGAGGTGCATTCCCGTCATCACAAAAAATAATGCATTCCAAGAGGTTGCTTTGAATTGAATCTTACTGCTCTACCAACTTGCACGTTTCAATTGACAAAGGAGTACGATCCAATTCAAAGAAACCTCTTAAATGTGCATTCCCTTCTATGACACTCATCCTATACGAAGGAATTCGATGTGAAAACCTATAAAGTTGATTTTCTAGAATACATGTTGTGTTCTCTTCATTATTTGACTTTTCAAAGAATCTTCAAATCTCTACCCTAAGTATGCGACACTTCAATACCAACATCTTCAGCAAACTAACAAGAATTAAACTTAAATTCCAACAAAATAAAGACACTACATAATAATGATACTACCTAAACATAGTTTTATGGCGGAATCAAACAGTTGAGAATATCTTCATGCGATCTCAGCAATGTGACAAACATATCGATCCACAAAAACATGTTGTGCTGAAAAAAATCGAGAACATGCTCATCACATCGTCGTCGCCCATTAACTTCGGCTGACTGAACGTTATTCTCCCCTCGTCGAACGTTGGACGTTCATATCAAACGTATTCCACCCTCCTTGTGTCTCCGAGGTTGAGTCCTTGGTTGATTTCATTAAGTTGATCCTTGAGACCTTTTAACGTGGCATTAATGTACCAAACCTTGAACAACTGAGGATTTCCACCGTTGAAGTGTATGCAAACACTGAACAAATCAGCCATTGTTTCAAATCTACACCATAAAAAATTAACAATCAATGAAAAACTCATTCAAACATTTCATCAAACACTTGGAGTGCAAATTATACATAAAACCCTAAAACTCATAACTACAACATAAACATGTAAACATCTAAACAATTAAGCAATATAAGTCATTTAAATGTAATATTGTATAATTTCTTGCAAAAAAAAAATCAAAATTTAAACAAAATCCTAAAACTAAAAATAATCTAATTTAAGAGAAAAAATCTAATATATAAACATAAAAAGGTTAATGGTGTTTGATTATGAAAACTTACTTGTTATTGGAGTGTTGTTTGATTTGAATTTGAATGAATTTTTCGATTTGGGTGATTTGAGAGAGATTTTGGAGATTTTAGATGAGAAATGAAGAAATGAAGTTCTGTCTGGCCTTTAAAACGACATGCAGCGTGAGTTAGCTCACGCTGACCTTCAATATGACTTAACTTGCACAACGCGAGTTAAGTCACACATGATTAAAACATTAATAGAGACATTTTTCAAAAGTTTGATTGGGAATGAGCAAAACTTATTGGGAGAAGAGCATTTTTCCTCTAATTAAAATTAAAGTAAACCATTATTTTGGGTCTTGAAATTGTATGTGTCTAAGATCTCAAATATACGAAATATTAAATTGCTATCCATAATAGTTTATCATTAGTCAAAATGCTTCCTCTATTAAGAGCATCTTCAATGAAAATGTTTTAAGGGAATTTTATAAAATGGTGAACTGTTTCTTATTTTTCTCTCCTCATCAGAGGAACCATGGTATGGTGGTATAGGTAGTAAAGAAATAGTTTTTTTTTTGTTTGTTTTGAGAGCAGGTAGTAAAGAAATAGTTGAAGTAACCTAAATAAACTACCGTATCACTAGATTAAAAGTTGATTTATTTTCTTAAAATTAAAAGTTAGAAGAAAAAAAATCATTAATAGTGTGAGTTTCATAAAAAGTTGCTTAATTTTTCTACCATTTGAGCAAAATATACTTAATTGCATAAATAAGTGTGTGACATTGTAAGAGCAACTGAATAATGGTTATGGTATCTGATACATTTTATGTTGTATTTGTTGTCAGCAGACAATACACACCACACAACCTTAACTCTTTTTTCTTTGACATTGCTGAATATGATATGTATATCTTAAGCAAACTCTAGGATAAGTTGATCAGAAATAGGAATTATATTTGGACCAACTTGGTTCCAATAATATTCATGGTGCAGAAGGATTATAATTGCAATTTTCAATGTCGAGCATCTTCATTTCAGGATGTTTTACGACTTAATTTGACAAGATTACTTGAATTTAGCAAAGGGATCGATTAATGTTAATCAACAATCATTTTCTTTTCTTCATTTGATTACATTGAAGGAACATCTTTATCATTAAACTAAAAATTATTATACAACTTCAAAGAATCTAGGTGTCCATAAGGTGTCACCTCAATGTCAAGAGCTTGCATATGTAATTCTAATGGAGAGTTCAAATTATCTCGGATACAATTGTAAATGGTTATTAAAGCTCCTTTAATGATATTTAAAAAAATATATATGAGGTGAACAAAATTAACTAAACAAAGAATGCATAATGCAAAAGAAAAAAACTTGCAACTGATGTAAATTACATTTAGCTTACGTCTAAACTTCAAGACTTATTATGGTACTTCATATATGCCATAACAATGCCAACCATAATGGTCCATTTGATGTCTTAGCTCATCGATAACTAATTAACTATCTTGAAATTTAAATTTAACCTATTTGACTCATCTAAATTAGAGATTGTCCGCTAGTTTTAGCTTATGTCCAAATTTATAGAAAGTGGTAACACATTTAATTCAAAGAAATCATGTAGTTACTTCAAGAAAGTTTTAGATGTATGTCAACCACTTACCTCATGAAGTAACTTTCATGGTGCAGGGGGATACTTACTTCTATTGCTTTAATGAGTTATGTGCAATTGGAAATGGAGTTTTGATATAATAATAATATAAAGTCTCCAAACATTAATAGCCTTACCCGAATCATGATTTTTTTTTTAATCTTCGGGTTCTCTAGAAAAATAGGTTAAGGTAATATGAATTTCGATCGAGATGGAAACTTCTTCTTGAAAATTATTTCGTCTCAGAATAAAACTCAGGTTCTCCTGAACAATTCGTTCTTAGTGAAACTCATTAATCATTTGAATCCAATTGCTTAGTTAAATACCCAAATTATGATCTATGTATGAATTTTAATATTGTGCATGTTCACCAATATCTTCAATTATTAATATCTTCCAAATGAAGTTTCACAAGTTCAAAGATCCCATTTTTGTTCTACCAAATGTCTATTTTAGATAGAGTACACAAAGTAGAAATGCATATGTAAATATCGTTATTCAACTAATAAACAATTACTAGTTGATGATTAACACATTGTTCTGTTAGGTCATCCCCAAGACCTAAAACACCAATCGTGACTTGTCCAATTGATATTCACACTAGAATTAGCCTCTAACCTCCTAAATTGCTTCCAATCATGTAGGACTGCCTTTAAATCAGCCACCTTTGCAGCTATGCTTCGACAACAATTGGCATGAACAGTGGTTACTGCCCTAAAGTCTTTACTATCTTGACAAAATCCACTAAAATAGAGAGTATCCAAGAACCTAACCTTGAGTCCCAAATGTCCAATTATACCACCTCCAATGAGGTCATGAAGCACATCTTGCTCCTTTTTTCCTGTGGAATTATCTTTCATTCCATACCATATTTCAAACAAAGATATGGTCTTGTTATTCGACCTCGCAAAGTAAAATCCAGTATTGATTGGGTGTTTTTCTGACCAAGGATCATTAAGGTATTTGTCTGTGCTGATTTGAAGGTCTTCAGTCTCATTCTTGCTCAACTTTTTAAATGGATTTCTTAACCACATTACATCAGTGTCCTGCAAAATTGAATGTGTGATAATGAATTAGGAATATTTGAAAATGGAATTATGCAAGTAAAAAAAGCTCATCAACTGACCACAATTGACTTTCCTATTTTTCTTCTTCTTTGGAATAGCAAAATTTATTACTCCCTCCGTGTTTCTTTTTAAGTGTCTTTTTAGAGTGAATTTTTCGTTTCTATTTAACTGTCGTTTTGGTATTTTAATGATATGATTTGTCAATTACACCCTTTGTCAATTATTCATATATTTTTCAATAAAACTAATTAATGCTATATATTTGGAAAACTAAAGTTTGTTTTTTTAATCAAAGTTTGTTTGTTTTGTTTTAAAACAAAATTTGTTTCTTTTTATCTTCAAATTTAAACAAAATTTTGTTACCTATGATAATAGTTTTATGAAGAGTTAAAATTCTATAAATAACATGAGTAACACTTGTTAAAAATTTCAAGAGATATGCACAATATTTAGAAAATTGAAAATTTTGTTATGAGAAAAAGATAAAACGCGCAAAAAATAGGAATCTGTTGGAGAAAGAGAGTAGTAATTAACAATTGTTTGTTACATATTAAATTTATTGGAAAAATAAAGTATGTGCACAAAAATAGGAAATTATTAGTGGATTAAAATGAGGGTATAATAGGAAAAAAAGTATGCAAAAATACACATCGCTATTTTTGTGTTAAAATTCTAAAACGACACTTAAAAAGGAACGGTGTGAGTAATAACAAAGAAGAGTTAAGTACAAGTATTAACTTTCCAAATTTGGGCCTAACTCTCTTAAAAGCTTCTCATGTATTCCTAAATGCAAACACTGAACTCAACCACCTTACCCTAGCAACATATAGCAACAGCTGCAAAGGACCTTATATATATTGATTTTTTTTTTAGAGGTTAAAATATTGAATTGAATGACGTATTTGGAGAAATTAATCGTACAATATTGATATTGCTCTTTTGGTACATTCGTCAGAAATCTTAATTACTTCAACAAAAAATTTACATGAAAGGGGTGACATATCACATGCTAAGGAAATTATTTTGAATCTCGAATGCTCACTTAAATGCATGTTTTTTCCCAACTCACAAATTTAGATTGTGAAACTTACAGAGCCACACCCATTAGGTTTAGGATCATTTTTCAATTCGACTATGGTTTATTTGTTAATCACACATAAGTATATTTCTTAATTAATTGATTCTATTATATAGTATATATATTCTTAGCTAAAACATATATAAATTATACTTGTCATGAATAATCTTTTGTTGCCTATGCATGTCAAGCCTTACCCCAGCTGATCGATTAATCTAACAATCTAGATATAATACTTTCAACCGATAGATTAATACACACGGACACTAATTTAGGCAATCCAAGTTTTTGTGTAGTGTCATATGGAGTACTAAGGCCCCGTTTGGATTGGCTTATTTTGAGCTTATCTGGGCTTATCTATTTCCATAAGTCTTTTTAAAGGTGTTTGGGTAAATAAATAAAAATAGCTTATCATAGTTTCATAAGCTGCTTATGCCATATTTTAATAAGCCTAAATTTTCAGCTTACCCTCTGGCTTAACAAGGAGCTTATGAATTTA
>Ga0228711_1000182_pt1 | contig 62276 bp, 33 predicted proteins | sample MedpolnodulmetaG_2_FD_177996 | JGI IMG/M metagenome (GOLD analysis project Ga0228711, IMG submission 177996) | Root nodule microbial communities from Medicago polymorpha collected in Santa Monica, California, United States - brown nodules | ecosystem: Host-associated > Plants > Roots > Nodule...
ATACTTAAGACAAAACAAAACAGTGAAGTGGGTAAAGAAAAAAAAAACTGATTAGTTATTAATAAAAATAATCGGGCTTTCGGGCTACCCGGAGCCCGCTCGGGCTAGCCCACCACGGGCTCGGGCTAAAAAGCCCTCGTACTAATCGGGCTAAAATTTGGTTGTCCAAGCCCTTCATTTTTCGGGCTTTCTCGGCCCGGCCCGGTAGGCCCGGCCCATTTTGACAGCTCTAGCTACAAGTGAGCTTGTGTGGTTAAAACATTTACGGCAAGAATTAAGTTTTTGTAAGGTTGGTCAGATGGAACTCGTATGTGATAATCAATCAGCTTTACACCTCTCCTCCAATCTGGTTTTTCACGAGAGAACAAAGCATATAGAAGTTGACTGTCATTTCATTAGGGAAAAGATTCTCTCTGGAGTCATCAAAACCTCATTTGTCAATTCTAAGGATCAACTTGCAGATATCTTCACTAAATCTCTACGAAGTCCTCGGATAACTTACATATGTGACAAGATTGCATATGATATGTATGCTCCACCTTGAGGGGGAGTGTTGAGATATTGATATTTATTATAGTATGATCTGTTAGTATCATTAGGAGTTATGAAAGGATTGCATTCCTATTTAGATCAGATCTCATGTATATAAATAGTTGGTTTTCATTCCTTTCAATATTATGAGAAATATTCATATTCAAAAGAAACATTTTTCCGCTTGCGGGGGAAAGACTGCATGTGTCTGCTCCCCGCTTGATGGGGAATGACGTTACGTTTACCCTCTCTAGACTCCACCTATTGGGAGCCTTGTACAATTGGCCGACCTATGCACTGCTATATGATTTTAAACAGAATTTGTCGTGACTCTTAAATTTGCTCTGTCCTTTCCTTAAAAGCTTCAATTATTTGGTCTTTGGTGACCATTCCCTTCTTCTAGGCCATTCTCTTGACTAATCGTAATTGTTGTTCTTACCAATTTGCCTGAATCATAGATTTAACGTCCATAAATGCATGTTTAGCTTTTACATTGATGTGCAACATGATTGAAGAAATGAACTGTTAATTGTTGCCAAATTGTGAAGGCAACATTTATATTAAGATATATGCTGAGTTGTCTTGGAAGCTGGATGTTTATGATTTTCTTATTTTTCTGTTAATAATACATGGCTTGTGTTAACTTAATAATATATTCAAAGGAAATGTTGATGAGTGCCCTTGAGGCAGTGGTTAATCCATCAAAAGAAGCAAGTTTGTATGGGGAAATGTTGTATTTATTATATTGACAAAGGTTTGACTTGTATTTTCGAGACAAATTTTCCTTTTATAGGTTTCTTAACCAATGCCCTTAGGGCACTCGTTAGCAAAACCCTATCTTCAATAGCAAAAAAAACACTACCCAGTATGATTTAGTTGTTCATGGATAAACCCAGTTTCCTAATTCAATTCCTTTATTTAGATACTCCATCTCTTCTCGTTCTTACTTCATACATTTTACACACCTGAAGTAAACTTGCTCAATTTGAAGTTAGAAAATCTGTTTGACCACAAACTTGGAATCTAAGACAGAATGCACATTAAACCGCTGAGTGCAAGGCAAAACAAAGAGATAAAGAATGAAGTTGGTCAAAGTGTACAACTCTATACAGTATATGGGTATATATATGCAGTCAGTTTCATACCAAATAATAATAATACCGGTAACGATAAAATGACATTTCCGTTACCCTCAGGAATGACAATAATCTTGCTTTATTTTCCTTTTAGACATTTCATGGCTTCCGTCGTACAGTCATATATAATAGTAATTGATTTATATGTAGACTAGTGGTGCCTTTTCATCTCTGGTTTTACTGTTATGATAAGCTTTTTGTTTATTCTTCTCAGAATCTCAGATGCCGGTGGGATCATTTTGTTCTCGTGGATGACACGTTACACTTGAATGTCAAAATTCCTCCTCTGAATAACAGATGTTTGGAATTTGGCCATTCTTCTGCATCAGACTTGTTACACCACTATGTTCCAGCAAATTCTTTGCTTGCTTCATTTGGAACTTTGGCCCAACTTCATAGCTCATTTATCCACTTCACAATTTGTACAGTATATCTCGAGGCAGAACTTAGTTAATGTAGTATTCTACTGTTCCTAGCAGCAGGCATGAGGCATCTACCACTGATATATTACTTGTGGCATCTGATATTGGAGGAATTCTACTATTGTCACAAGCATAAATGAGTAGTGTTTGTGCACACACACGTAAAATATTGTCTAATAATAAAAAAGAAATTGATAATAAAATGATTTAGTATTTTGAGGAAAAGCCTTTTTATGTGTGTCCAAACACTATTCAATTATGTTTGTGGCCGTAGAAGAATGCCTCCTGATATTCGCCATCATATGCTCAACAAATGGAAGGTTATTACCCTCCATTTCTTGAAACACAATTTACACTGCTATTATGCTAGGTGCAACTTTTTACTGCTGGTTACTTGAGTAACCAGCTCCCACTTTGCCATCCCGGGAAATAACAGGCCAGATTTTAGTGGATTTGTACATCATTATTTGTCAATTGGTTGACGATGTTCTTGATTTAGGACATACAAGTTATAGTAATACATAATCCATTGATATAATAAGTTTATATTGGAATTGAGGGTACGTGAGAATATAAACGATAATAGTGAAGCTGAGAAAATCTGTTATCTTTGTTATCTGTTATATTAGATTTATAACACAAACACATGCTGGAACTTAGGCTGTCAAACAAGTTAGATGTATAATTGGAAAACCAATAATCATGTCTTGAATTGTCCTCTTTGATGTTGTAAATTCCTTCCACAGAAAGGAAAAATAATTTTGCACTGTTATTAATATTATAAACGCTTGTTAAGATTCTTTTTTCCAATCTGCTGACTTTTGGGTTTATGGTACAACCTAACATATTTTTTGTTCCCCTGCAACATTGTAATGGAACATAATATTCTTTAAAAATGTGACTATAGTTGACACCTGATTGAGGCATGAGTGGCATGTGATATGGCTAAATCACTCCATGTTAGAGAGATGTATTAGTCATGCCATGTTTTTCATGTGACTACAGTGACTCCGGAGATCAAAGAGAAAGTGTTGCCCTAGTTACTATCATAATAACTGTTAAACTGACGAGTATCATTGGGATGTTCTTTAAGGACATTTAATAGTAAATTTTTATGGAAATCCGTGTGTTTAGTGCATTGAAATTTGAAATATTTGATCTTTTAAAGAAATAAATTATTTTTTTTAAGGAATTTAAAGAAATAATTTTTAAATTTAGAATCCTTAAAAGTGTGATCCGAGGGCATTCGTTAACAACTTATTTTTAAATACTTAACAATGCAACAAAAACATATTATTTCATCATCGTTGAGTTAAAGTAAGTTTTTTTTTTTTATTTGAGTTTGTCATACAACCGTATGACCATACCGGTCAATTGATCTAACCAATAACAATCATACTGACTGGCTATTAGAGGCATTCTTGTATATACACAATCATAAATGAATATTATTTGGTCATACACATAAAAAAGTTTTTTTCAAAATATTAAATGATTTTATTATCAATTTCTTTTTTATTATTAGAATAAATCTTTTAGTGTGTGTAACCAAACACTATTTATTTATGTCTGTTACCATAGTAGACTTTTCTTTAACATTTAATCACGCTCTTATCAAACGGTCATGATTCATCCACCGGACTTAATGTCCAAATATATGTTTCTATCACCTTTGAAATCAACGACACAGTATGAACCTATATAACATATCGTGTTCAAGTAAGATCAAGGTTTTTTATAGGAGACCAAAAATCATCTATTTTTGTCATATTTCTTGCTTTTGCCAGCAATGGTACAAAACTACCCAACTCAACAGTCCTTCAAGCTGCAGCATAGCAGACGGATGAGTACAATTTTTCGTTACAATTTGCCATTTTATACTTCTCATAAAGGACCTTAACCTACTTCATTGTAGTATAGATATGAACAAAAGATGGGTGGGCATGAGAAGTTTTACCAAAAAGTTATTAGTAGCGACTACTCCAACCCATTTTCATGTGACTATCGTGTAAATCTCAAGATCTAAAATTGGTGACCAGCTAAAAAAATATTTGACCTTTTAAAGATTGATAAACAATTTTTTTAATGAAAATCCAAATCTAAAAATATTGAGATTGATAAACACAAAAGTTTATTGAAAATCCATATCTAAAAAAATATTGATAGTGATTATTGAAATATGGAATAGCATTTACCTCGACGGGAGAGAGTCAGCATAGGATTAATGCACAAGTTGTTACGCATAAAATTTCTTTTTATTGCATAATTTGTTTTGTTGGTGAAACAATGTCTTATACTTGTAAAGTTTGCAAGTTTTTTGGTATGTAAAAAGGAAGTGGGAAGTTCCTCATGCATAATTTGTGGCTGGACCAATGTCGTAAGGTAGTATGATACATTCTAATATTTCTTAGACATACACTCTCAGTAGTCAGAAGGAAATGACCTCGTTCCGATAAATCATACTTCACAACAATATTTCTCGGTAAATTATGTACTTGCCCGAGGAAGGATTGAGATTTCATTTCCTTTTAAATATAAAAGGTGTCTTGGATTGGGATTTGAAGGAGTTTCAAAAGACTTTTTATGATAACAAATTTTATGGTATTCAATCAAGATTTTAAAAAATTTAAATAAATTTTGTGGTATTCAACTAAGATAAGATAGTCAATATTAACAGGAAAAAAAAACTAAGACAGTCAATATTTATTTTTAAGACAACAAAATCTTATGGTCAGGGTTGGACCATGGGGTGTGCAAAGAGCTCAATGGAGTCGGGCCTCTTCAAGGTATGGGCCTCAAAAAAAAATTATAGCCAAGTAGTACTACTAAGTACTACCCCACCCCATTAAAAAAAAATTACTTATTCTCTTTCTCTCTGATACCACGTGTTCCATCGCCATCACTTCATCGGACTTTCCTTTTCTTCTTCCCCGATTTGATTTCCTTTTCCTCTTCTGTTGCCTTGTTTTTGTCTCCACACATCCTCACAAAATGGGAAAGCGAAACGCAAAATAACAACCATTAACAATATGATACGCACTATGTTGACTCATTCTTCTGTTCCCCCATCGTTTTGGCATCATGCTCTTCACATGGCAATTTATCTGTTAAATATTCTTCCATGTAAAACACTTCAAAATCAGTCACCAACGCAACTTTTATATCACTGTGATTCCACTTACACACATCTACGAGCTTTTGGTTGTTTATGTTATCCCTTATTCCCGTCACCCATCGTTCATAAGTTACAACCCCGCTATACTCCGTGTGTCTTCTTGGGTTATCCCTTGAATCATAGAGATTACAAGTGTTATGATTTGTCAAACAGAAAATTAATAAAAGATGAAACTCAATTTCCCTTTACCAAGATGCATTCCCCTTCGTCGAACTCTTATCACTTCCTAGATAATGACCTACACCCTTATCTTATACATCAGTGACAAAATCAAGTATTACCACTTATAAACACATTGTCAAGTCATGTCCGATGCAAGACTCTTAACAAAAGCATCCTTCAAAAAAAAACTTAATAATAAAGCAAACCACTACTAATTAAGCTAAACTGGGCTAATAGACATAGCAAAGTATAAGTATAGCATCACAAAAAAAATTGATGGACAAATTCACAAATCTCAAGATAGGTTTAGAACTCATTACACAAAGAGTATAACAAGTTTCAATGTTAGTAAGTGTGCAGAATGGTGGGACTTGGTTCGCATCGTTGGAGAAGCACTACGATCAGTAAACCTAGGTCTCAGCTTATCTGAATTAGGTTCATTCACCTTGTTGGCCGGTTGGATTCATTGGAAAATTCCAACATAGTTCACCTCATTTAACATATCAGTTCAAGTTCGGATGTTAGATGCACCTATGGTTGGTCATGGAGAGTGCTAGGTTAATGTCTCGTGCAGTACACAATCTTAGTATCTGGCTGTTGCATTTTTGGATTTTCTAAACAACAAAACAAACACTAAACCATAGTCACGGAATTCATGGATCAGACTAAGAACCACGAACTGGTTCATCATAATTCGCAAGGGAATTTTCGGAAATACACTACCCGCAAACCATCTAAGAGCACTAGAAAAACAAAAACAACCTTGAACTAATTAAAAAGAATATGCCTAGTGACGTTGATCCTGCCCTTGAAGAAAGGAAGAATATGCCCCGGTGCCACCAATTAAAGACTTAGGATTCTCTCTATTATTCAACATATAATGCAAAAGAAAGCTTCTTTATTTATAACATAGCTTCCCCACTCAATGTTGCTTACCAGCCGATGTGGGACAATTTTAACTACCAGGAGTACTCATGCTTTCAAACCTCTATAACTCTAAATTTTTGTAAAGGTTAAATTTTATTATTTTTATTGATACTTTCATTGTTTATTTTATATCTTTAATTAAATGATTTTGTTATCAATAGTATACTGGTTATTAAATTTAAACTTACAACGAACCCAAACATACTGATTCTGTATACCCCCTTACCTACTGAATTCTTTAAAAGTGGTGAACTGCGTATCCAAATTCGTACCACGTAACGAAGCGGATTACGAACCGTGTGACTATGCACTAAACCACCATCATTTTGGGCATGGTTGGGAGAAAATAACAACAGTGTGCTAGCACTGTTCAGAAGTCCTTAAACTCATGATTCTATGATATCCTACCCAAAAACAATGTAAGTAAATATACCAGTTTGATTCTACGAGATATTTCGAGAGTTTAACAATCATGCGCATTAACATGTGCTCAACAAATAAACACAATAATTAGACTCAACAGTCATTGTCATGTGCAATTTACATTCTAGTTTCTATGCTGCACCATACAGAAACACTAATTTTAATCGAAGAAAACAAGCTGCTTATTGACAACAAGTTGCATTAAACGTAGTTTAAGCCTTTGCTTTCTTCGGTTTAACGCAGAGTTTAAGTGATGGACTTCCAAAATTGAAATAAAATTCAGCATATGAAGTATGAGAGGAAGCTTTTCCAAACACTATTTACTATTCTATTTCTACAGGCTAGTTGCCACTTGTGGTTCTGCATTTGTCCTTCCTATGGCATCAATAATACCTAAAACTTCTTCCGACAAGCGAACCGAGAAAGGACCTTGATGATCACCAAAAATGCAACCTTCAAAGTCAAACCAAACTGCAAGGATTGCACATAAAAAGACCAAATAATCATTACTATGATCAACTTCATCTTAAACATTTTCAAGACATTTTATCCAGAAGTTGGACATTATCGAATCAAAGTTTTATAATCAAATACAATTTTATCAAGATTAACTTTTTAATCTAAGTCCCAATTTTTTGATTGCAATGCTTCAATTTTTATAACTAAGCCAATCACAAAATATCAATATATGCAAGATCACAAGTTTTCAGCAATGGCATAGAAGTTTTCAGCATAATTAGAATCAAAATGGGAGAGTGGTAAATTGAAAGATCACAAGTTCAATGGTCTGGTCGGTTGCCGAGGCAATGAAACATGGTAGAAGAACTTTGTGTTGTTGAATTGAAAAATAATACTCCTTCCGTTTTAAAATGAATGTCGTTTAATGTTTTGGCATATGGATTAAAAAATATAGATATAACACTTTTATGAATCAAATATAGACATAACACTTTTATTAAAAGGGAAATGTTAACTTGTGCCCTTGAAACACAAGTTAATGAATCAAATATAGAAATAGTTTATTAGAACGTATGTATTTCATTTAATCTTTAACTTTTTAATGAATTGAATGCAGAAAATTTTAGAGAAAATTTCTTCTTTTGGGTTTCTTAACATATGTCTTAAGGGCACAAGTTAACACTACCCTTATTAAAATGTCTTACTTTATAAGAAAAAACAAATTTAAAGTTGCATTGAAAATTGTATGAAAGAAAAATTGGAGTATTTATTGAGAGTAAAGTTGAAAGAAAAAAATTAAAGTTGTATTGAAAATGTAAAGTGATATTTATTTTGAAACAATATTTTTAGCTATTTTAAAACAATTTTTTTTTAGGTAAAATGACACTTATTTTAAAACGGAAGAAGTACATAGAGTACACTTAGTCCCACATCGACATTGTCAAAAAATAGAATAAGAGGAAAACTTTATAAATGGCTTCATTAGTAAGTGCACAAAACATAGGCAATGGAAAATTATTTATTAACGGTGAAAAGGGCGTGAATAACTTTTAACCAACTTTTCAACCTGATGTGATGATTATTTTATTTAATATAATTCACATGTCAGGTTGTGGATTGGTTGAAATTTATTCTTATCTTTTTACAAAAAGTTAGTTTCAATGTTTATCACATATTATTATGATCTAAAATATAATAAAAAATGAATAAAATTGATGTATAAAAATCTTAAAGGTAGAATTTTTTTTAATTGAAAACAAAATATTTTAGACTTAAGTTGAATATACAACTTTTCTATACTTTGCAGGGGCGTAAGTTAATATTTTTCAAATTGATGTATATAGCACTAGTTAAGAAAAATTAAATTAGATACATTCACTTCAATTTATTTATCTTAAGAGGAAAAAACCAAAAAACATCAAAATCAAGGTAATCTTATTCAAAAAAAAATCAAAATTAATGTAATCATTAATCGTTATAACTTTTTGAATAAATATACTCTCATAGAAAATTATAAACAATAAATACATTAGCTAATATTAAAAAAACAAACATTAAATGAGATAAAAAAAATCTTTTAAGTAACAACTTCGTTTTAAAAGTTGTAACATTTTCTTACTTGTAAACCTTTTTTTTTTTTTAAACCAATTGATTGGGCTCTCAAGTGATTATTGAGCTTCAATCGTATAGGTGGAACCCCCTCCTTTAGAAACTAGAGGGTTAACAAAAAAATATCTATCTTTTTTTTAAAATCTTATAACAATAATTGGAGGAAATAATAGGTTGGAGGAGAGCTACATAAAGTGCTTCTCCATGCGGTTCACAAAGCGTATCTCATAATCAATGGAGCATTTAACTACTTAGCATACACATTCATGCCACCCATATAGGTGGTATAAACGGGTCTTATATAATATATTATATTACTTCATACTTTTCAAAAATATGATTTGACATATTTTAAATTATATGACATAGGATATGATGTGGAGTGATGAATACTTATGAAATTTTAAGAAAACGCGTAAAAAAATTGTTTCAATATCACCATTTTTTTTAAGTACAACAATATGAGGAGGGCTCAAAACTGTCGACTAATTTAGTGAATGAGTGAAAATAAAGAGATCAAAATTATAATTAAAAAGTATTCACTCAATTTAAATATGTCGCATTTGTAGTTGACTAAGTTGATCTAATACCATACGACATATGATTTTATGATTTTTTTTTTCCTAGTGGAATATGATTTTACGATATTTTAAACTTTTTAATCAAACTAAGTGGTGTGCGCGCACAAGCTTTGATTCACCATTAGATTTTAAAGTCACATGATGATGAATTTTTTTTCATTTTTCTCCCACCTCCATAATGCCCTACATTTTTCTGCAGAATTGACCTTCAAGCATCACCACTCTGATCTTGTCCATAAAAAAAAAAACAAAGAAGAATATAAGGGGAGGAGAACATTCAAACCTTCGGCCACCTCCAATCCATCTCCTATTTACAGTACCTGGACACTAAACAACTTTTCAGAATTCGTCCCTCAACCCGACAACTTCTTAGAGTACATACCATATCCTAAACAAGACAACATGTATGGATCATGTCACGGTTTCAACCACAATTCTCAGAATTTGAAACTCGCATGTAACATCTAAATGTGAAACCAAACATGTTTCTTTAAAGCTTTCGTATGTAGAGTGTGACTTTTTTAGTACGACCATTCCGCAAACTCGCATGCTCCAAAGTCCACTTGCACCACAAAGGTAAATATTCTTTAAACTATACAATACATGTTGCCATGTTGTTATTAACCTCTCAAAAAAATGTTGGTAATAATAAGTATATCAAACTACACCAAACAGGTAAAAAAAATCATTATGAAGATTTTTTTTTATAAATACATAATTGGATATGATTAAGGATGTTCATTTTCAAATCGATCCAAATTTAAAACACAAACCGATCAAAGAAATTGAGAATTGGTTGGATATCCTATTGTAAAAACTATTTGAATCGGATTTCATATTCGTATGGTATATAATAAATTGAAATGTCTGTTGTTTGACACAGACATTTAGGCGTAGTGCAAATGTTCAATATAGTCATTTCATAAATATTTTAAGGAGGAACTTTTCTGCCATATGTGTAGTGCAAATGTTGAATATAGTCATTTTTTGGTTCTTACAATAAGCCACACAAGTTCACAATGGAACCATCTTTTGTGTATTAGTAAAACAAATTAACATCATCAGATCAGACAATTATGTTCAAAAGAGAATCAAGAATTCCACGAGAACGATACAATCATGCATAAAAAACAATGCGACAGAAAACTGGGGGACTAGCCGCTTTTTTTAATCTCGAACAAATATTTGAGTTCCATATGACACCTTTTGTCATCATCTTCAAACTGTAAAACATCAACCAAAAGAGTAAAGAGTTTATGCATTAATATGAATCAATTATTCTATATATACAGAGTAAAGGCACAATATTCATTCATTTTAACCACTTGGGCAACTAAATAGGTGAGTAAAGGCTAAATTTTATATATATATTGAAATCATAAAAAAACATCCAATTGTGAATGCACGTTTACATTCCCATACCTTAAGTTTTGCAGAGTAAACACCCCTTGCAAGTGCACCAGAGGGAGTGGTGTCTTCTTTCAAGGCATATACATATGGATCCTTTTGGGGAGCAAAAGTACCCAACATTCCTTTACTCTGATCAACTGAAAAGCTCGAGAGTACAATCAACTTATAAGTTTCATACAACCAATACATAAACTTGTCATCTCGTTCTAGGCTCAAATGATACAACAAATAGTATTTAAAATGCACACATAATTTAATACTATGTGCATAGCATATATTCAACATTCCAATTCTAACTTAATAATAAAGAAAACCACTATTTAAGCTAAAGATGGGTTCAAAGACAAAACCAAACTAGATACACAGACATAGCATCACAATTCAAAATTGATGGACAAATTTACCAATCTCAAGATAGGTTCACAACTCATTACACAAAGAGTAGAACAAGTTCATAATGGATGGGATAAAGCATAAATCACAAGGTTCAAAATAACTAAAGAGTGAAGAAAGGCGGGACTTCGTTCGCCTCATTAGAGCTGGATTTCGCTCAGTACACCTAGGTCTCAACTCATCACAGTTGAGTATATTAACCTTGTTGTCCTGTTGGGTTCAGTGCAAACTTCCAACACCGAGTTTGTTCACGTTTATTGGTTTGTGACTTGATTTATGCAGAGAGTTAAGGAATTGAGAGTTGACACTCAATAGAACACTGTTCAGTGTTCACCTCCTTTACAGATGGGTTCAAGTTCAGGTGCTAGATGAATCTATGGAGTTGAGCTCTACAAACGTGAGGTTAATGTTTTATATACTATACAATCTTAGCATTCAACTGTTGCATTTTAGGTTTTTTGAAAATACAAACACCATACCGCACCGTCATTTTAGGCATGGTTCGGAGAAAATAACAATATTGTCCTCAAACTCGTGATTCTATGTGACCCTATCTTAACTTACAAATTGTCCTCAAATTCGTGATTCTATCAATGTGACCCTATCTTAACTTACAAATTGTGCTCAAATTGACCCAATTTATATATTTAAAGTCATAAACTCATTTGACTCAATGAGTCTACAAATAAACACAATAATGAGATTTAACTGTCAATGCCATGTGCAATTTACATTCTTGTTTAGAAGCACAAATTTGTATTCAGGAAAATAAGTTTTTTTTTTTTTTTTACAACTACTAAGCATTAAACGTAGTTTAAGCCTTTATTTTCTTCGTGTTAACGTGGAGTTTAAGAACCGGACTTCTGAAATCGAACTAAAATTCAGTATTTCCAGTACGAGAAGAAGCCTTCCCAGACACTATTTACTATTCTACAAGCCAATTGCCACTTGTGGGGCTATATTTGTCCTTCCTAAGGCATTGATAATACCTAAAAATTCTCTAAACCAGCAAACAGATAAAGGATCTTAATGATCACCAAAAATGTAACCTTCAAAACCAAATCAAACTTCAAGGATGCCACATAAAAAGGCCAATTAATCTATACTATGATGATGAACTCCATCTCAAATATTTTTAAGACATTTTATCCGGAAGTTGGACAGTATCGAATTAAGGTTCCACAATCAAATCGAACTTTTTTTTTGGTGAATTAAAAGAATCAAACAGAACTTTAAATAAGGTTTATTGTAATTGTTTTTTGAACCCGACCCTCGACTTTTAGGATAATAATGCTTCAGTTTTTATAACATGTCAATCACAAAAAACCAATATATACAAGTTTAACTAGTAGCAGGGAAAGAAAAAACAAAACTAAATGTGTACCTTGAAGCCCCCCTTTCCACACTGTGTTAGAGTAAGTCAAACCAGAGACAAGGTTGTGCATGACACTAAATTGTAGCTTAAGCTGATAGCGAGATCCCTCCCTTAAAGTGAACAGCGTACGACCATTATGATTTTCTTCCACAGGTAAAGGAGTAACGATTTCACCAAAATCCTCGGACAGAATTCCAATGGAGTGGAATTTTACTTCAGGATCCAATTGACCTATCAAAGGAAAAAACAATTTAAATAAACCGAAGCGAAAACCGTTATTGTTATACAGCTCAAACAAACAAGGATCATAGACAGACAAAGTCCTTAAACAAACCATCTAAATCACTTTCCAAGGAACCCAAAAGCTTCTCCTTCCACCTCCTTAGGCTTTCATCCTCCTGCAATCATACAAAATAATCATTATTTTGATACATTATTAGTAGAAGTCACTTTATCAACCAATGATGTAATCAACCTATAAGAAACCACTTGAATACCATTATATACTGCATTATTAATTCAAGAAAAATTCAATAATACATTGTGAACTATACAGCCAAGACTACTTGTAATGAATATTTTGCAAAAACATAAAAAATAATGATTTGAAACCAGTTGCATAAAGGTCGCAACCATTTGATTTAATTTAAAATACTTTAGAAAAAACCAAGAAAAATACAATCTTTCCTTAAACCCACGATTTAAAAAGGAGTTGAGAACAAATTGCAGAATAAAAAATAAGGAAAAAAAGAACCTTGTCTTTTTCAATCTGTTCCTTGAGAGAAAGAAGAGGACTAGGAACAAAGACTTGTTCATCGTCTTCATCGTCTTCACTAGCAACATGAAAAGTGTGAGTGGTTTTGTCAATAGCAGAAGATGGACCAGCTTGTTCTTGTTCGTGTGAATTTTTTCCACCTTCCATCTCTTGTGTTGTGTACTTGTGAGAAGTTATCTGTGTCTTTGGGTTTTGGCACAGTACTCAAAGAGAGACAGACACAGTATGTTCAAATTCACATTCACTTTTGTTTTTCTCACTTGGGACTGTCGTCTGACATAGACCCTTTCTTTCGGTGCTTTGTCTTTTCCATACACAATACTGCTCCCTCACTTTTTAATTATAGTTTCATTCGATTAATAATGTGTTTCATTTATAATATCGATGACATATATCATTAATTAAATAAATTTAAAAAGTTAAATTTGCTGATAATTAGTAACGGGGATAGTACTATTTTTTATCTAGAGGTTTTATTAACTTGTACACTTAAGGCACTTTGCATTGAAAAAATATTTAAGAAATTGAATGCACGACTTTTGATACAAATACTTCTATAATAAGTTTCTTCATACGTGCCCTTGAAGGCATAAATTAACATTTACCTTTATTTAAATATTGATTATCACTAATTTAAAATTACATTAATTGTTTAACTTAATCATGTAATATACGCGTGAAAAATGACCATGTGAAATAAAAACATATATTCTATATTTGTAATTGATGATTTTTCATATTTTTTATTATATAATATACACAAAGTACATGAAAGTTATTTAGAGGTTAAATTTTTTAAGAAAATTTTACCTTATACTACCTTAACAATTATATTTCTATCTGTACAAATAGTTGAGACTCCATAATTTGAAAAAACACCTCTACAAAAATTAACAATGCATTGAAGGTCTGGCCATCTTTCTAGCAAGTGATTGTATAAATCTTTCTCAACCCATCATAAAAGATGATGAAGGTCTCTTGTGGTGACGTTGGACTGGACTACCATCATTAAATTTTTAATTATTGGCAAAAAAAATCTTAGCTCAACTAAAATAAATATATTTTAAATTAAATTAAGGTATTTTAAACCAATGAAAAATTAACTAAAATGTAATATTTAGAGTTTTTTTTACTAAGAAACGTTTAGAGTTTATTTTTCAGTTTCTTAGAATATAGAATACTTATTAATATTGACACTAAGATAATTAGTCACAATTTGATGGGGACTTGTTCTTCTTACTATAAAAAAGAATACTATATGTTTACCCTTCTAAAATTACCTCTTAATTAAGGGAAATGTTAAAGAGTGTTCTTGGAACAATGGTTAAGATGATAAAAATAGAAATATTGTATTGGGAAACAGTGAAAAGTGAATAATTTAACTTTTTAAAAGTCAAAACATTGTTGAATTCAATGTAAATATACTACTTTTTCTTTCCTTAACCATTGCCCTGAGGGCACTGGTTAGCAAGACCCTTTAATTAATAATGTTTTTTTTAAGTATTTGAACAATGGTATAGCTCACTAGAGAGGAGACATTATTCATGAGAGGGGTGTTCTATATCTACGATAAATAAATCCCCTCATGTTTTCTTGTTAAAATATCAACCTCTCATCTAACAAGTTGAGTGAGAGTGAGTATGTGCATAAAACACAAGGGTCATCTTATTATCCTTTATTATTAATGCTAGACTTGATGAGCTGGCAGCTTTGCCCTAATCTCTCCCGAATTTCCCTCATAATCCCATATTAATTGCTAGCCTAAATTTCCAACCACCCAAGTAAATCTCAGCCATTGTTTGCAGACGTTTCATGTACCTCTATCAACCAATCAGATGCTTTTCTTTTACTCCTCTCCCACTGTATAAACTCTTGCATGCCAATCAATTCCGACCTTAACACTCTTCTTCTTTTTCTAATTGTTATGTTCTGATTCATATATGTTATTCATGATGTACTCTTCTTCTTCTTTGGCAGGTCACAAACTTCATTGACTATGATCGACGATTGTGAAAACAAGTGGAGTTGCATCACAATTTTTGGATCCAGGCCGCATCACCACATCAAACTTGGAGGAGGTTGGAAACGCATGGTTGATGCGCGAAGAATTGAAGTTGGTGCAATTGTTAAGGTCGGGTTTCCACATGCTGACAAAAATGATACTATCTACATTTACGTGAAGCGTCCAATTGTGATTTGAGAAACATGTTGTTTCGTCTCGTTGTACGTTCATTCTATTGGGTTTTAGTATTTAGTGTTTATGTTTTTATTTTTGTCTTTTAAATTTCGAACTATGTTGATCATATGTAACGCGGCCACTTTTGTACTTAGTTATCAGTTGCTATTTCAATGAAAATTTCAATGTTTAATTGTGGTCTATAAGATTGCATCATTTTACAATCTCAAAACGAAAGTTTGTGAGAGACCCAATCTAATTCGCATATACCCAACACTCTCAGCTATAAGCTGTTATTAACATTCTGAAATTTTTACATTATTTGCATCAGCTGGTGATATCCTGACAGTCACAGTTCTAACTTTTTAAACAACTTACTGCTATTGGATTCAAAATAAAATCAAAAGGAGATTCGTCAACTTAAACAACACTTAGCGTTTTAATGGTTTATCCTGAATTAGCATGGAAAATAATAGTAAAGGATGGTACCATACTATATAAACTAAGCATGATGAGTTTATCTTGCATATTCAACATCTGCAAGAGATTATGCAGATCACCAAAAATTATGCAGGATAACAATTAGTATGATCATGTGTGTTTCAATTTTCGGCAGAAATTATGCAGATCAACAATTAGTATGATCATGTGTGTTTTTCAATCACTACATACATTTTCAATAATTTTAGTTCAAAAAAATTAAGGTTGATGTTTTTATTAGTTTTTTGGTTTCAAACTTTGACATATAAATTGTTTTAATACAAACAGAATCGGATGTGCTCCTGTCTAATTCAATTGGTTATGAGTAGTCTATAATTTTTAAGTGTTAAGAGTCATTTTGATGAATCTTCTGAGTGAATTTTTTATTTAGGGTTAATGGTGTTTTACCCCCAGTAATATATGTCATTTTCGGTTTTACACCCTGTAAAATATTTTTTTTTGATTTACACTCTGTAAAATATTTTTGTTTTGATTTACCCCCTAATAGGTCATTTAAAAACCAATTTTTTATTTTTTTCTTCAGAAATTCTCGTTTTTGAATGACCTATTAGGGGGGTAAATCAATACAAAAGTATTTTACAGGGGTAAATCAAAAAAAATATTTTATAGGGTGTAAAAGCGAAAATGACCTATATTACAGGGGTAAGCACTATTAACCCTTTCATTTATGATTGCACCATTTCGAATCATTGCTTCAATGATGTTGCAATTTATTTTTTTTGCTAACTAAGACATTTTTTTCTGCCCCAAAATGTCTTTGCATGCTTTAGGGATATGGAGAGTCACATTAATTACTATCATGGATTTGAAATGTGATTATTTATTGTTTTTCTCATGAAATCAAACAATGTGTCAGAAGGTGTAATAAATGGCGTGTGGCCCTAAAAAAGAAATACAAAGCGGGCTATCAATTTAGTATTTCAAATGTGCATTATAAGCAGTCAAGTGGAACAGTTTGTACATAATGACTTAAATGCTAGTGTGTTTGCAATCAACCAGATAAATACTATTTTAGTTACTTTTATACTTTGTTGAACCATTTCTTTTGGAATTTGTAGAGAACTTCCTTTAGGATTTATATTAGTCTTGAAACTTCCAATACATGTCTAATATTTAGATTAGTTAGTTGAAGAGGCAAAGTTTTTTTCATTATATATTTTTTCCAAAACATGAATCAGAATAGGTAATATGTTCAGCATAATTTTTATGGGATATATTTGAGCTTTTCAGAATATTTGAAAGACATTGATTGTCTTAAATTTATATGAGGATTAATGACATTATATTTTCTTGACCACTTATGGGATGCTTATCCATCATATTAATGAGCTGAAGAATGTAACTCTTTGTTATATTATGCGCCTGAAACATTTGATATTGTTGTCATTTTCTTGCTATATTTCTTCTATGTCATCTTTTTGAATATAAAAGACTAATAAATTAATTGTCATTGTTCGAAGTTACATGTTATATAGATATAGAGGTTGACAATCAAAACACTTAAAACATGAAGCAGATAATATTACTGACATCAACACATGACCAGGATATTTTGTTTTTATATCAGTTTGTTGTGGGCAATTTTGATCTGGAAAACAAAATTAATTATATTTTTATAAACCATTAGCTTGTTGTGGGCAATTTTGAAACTACTGTTCAATTGTCACAGTAGTTGATGCCCTCATTTGTTCTCAAACATAATATGAAGTCTGCATGGAATAATGTTAGTGTAGAAAAATTAAGGCTGATGATTTAATTAAGTTGCAATAAGGTTTATACAAAATGACTTTTCAAAATTTCTTTGTTGTAGACATCATTGGGCATGTAGTGGAAAAGGATAATATGAGGGAAACCGAGAAAAGTGGAAGAAAAAGCATAGTAATTGATCTTTACCATAGAAGATCTAGAGAAAGAAAAAAAAAAAAAAACTACTGATTTCTATAATTTTGGCTTAATTGCACTTTTGGTCCCCTATCTTTTCAAAAGTTGCGATTTTGACCCCCTAACTAATTAAAATACAAAACAACCCCCTATGTATTTGATCTTTGGCAGTTTTGGCCCCCAAGGCCACTTTTGACTTAGTCTTTGCTGACGTGGCACCCACATCTCTTAAGTGAGGTGCCACATGTAATTAGTTAGGGGGTGCCACGTCAGCGAAGACTAAGTCAAAAGTGGCATTGGGGGCCAAAACTGCCAAAGATCCAATACATAGGGAACTGTTTTGTATTTTAATTAGTTAGGGGGCCAAAATCGTAACTTTTGAAAAGATAGGGGGCCAAAAGTGCAATTAAGCCTATAATTTTTTAATTTGTAACGTAATCATAATCACACCTAATTCATGCTTATATATAATGAAAATTGTAGGCACTCAAGGATTCACTGCTCTTTGTGGGGTGATTTTGCTGTTGAGATTGACAAGTGATTTTGCAATGACTATTAATAAGAGTCAGAGGCAATCACTTAAAAATGTTGGAATTTATTTGTCAAGTTCCGTGTTTTCACATGGTCAGCTCTATGTTGCAATCTCGAGGGTCACTTCAAAAGACGGATTGAAGATACTAATAACTGATGAAGATGGCGACAATACAACTTTGACCTCAAATGTTATTTATCATGAAGTATTCCGTAATGTATGAGTATTAGTGTTAAAATATGTTTCATTTGTTGCCTCATATCATAAACTATGAAGTACTTCCTATGTTTATAATTGTTGTGTACTAATCATGTTTAAATTTTACAAGACTTCTTCCGTTAGATATTATATATTTGTTATGCTACAACTTTTTCGTGTATATTTTGCTAGGTAAAACCCGTGCGTTAGCACGAGTCAATAGTATCCTTTATTATAAAAGCTAAACTTGCCAAGCTGGCAGTTAGCCCTAAACACTCCAAGTTTTCCCTCCTTTGCCAGCATTTAATGCGATCATATTTCTCAACTAACCACTAAACCCTCAAGCATTTATCATAACCTTTGATAACGTTTAGTCAACTATCTAATCATTATACAACATAATTACAAGAAACTAATTATAGCCAATTATGTCAAAATATTCTATTCTATCAAATAAAGGATGTTGATTGAGTAGTTTGAATAGAATATATACTACTGTGTAACGTTTAGTCAACTATCTAATCATTATACTGCATAATTACAGGAAACTAATTATAGCTAATTATGACAAAATATTCTATTCTATCACATAAATGATGTTGATTGGGTAGTTTGAATAGAATATATACAACTATTGTGTAACGTTTAGTCAACTATCTAATCATTATACAACATAATTACAGAAAACTAATTATAGCCAATTATAACAAAATATTATATTCTATCATTATGTACACACATGTCTATGATTCAAACTCTCCATTCCACTCTATATATACATGCGCAATAACACCCTCCTTTGTTTGCAGTTTACATTCAGCTATAAAGAATTCTCTCAACGCATCATCGAACCTCTAATGGCTGAACGTAGGCAAGTTTCTATATATTCATTTATGCAGCTTATAATTAAGTTTTTTGTTATCACTGTAGCAAAGATTTCGAGCAACACTCAAAGGACCATCATATTTTTGTGACAAATAGTGCATTGAGCAGTTCAAATGTACACTATGTCTTATATTAATGACAAATGTTGAGGTTAGAAAGCTACAGGGTCAATTGAACTTCTGCATGCAAGAGAATTGAACTTCTACATGCAAGAGTTACTTCAAGAGATTATAACCGATGAAGATGGTAAAAACACTAATGTGACTTCAAATATGGTATATCATGAAGTATTTCGCAATGTATGACATCATATCACTATGGTAGTGCATACACAAGACAATTTTAATTTGAAATTCAATGTAGTTTGTATTTATCAAGTGTTTTATTTCTATGATATATCTTTTAATTTGTGGTTAATATTTAACGTGTGAATGACCCGTGCGGAGCACGGGTAGAAGTCTAGTAGTATATAAATGTTAGACAGTCTCACCTAACCCTAATCACGCCATTTTTGGCGGTCTGAATAATTTTTATGAATAAAAAGGATTTTCAAGGAATTGAACCAGGTACCCTTTGGCTACGCTTTACAAGTCTCACCACTAAGCCACTTCCTTTTTTATTGAAATATTGTTGCTTCCAAAATTGATATACTGTACTAAAACATTTTTTTAAAGCAATTTCCTTTTCTTATAGCAATATCCTAGCGGTTCCTTTTCTTATAGCAATTTCTTTTTATTCTTACGGGTCCTTTATTGATAGCAATATTTTTATTATTATTATATTATTATTATTATTATTATTATTATTATTATTATTATTATTATTAATTTAACGGGCCTTGCGGTTAGGATCAATTTCTTGGTGTATGCTTATTATGTGTTACGATATTAAAGTTGCATTTTTAAAATGGTTGATAATCAGACTGATTCTGATGGTAATTTTGTCATTAGAAACTTCACTTTTTAGTGTAATTTTGTCGGCCTCTTTGTTTCTCATATATTATATTACTTGAAGTTATTTATTCTGACTTTTTATTTGCAAAAATCACCACACTAGATTATAGCATTACTTTGTTTTCTCCCTTTGACTTTTCAAACATGTTTACTATTTTCAATTTGTTTATTTTAGTTGTTCTTTTAACAAGAATGTAATCTAATATGAAGATTGAGAAAAAAGAAATTCAAAAACACAACCTAGTAATATTATTTAGTAAGAAAATAAAGTCAACAACTTAAATTAGTGTAATTTTTGCATTTTTTTGTTGTTTTTTGCGGTCGTTTCATATCATAGTATTGAATGTACAATCAATATGATATTTATATTCAAAAACCATGCATTGCACGGGTTAGAGTCTAGTAAAAGCTTATAAGGTTATGCTTTTGCTTAACCCTAATCATAACCTTTATTTCCCTCTTGAACATATTTACCTAGCTTCCTTAGCAAGTCTCACGTGCATTTAATGAGGTATATCATGAGTGCATTTAATGCACATCTTGACAATTGATAGAACTAATTGTGATATGTTAAGCTTTGAAATTATCCTCCCTATTCCTAGCCTAATCCCCTGTTTCTAGGCTTAATTTGAATTCAGTTACAATTTGTCTTATTATGTATGCTAATTTATTTGAGCTGCATTGTAAATGAAATTTTTTAATTCCATCTATTTTTATGGAGCTCAACTGTACCTTAGTTGTGCTGGAAATTCTTTACTTACAATGCAATTGATTTCCTCCTTTCTTCAATCATTTGACTTGCTATCTACTTATGACTCATCACTTTTTTAGTGGCTTTTAAACTTATCTTTTGGTTCCACTGATCAAATGAAGCAGGGTCATTCTACAATATTTTACAAATGAAACAATTATTTTTTATACTCTTCGAATTGTGAAGTTCATAAAGGATAAAATTAGCGTTGCTAACTGCTCTAAATATATGAATAGGTCTTCTCTAATAGAAGTTGTATAGTTAGTGTGCACTAGAAGTTATGTTTTTTTTTAAGGAACTAAATGTTTATGTATGGTATTATGTAAATTTGTGTAAATATAAGTCGGTGGTATTGTATTGTAATTTTGTGTGGCAAAATCAACTACATTAATGTTCAAAGATATCTTAATTTCATTTTTATATTAAACCAATCATATCCACGATACATATAGCTAGCTCTGATTTATTAATATTTTTTTAAAAAGAATTATGCAATCATAAATCACTTTAGTAAATTAATTTTGCTTCAAATCGATAACTCAAAATACGCATTTCATAGTTTTTTTAGGGGACGTATTTCATAGTTTAGTAATATCATTTTTATTCATAGTATTTTATTATTTAAATTTATCAATTTTTAAATATAAGTTTGTTAAATAAATCTAACTCTATAATGTAATTGTCCCGTTCATCACATGGGAAAAAGACTAACTGGAATATCGATTAAAAGTCGGAGTCCCAGTGATGTTGTTAAAGAATATCTATCAAATATTAGGATTATGCAATGAAACAAGACTCATAATAACAAAAATGGTCAAATAAATGCTTAAAAGAAAGGTGATATCGGAAGTCATATTGGAGAGAAAATATTTATACCTAGGTTATCTCTTACACCTTCCGATCATAGAATTCCTTTCCCATACTCTATGAGACAATTTTGGTTAGCACTTTCATTCTCACTGACGATCAACAAGAGTGAAGGACAATATCTTAAAAATGGTGAATATATGTTGTTATTTGAAGAGTTACTTCAAGAGATTCTTTGAAGATATTGATAACTGATGAAGATGGTGAATATACTAACGTGACGTCAAACGTTGTTTATAAAGAAGTATTTCGTAATGTATAATAATTAAGGTTCGATGTACAATTCTTCACTATTATGTTCAATCGTCATACTCTAACGATGTCAGCTTAATACTAATTATGTAATGCATCGTAGTTCTAATATTATATATTCAATATTAATTAGTTATATGGTATAATTTATTCGTCGATTTTATTTGTTGGTTGGACCCGTGCATCACACGGGTCGATGTTCTTGTAGATATTATATGGTTCTTAAATGGGGCTCTTATCACAGTACTTTTTTAGTAATTACTTACTGTACATCTCCTCTTGGAGATAGATGGATTACTTTGAGTTCATTACTCTCATTTCAGACAGAACTAGTCCAAACCCAAGTTGCAATGCTCTATACATAAATTTATTTTATAGGTTGCAACTTTGAGAAAAGATCCCTAATAATGTAGAATTAATTTAAAAAAAGAGAGAGGTGAGGTACCTAACTGTGTGAAGGGCACTAGACAACACAATGCAGTTGATTATTTCAAAACTTTTGTATTACTTAAAGTGAGAATAAAGGGAGGGAAGAGGGTTCAATTCATGTTGGTAGTAAGTGCGTTGTTATAGTTGTGAAAATAGTCCCACATCGCTTAAGTCAAACGAGCATATAGTGTTTATATTACGCTAGCGCGCTTCTACGAACGTCCCTTCGGGGACATCCGATAAAATTGGAACGATACAGAGAAGATTAGCATGGCCCCTGCGCAAGGATGACACGCACAAATCGAGAAATGGTCCAAATTTTTTTGCTTTTTTTTCTCTTTCTTTTCTTCGATTTTTTCTCTTCCCCTGCGTTTTCCCTTTTGAAGAACCCTAAACATCTCCATTTTCCCTTTTGAAGAACCCTAAACATCTCCATTTTCCCTCTTATTACTGTCTCAGTTAATTTTAATTTCTGTTCCTTATTTTAGGGTTTTTAATTGAAGGTGAAATAGTGTCAAAGATTACAAACAAAACCCTAGATGGATTAACGAGAAAATGAAGCTAATGTACTTGCAGTGAAGTAAATCAATGCATGCTTAAGGCTATTTGTCTGTGGGTTATCTCAGTTATACAATTTAGGGTTCATTTTTTATATGGTTTGATTTTAATAGTTAGCATAATACTCTTTTTGATTTTTAATCATACTATTTTCACCCTTCATTTAATGGAGTCATTCAGTTAATTGATATGTGTGTGTGTGTGTGCTAAATTTGTCAATAAAAAGCATAAATGTGAAGTAATGCTGCTAATTTTTCTGTTGTTGAAGGTATTTTCATTATGATTAAGAAAATAACTGATATGCCCTTGTTTATGTTTCTTGTGGTTATTGATTGATGCAATTCAATTTCAGGAGAATCTTCAATGCAAATATTTAGTGAGAAAATTCTCATTTAGGAAACAAGTAAAGGAGAGAGTTTGGCAAAAAAAAAGGCCAATTATTTAAACTTTATTAATCAGCGTTATTTCATGGCAGCTCACATTTCTATGTGTGATACTGAACAATCTTTTGACTTTGGCTGCGAAGGTGATTGACATAATCATCTGGCCTGTTATCATATACCAGTACTGGATTCACATTTACTAGCTCCCGGGGCAAAAGCTCGAGCTGGTTTGTCTTCATTAAGTACTAGTCTTTCCTGTGTTGTGAGTTATATCTTCAATCTTGGGCAAGCTAAACGGGTAGGAGCTGCAATTCCACTGACATGAGGACATGTCATTGAGGTGCGTAACATGATAGAGAAGTTCAGTCTTCTGGTGTTCTCTGGAAGGCTTATCGGACCAAGGTTCTGAGGCTATGCAGCAATAATGTTGACTCTTGGAGATTGAATGGTTTGTAAAACTTTGCCCTCTGTCTGAGAATCTTCCTAATGCTGGTGCTATAGACTTCTCTATTATTGCTTCTCCAAATTCAATTTGAGAAAGTGGCCGTGTTGTGGAGTTTATGTAAGATTTCAAGGGGATTGATTCATCAAATTCTACTAATCTTGCAGGCAAGACATGAACATCAATTGAATCTTCTTCCAAGTTAACTCCGTGTTTGCCAAGATCATAGCAATACTACTTGCTTCATTCACAACTTGACCCTTTTCTGATCTTCCATTGACACCTCGATCGCATATTACCATTTTGCCTTGAACTTTGTCCTTTGGTTTGGAAGAGACCCTTTGAGGCAAAATTGACTCTCACTATCTCCACCTGTCAGGTAAACCAGCTCAAGTTATTTGCCATTGCTTGCTATTATGTTCACGGGATACATGGATTCTCCATAGAGAACTTTAAATTTTCCTTGTTCTGATGAGTGGTGAGATTGAGATTTTGGTAACCATCTTGTCGTATTCAACAACGAAGACTCTGTCATTCTTTGATAATTGTGCTTGCGGCTTGTTATTGATTTGGATTGGAAAGAAAATGCTCGCTGCTGTGAGTGAAATTACCAACAAACTCAAAGCTAAAACGTTCCCCACTGTTGCACCAATAGCGGTATCCCATGAACAATTGTTTCCCGACAGAAATCCATTTCTCCGTTTCCTGTCAAGTGTGCTTGCACCAATAGTGGTATCCAGGAGCCATTCATTGTTTCCAGACAGAACTTGCACCAATAGTGGTACCACCAGTAATGTATCAGTAAGAGATGCCTAATACCTGCTGCTAGTAACAGTAGGTTACAAAATTGACTAAATTCTGGCCCAAGATATGCTTCACAGATTGTGAAATGGATAAAGGACGATCTAAGAAGTTGGATGAAAGAGTTACAAACAGCAGAAACCCTTTCCAACAGTTTCACCGAAGAACTGTCATGTGAGAAACTGTAATGTGTGTATTATAATCAAAACTAGGCCATTAGCTGATTAAGTACATCATCGTCCAGAAATTGCTTCCGCGGCGCTGATTTATCGGTTTGTCAAAATCATTCTAAACTTACAAATGTTCACGAATTTTTTTTGGAAAGAGCTTAAAAATTTGAGATCTCAGTTAATTTAAATTTACATGGAAAATTCATAATTACTGCGAATAAAATTATTTTTTCCCAAATAATTATTGTGAAGGTTTTTTAAGACTTTTAGATATTCTTAAAATATTAATGATGGATATGTAGATCAAGAATCACATCCTACTTGACATCAAATATCCTCCAGCTCTTCAACTTTTTATTTGTTTTGATACATATTCCAGTGTATTTAATGAAATTGATCTCAATACAAGGAAAAAGAAGAAAAGTATACATACATGAATGAATAAAATCTAAAATTAAGTCCATATCAACCTTCCTCTCAAAAAAAATAATCCGTATCAACCTTGAGCAACAATCCAAATGTGAAGGACAACAGCTCACAGCCGCAGAAAGCTAACTAAATCGTAAATCATGCCTTTCTTATTGATGTATATCGGCGTCAAGAGCATATGAAAATTATGTATGAATAATCAAGCATGAGATGGTATCGTATAAGTAAATTATAGATGTAGTAGAGTCAGTCATCTGAAAGGTTCCACTGGTTCTGATTCTTCAAGAGAGTTTGCTTCTTGAAAACATTCGGCAGCTTCTGACATTCTACCTTCAGCCTTGTGAAGAATACCAAGATGATACCAAGCAGAAGCATTTGATCTGTTAAGCCGTAGTGCTTCCATCAGAAAGCTTCTAACAGCAGGATTTGATTGAGTACCGTCCCGTTTAAGAACCACAGCAGTTGAGATCAAGCTAGGGATATGTCCGGGATCAAGGTTCAAAGCATCGCGAAAAGCTTTAAGAGCCTCTTTGTAAAGACCCTTGGCTTCGAGCATAGTACCTGTGAAATTGAACAAACAGAATAAAGCACAACATTGAGACAATTATAATGTTTGTCAACTTCCTTTTCCTTGTTGAAAAACCAAGATCAAAATTAGGATAAAATAAACCAGACACATTTACAAGCAACAAAGCTAACTGAGAGCATATAGGACATCCTTAAATCTGGAATATAATATAAAAATTAGAATTTTTTGTGAGAAACTAGTATAAAAGGTTCCATAGTTTCTTTCAGTAATTTGTGAATTATATGTTTGTTGCGGACAGAGGCTAAGGTAAATTAACTGTCATAATATTGAAATTTTGGAGTTTGGTAGACCTATTTGGTTTTATAAGATGTGCTTGCTTCATAGACAAGCTCTGTGATCTCTTGGCAGCACACTCCTTCATCCAACTTATTACACAGCTAGCTATAAACAGATATTGCATCTTCAGAATTTCAAAAATATCTAGCAGTTCTTTTCAACTGATTCATTGTAGCCAGTTGACATTATTTGTTTATTTTTTTTTAAAAAAAAAAGGTAACTTAAAAGATAAACAATATCATATATTTACCTATTACATGACATCTAGAAGCAGAGTGTAGTTTGATGGCCTTAGATTTTGAAAGACACACTTCTGCATCATGCCACCGCGATAGACGTATGTATATATAAGCAAGATCATGCCATATTTCCACTTCCAAGTTCCTAGCATGATCTCTGTTGTCCTGTTACAAATAGTATGCGAAAAAATGGGTAAGTAGGTAGAAATAATGCTACTTCTGAAGTTTATGACACTAGCAAAACAAAACAAAATAACATAGGGATAAATAAGGTGTGCCGATTAAATAGTATTTATCTTTAGAATAGGACCCAAGTCTTAGAATTTTCACATAAAAGTAGTTGGCTCAAATGAAACCTTCAAGAAAAATTATACGCATTCCGGAAATAAACCATATAAACTTCAATCATATATCTATGGAGCACATTCATCATATCTCTATGGAGTACATTCATTCGCCAAACATTTCAAACTTTCAAGAAATAATTTACAAACAAAAAATAGTGACCTACTGATTGATTGCATCTAGAATCTAAAGTATGCACCTAAAAGAGTCAGCCATCCAACTATACAATCTGCTCTCACCAAATAGTTTAATAGATCTGCAGGAACATGTACATGATGAAATCAATAACCATCAACATACACCAATTTATTATGACTAAGTTCATAAGCCAAATACATCTGGGCCTAATTAATGCCAAGAAACTAATATATACCAGCTTTGAATTAGCATAGGGTACTATGTGATTCAAAATAGGGAGAAAAAGACACGGTAAATTTGGACTTAAAACAAGCCTGCTATGAGTATGGCAATAATATACTGCTGACTCTTCAAGAGCATAAATTCATCAACACCATATGGGCCTAAAAGGGCAGTTCGGTGCACCAAAGCTTCCGCATACACAGGTTCTGGGAAGGGGTCCCTACCATTTTTGGTGTATTGTACGCAGCCTTGCCCTGTTTTTACACAAGAGACCGTTTCTAGGACTTGAACCCGTGACCTTTCAGTCACATGACAACAACTTTACCATTGCACCGCCCACAATTATTTCAACCAAATGATCTCTTGTTAAAAGAGATAATATCTAGTATGCAGGAAGAATAAGTATGTAAACTCTGATTTTAGAATTAAGAAAATGGAAAAGTGGAAGATAAAAAAATGCAAAATCGGAATATTGAGTTCCTCTTCAGAATCTAAAGCACAATTAGAAAGAAAGCTCTGTCTAATGTTAAACATGCAGCAGACTCCAAACAATGTATATATAAAAAACTTCCCAAAAATTCTTCACAATTTTACATATATATAACACTGATTATCACATTAATATGTGAAATGAACAGAGTTATACGCCTTAAAATGAGTAGCATATTTTAACAGTTTCATTCTTCTCCCTTATAAATCCAAAGGAACTGATTTTGACCCTGCTTTTTTCTTTTGTAAGATATTAAACCAAGTTAAATTGAACAAATGATGGCCATGTCTCATTACTACTCTCACTATGACTGTTACTATCAACATGATCGGGCATTGACAAGCAAGACACAAGTTTCTGCAGCAAATAAATTTCACAAGTTTATGGAAGACCACATCCAATAATTTCTGACAATAACAAGAAGATAAAGGCCTATGACTCAGAATTATAAATCATGAAGCACAAAAATGAATGAACCTTATATAGCTTCGTTCTTGACCCAAAAGTTTTTCTCTGAACCAGAAGAATACCAAGAAGCTGAGTATATGTCTCAATGGCACTTGGCAACTTCTCCTGTGCAATTTGCAGTTTAGCTTTTGTTCGCAACAAATCTCCTTGATCCCATATTCCAGTCCGATCCAAAGCAGCATCTACAATACCTTCAGCATCCAAAAACTGTTTTTGTGCTGATAATATTCGGGCTAACAATAACCAGCCTCTAATATTAGACCCAGCTTCTAAGCTTAGAAAGCGTTCTGCATAACAAAGTGCAGAATCCAACTTCCTTTGCTCTGCACATTCTAAACTTAAATAGTAAAGTACAAGAGGTTCCTTCATTTTGGTCATAGTGCTTGCAGTTTCTAGTGAATGAAGTGCCTCAGATTGTCTCTCAAACCTCTCAGAGTTAGAAACAGCAAATTTTGAGTATGTTGAAAGCGAAACACTGAGTAAGCAATTGGCTAGACTTTCCAACTGATTACATTTTTCAACCAAGTTCTCACGCGCTCTGCAAGCATAGCTAACCCCATCTTTTGCAAGGTCAGGGTTCTCGCAACATATCTTAGAAGCCATTAACAAAGCAGGAACATGTTTTGGATCCTCACTGCTATTCAACAACTTTTTAAGAAGATTAAGTGCCACCAAATCCTTATCTGCTCCATAATAACAAAGAGCAAGGGCATGGTACCTTTCTCTTCGATTGATAGTAACAGGGAGTAATTCTTCCCATTGGTTGGCTAAAGCTGTCAGATCCCCGGAAACCGATAGAGCAAACGAAAGGTGCTCCATTATTGAAGGATCCGACTCAATTTTATTTATAGAGATTTTTCTTTGCAAAATCATTAAAAGAAGTATGGCCTCTTCAATGTTATTTCTTGGTACAAATGAACTGTCCATATGGGAACGAAGATCTGAGGGGATTTCTTCCCCTCCACTATATAGAAGAAAAATGGCAAATTCTTTCTGAATTTTTGCTGTGGTACCTGCATCAAGATTCCATCGATGAAGGAGTGCATTCCGATAAGACAAAATAACTTCACGTGGACAATCAGCAAGTTTCCATAACTCTGGAAGTAGCTCAACTGCCTTACTTACTGTCTCCTGCAATTTACATTCGGAACCAAAGTTTCCAGGTAAGCCTTCCGGTAAAGAAGACTCAATCAAGTCCAGAATAATTTTGCATGTTTGGGCGGATTCTGCAAGAAATTTTGTAAATTTTATATTAGTTAACATTTTGGGTTCTCATAGCTGATAGCTTACTTTGAATTTTAAACACTCAGAATTCAAAGGAAATGCCGGTCTTGATTCATTTTAAATATCGGGTCAAATTGTCCAAAATGATGATTTTGTGCTAGGATAAGTAATGACCATCTCCTTTAGTTATGTTGTGAAATCAAGATCACTATTTCTTAAGGCATCATATTTACTTGTTTTACTATCTTGTGGTGGTTGACCTGAAGAATAAAAGTGATAATGCCAGACTGGAGCAGAATTGCAGTTGCCAAAAGAGAAAACAAGAAATTGGTGCTTCTCTTTGAAGCTAAAGCAAGCAGAAGGAAAAAACTATTTAAGTCAAATTTGTGTTTGAGTAAAGTTTCGGAAGAAAAACAAATATCAAAATGATAAAATGTCACAGTAAGGCAAAACGAACACTATGTTCAAATAAGGAAGATGGGATATTTAACAGAATTATCAAGTTAAAAGCCAAGAGCAAATTTATGAATCAAACAATCAATAAGGGTACCTTCAAACCTTGCAAGAACCTGCAAACATTTTGCCTTTAGCAAGATCGCCTCTAATAGTAATCCAGCTGTATGTATAGACATTGGTGGAGTAGTGTTATTCCGAGAGCGTCTCTTGGGGGGTTCTCTGCTTTTGGCAAGGAAAACTTTTATCTTAGGAGTCACAGCAGCTATGTTTATGCCTTCAAAAACATGCAAAGCGGCTTCTATATTTCCTTCCTGATATTCATATCTCCCTAACAAAGCTCTAGCTTCCTGCAGATTATAGGCATGTAGTGGATTGCATCAAGTCCAATAAATCGATCATCAAACAACCACATACATCAGACATGATCCAAAAGAAATCACAGACTTAACTCAACACACACGCACACATATATGCATACACATAAGAGACTGAGGTAAAACGAACAACTAATGGTTAGACGTTTAGAAAAAGTTTATAAAAACTACTTATGATATCCCTGTGAGATGTTTTCAACTAGTTTTAATAAGCCCTCTCAGATAGTTTATGCAAATAGTTAACCCTATACCCTCTTTGATTTCCATCCACACTCAATTTTATTTTACAAATGTCAAGAACACAGATAGCTTTTCAACGTGCATATCCAAATACAAATAACTTATTGGATTTAAGCGCTCGTATTCAATTAAATTGTTTATCTAAATGCAGTCTAAACAATAGAGCAAATCATATATCACTTATGCAATAAACCATCAACGAGCAAAGAAATCCAACCTCATAGTTCAAGATACCACTCTCACGCAACGACGATTCAGCTTGTTCTATGTTACCAGAATCCAGCCTCCTCTCAACTTGTCCATCTTGGCCAGAAATCCCACTTGCCGTCGAGGAAAAATAATCCTTAGTTGCAAGAGATTCCGACGAATTAGGAACCATTGTTTCTTCTTCTTTACCCATATCCCCTGAGCAAAAGCACTTCATTATCTTCTGCAATCTCTTCCCCCGTTGCTTATCCCTACTCCCCATGCTTGCTCTCCTCTCTCAAAAACCTCCCCTCCACAGCACTGTCACATACATCATCACAGTTAAACCACAATCATAACCAACCAATCAATACCTATGAAACATGGACAGTGACACTGACACGTAGACACTAATAATAACTTGAGAAAATAAAAATACCTAAGTCAACGTAATCACATGTGTCAGTGTCGTTGATAAACAATTTGAATAGATTTCAATACAAAATTAACAAATATTATTATAAAGACGGAATTCGGTAACAGCTTAATTCAAACAAGAATTAACGGTTTTTTTTTGAATAAAAACAAAAATTAACGTTGATCACGATGATTCAGTAACTAGAAAATAAAAATTTCTACGAATAATTAAAATAATAATAAAATTTATCCTACGTACGGCGAATTCAGCAAAATTAAGTGTTCAAAGTTTGAAATTGAGGTTAACTCTTAGAAGAAGAAACCTATACATATATGAAGAATTGAAATAAAAAAGAGAGAGAGAGTAAATAACGAATAGTCACCTTTGAATATTAGAGAAAGAAAAGGAAAAGCAGAGGATAAAAACAGTGAAGAATTCCATTGCTGAATTTGAGAATCAATCAAAGCTTTTTTTTTTGGTTTGTTAATCTTTTTCCTTTTATAATTTTGTTTCTTTTTGAAGTAATAATAATAACTTTATTCATGTATTTCTGTAAATAAATAGCTTTATAGCTTTATTTGCGTAGTTATGTCTGAATGGAACTGGAAAAGGAAAGCGTAAGAGAGAAGATGATGAGTTTTATTTCCCAAAGAAAAAGTGAGATCAATGGCATGGAATGGAACGGAACGGAAGGAAAGTTCGTTTTGTTTCGCGGTGGGTCCCATTTTAAAGCCACGAGTGTTAATGCTTGCCACGTGGTATTAACTACATTCTATCTACCGGTACCATCTCTAATCTAATTCATTTTTTAAGAAAAATGAATTACACCTTCATACATTCATTATGATCCTACTTGGTTACAGAATTTGCAATATTAGACTTATATATAAAACAAAAATAGAGCATGATCTGTACGCATAATTGAGATGGAATGTCAGGCTGGCACGCATATAATAAAGGGGTTTCCTTCACGTGGAAATCCCTCCTTTTACAAACCTCTTTAATTAATACAAACCGTGCAGTGCAGGTTTTAAATGTGAGATCACTATTATTGCTGTTGGTTGGTATATATAAAATGAAGTAAAGCCACTAGAATTGGTTTAATAGTGAGAGTTTGTTTGAATATTATACATTACTCATTAACAAAATTAATGTATTTTGTTTCAAATTTGATTTATATACATATATTTTTTACTCACTTTCTTTATATTTTGTAACGGATGAAGTAAGCCTTAATTTAAATTTCATTGTCTCATTTATGAATTTGAAAACATCAACAAATACAAGTCAGATGATACAATAGTCATTTTATATGACCAGACATACTTTTGAAACCATCCATAATCCTTTCATTTTAGAGATGCTTTAGAAAAATAAAATAAGGACATATGGATAAAACAAAAAGACCAGTGCATTTGCATAGAGTGTCATGCTAACTTCACATTTTTTACTTAATTTCTTCCACTTAAATTTTTGAACTAGTATCACAGGAGTTACCGTGAGAGTTCTTTAGGAAATATCTTTATTTTTTTAATGTAACAAAATAATAGTACTACCGCTAATAAAATGAGAAATGTTAACGAGTGCCTTCAGAACACTCTTTAAGAATCATAAATAGTAAACTATTTATAAAAATGTGTTTAAATATATTGTAAACCAAAATATTTGACTTTTATAAAGAATAATTACTTATTTTAAAATACTTAAAAAATGTTCTAGAACACTTGTTAACAAAACTCTAAGAAAATATAGTCACTTAATACTACTGATAAGAAGATATAGTCACCGTTAATACTACTCATAAGAAGATATAGTCACCGTAGTAGTTATTATATTAGGAGGATTCATTCATTATTTGGTGTGAGAGAATTATGAAATTGGTATCATACATTAATGGTGTCACTTGTTTAAATGTATAAAATACTTTTACATTTTTTTTTTTGAGAGGAAAATACTTTTACATTGTCATCCAATAAAATTACATTATATTAGACATCACGGTTAAATTAGTCTTTTGTCAAAAAGTAATTGTAAGTCTATATCATAATTGTTTTTTTTCTAAATAATTAATTATCGAACACTTACTATTAGACATCACTATTCCCTCAAAAAAAAATTATTAGACATCACTATAAAATTAGTTTCCACTGACATGGTTTTTTTTTAAAGGAAGGATGTCGGTTATTATTAGACATCACTGTAAAATTAGTTTCCACTGACATCGTTGTGTGTTCTCTTTTCTCTAAATATAATATAAAATCCAAACTGATGCTAAAAAAAATAGAGTAGTGCTTAATTTGATGTAACATTTAATTACCATATTGATACTTTTTCATTTTTTAGAGATCAAATATATCTTCAAATTTGTTAATAATAATAATAATCTATGACACAAGAAAAGAAAACCTTACATCAAAAAGAAAAGCAACAAGGAAAATGGGAATACACGAATAAAAGGACTACAAACGGCATGTCAATGGATACATCATACACCATGGGCTAGATTAATTAAGATATAAACAAGCACACGCATGCATCATGCATGGTTGCCCCTGTATGGCATGACATAAGCCGAGCCACAAATAGTATTGACTATTGAGATAGATGGGAAGAGAAAGAAGAAGAAAAAAAAATACATAAATAAAAACAGATTTTATTTTGTTCACTTGTTACATTCGTTTTCTCTGAGATGATGCCACAAAAGAGTTGTATCCAAGGGATGGCTCATGGCAGTTCTTTGAGAATCTAGGTTAACCTTAACTCCCGACCCAGTTGGATCGGGTTCACAATATCACGAAAATGGGTGCCATTTGACTTCAACAAGTGTGTTACCTCGACATACCTATTGTATTTCTGCTGAAGTGGTTCCTTTCTCGAGCTTGACATCGGGCTCATTTGTTGTCCCAACAGAGTTCCTTTCGTAAGGAATTCATGAGCCATGTAGCCCGCGAACAATGTATTGTTCGAGCTCGGATTTGAGCCTTTGTTGTTATTGTTGTTGCATATCTTTGGCTTTGAGTCTCCATGGGTCGATTTTGGCCCAACTATATGCTTATCTGACTTGAACAATTTGGTATTTGGAGTTGTAGGGGTAGTGATAGGCCTTTTGAAACCGTCATGATCCATTTCCTTGTGCTTAGAGTTGTTATTATTGTTAGTGGAAGAGGTGCTAGCCTGCGGGACACGACGAGGTGGTGGATGCATCGTTTTGGTACTCATGCTTCTCTATGCTGCATGCAATATGACAACCATAATCATCATCATTATCATCATAATATTTAACGATTACAAAAAAATGTCAAAAAATAAATTTCTAAGTAAAAACTAAGAACTAATGAAAAAATATTTGAAGAGAAATCTAGGGTTTTATACAAGCTACCAATATCAACAAAAATATTTTCAAAAAAATGAATAACCCTTCCATTAGCTATAATAACAACCAACTCACCAGCACTACAACAGATAAAATGAACATGCACATTAGAATAGTTAGGTGCTCTATTAGATGTCTGACTTCGCCTCTCGTAACCATGTTAAGCTATAGTTTTGTTTTGACTAAAGAAAAGCATCTACTAATAAAAAAGCATTCTAATATTTCAAGGTCATTATAAGGATCAAAATTACTTGAGAAACACAATCACAATTATAAGATATAGGCAACATTTGAAAGTCCAAGTATCTCTTAATCATGATTAGATATTACAAAGACCTGTTATATTTGCAAAGAACCATCGTGTGTACATCCTATAATAACATGTCAAGTATTGCTTAACAAAAGGTTAAACTTATTGATGTATTATATTAATATAATGCATTATGCTGTACAATTCTGAATTCTGCAAATTACTAACCTAGAGAAATATCAAATATGCTCCTTGATGATGGATCTCTTTGTGCGCCTGCATGATATCTGTGTGAACACCAATACAAACATATATATACTGGGTTTAAGAGATATTAACTGTCATACAATCACATCATTACGTAGATTTTTGTTGAAATATTTCAACCACCAAGGTTGCTTAAAACAAGCTTAACTCGATATTTCAGTATTCAAAAGACAATTATGTAAATGTTGGCGTTTGCAAAATAAGTAGAAATGTTAACTGAAATAGCTTTTATATAAGCACTTAACTGAAAAGTGGTTAATTGAGTTAATTCTAATTTATTATTTTGAATGTAAAGTAAAAAATCTTGATCAGAAAAAAGCACCATGGCTGCATTCTCAAGAACTGCTTCTGCTTGTTCCTCCTTATCTTTGGTTTCTCTGCAGCTAAGGTTCCATCTTCTGAAGCAGACTCACTCAACTCAACCAATGGGCAGGCAGAAAAGTCTCTTTCAAAGTCGGCAATCATCTTGTCTGGAAATATGATGGTGGGAAAGACTCAGTTTTGCAAGTAAACAAAGAAGATTATGCCAATTGCAACAGCTCAAACCCCGTTGAACAGTACAATGATGGGAACACTAAGGTGAAGCTAGACCGACCTGGACCATTTTACTTCATTAGTGGAGCAAAGGGTCACTGTGAGAAGGGACAAAAGCTCATTGTGGTGGAAGAAGGTCCAGCTGTTGCACCTACTATTTACGTGGGTTTTCTCATATGAATCATCGCACCTAATTAGGCTATAGTGAAGAAAATATGATTTTTTTTTCTTTGGTGGCAATTCGTTATTTTTTCCAAAGCTTATGAATAAAAACTTGATATAGGATTCTTAAAAAAATAAAATATAAGCACACTTAATTAAGTTGTTTATACATATGGCATTGGCAGTAGCAAGATCATTAAGCCATGAATTATGTCATATTTCAATTCAATTGAAGCAAAAAAGCCATTAACAGTTCTCAATCCCTAAGTCATTAACAAGCAAGCAATTGGAGAAGGAATGTTTCAATCAGAGAATCAATTGTCTTACCTTGACTTAGAGTGAGTGAGATACCGAGTCGAGTTTGAAGAAGAGAGAGTCACTGGCTGCCGACTGGGTTTCTTTATTGTTGCGACAAGATTCATACATAATAATCAGGTGGCGATTTGATTTGTTCGTGAGAAAGAGAAGGTGGAGCTATTTGTGTTTCTCAGAGGACACAAGAGCAGACACGCGGAGAAGGAACAAGGTGGAGCAATTCTTGTCCTAAAATTTTGTGTGACTTTCTTCACCTTCAACTACTTAAATCTCAAAATAGGCAAAATTCTTCGATCATGATTGCGATTTTAATATATCTTATAAACTAAGTCATTTATAACTATATATCATTTGTAACATATATTTAGTATTATTTTTTTTTGAATAAATTTAGTAACTTTTTTAGTAGGTAAAATCCATCGATTTTGATTGCGATTTTAAGATTTCTTATATCGATTCTACAAAAGTCCTTGAGTAAAATTCTACAATTTTGATTGCGATTTTACGAATCCCGGTTTTGCTATTCCCTTTCGACTTGAAGTAAAGTCCCAATTTTGACAATCTTGGGTGGAGCGAGCGATTTGTATATGGTTTCTGTGGATTTTTTTATATTTTATTTTAACTTTAATATACATAAAATACTTTTTAAGTGGAGTTAAACAACTTAATATATATGGACGCTAAAAATCTTCCATCTGGCCCGCTTTTTAAGTCATGTGGATGTCAACCCATTAAAATCCTTGTGTCAATAAGTGTTTTTTGTATTAGTGACTTTAAAACCTATCTCAATTGGTAAAATCGATATTAAATTGGACGTAAATATTAAGGGTTGAGATCAGCAATAGAATCACCCCTCCGATTGGATTTAGATATGACAGGATCTAAATTTCATTGTTAGTTAGTCCGACATAATATACTTAGACACATTTACATGAAACTTTATTTTGTTAACACCAACAAAACTAGTTACAACATGTAAAAAAACGAAAAGTACATGTACATTTTCAATGAAATTCTTTTATTGAAATAATACAAACTTCATTATTATTCATCAATCTCTATCTATTTTTTCTGAAGTAATTCTGCAATTTTACTGGCAATACAGTATGTTGTAGATTGAATGGTTACCATAGGGTTAACACCAACTGCACTAGGCAAAACACTTCCATCACAGACATACAACCCTTTTGCTTCCCAACTTTCTCCATTCTCATCAACTGCACCCTCTTCTTCATTCTTACCCATTCTACAACTTCCCATTTGATGTGCAGAACTAAACATTGTCCAAAGTTCACTTCTGGACCGTGGTCCCCCGACAACCGTGACAGTATCAAGAAACTCCTCCAATTCTTCTTCTGCGATCCCTTCACATTTGAGTTTTTGTCCATCACTCCTATAAGTTCCAACCTCAACAGCTCCCGCCGCAACCAAAATCCTTAAAGACATCCTTAATCCAATTCTAAGATTTTCTCTGTCCATTTGATCAAGTCTATAAGAAATTCTTCCTTCACTTCTTACTTCTCCTGATCCTATGTCTCTAACCAATGCAAAAAGGTTAGCAGTTCTTGCATATTTCGCCATTCTGTCTTTCATATCGAGACCTGAGATCCATGGAACTAATACTGAAAATGATCCAGGTCCTAAAGCAGGTGCTTCTATAATGATTTTTGGCGTGGAGTTCTCAGCAAGTACTTTGTGTATAGAAGTTATGATTCCTCCTTCATGGTTATTACCATTTAAGTTTGTCATGTTTTCAGGGAAATAGCCCCAAGCAAATTGAACTGGATGGAGATGAAGATTCCTTCCAATGTTTCGATTTTGTAGTCCACTAGAAATCATTAGAGGAGGTGTAAGTAATGATCCACATGATGAAATAGTTACTTTGGATTCTATTTGGAGTTTCTTTGTAATCTTACTCCTCCAACTTGTTGCAGCAATCACTCCTGAGCAATTCTTTCTCTTTGTTCCATTATTTCCATCTTCTATTATGAATTTCTCAGCTCTACATCCAGTGAGGATAACTGCGCCGTTTTCGACAGCATCAACCAACCAAGTTGAGTCAGTACCCTTTTTATCTCCGGTTCTGCAACCATAACAGCACGAACCGCAATAATGATCTTCTGAAGCATTCACTGCAACTGACTCGACTTTTAAACCGATTTTCTCACACCCTTTCCGAAGAACTTGATTTTGAAAGCTTTGCTTGTTGCATTTATCTGTCACACCAATCCTTCTGCATACCGAGTCCATAGCAGATTGGTAATCAGAACTTGTGAAAAGCGGTAGTTTATATTTTTCGGACCATTCCTTCTTAACAGAGTCAGGTGTTCTAACACAAGCAGCCCAGTTTATAGCTGAACCTCCACCGACTGTTGAGCCAGCTAAGATCATCATTTTACCGTCAAGAGTTGGCATGATTCCACCTGATTCATAGAGCTTGTTCATCGCTGAACTTTCCAAGGAAGAATAATCTTGAGAAACAAAATACTCTCCTTTTTCTAGGATGATCACTTTATGACCTGAGTTTGCAAGAATTGCAGCTGCAACTCCTCCGCCGCTACCGGAACCAACAATAACAACATCGCATTTGATCTTGTACACGTTCTGCTCTTCATCTTCAGTGACTTCTAGGCCTTTTTCACTCAGGGATTGGATTAATGTAGAATTGGTTTCGTAAGTTGTCTCTATTAGTCCTTCCTGGAGAGGCCTCTTCTTTAGTTTCAACTTTTCTCTAGTGTCCACCTTGTACCCTATTGCCCTCCACATTGGATTATGGCCATTTACATCTGTCTGCAGCAGTTAGGGAAAAGTGTTATGCCCAATGTTTTTATTAAAAATGATTCAAAATAGTTTGATTGATTTTCATCAGCTTTATAACGGTTCGGCTAGTTTCTATCTACCATTTCATTAAATGACCAATTTTGTAGATCATATAACAAGACACTTTCACATGTTTACCTGTTTCATGGTTAAACCAAAATGGGAACTGTGTTTCGATTTTCGAATATATCTCATGCGAATAATGCTATTAATACACTTTTTTTGGACACATTTTGCACATGAAAGTGAAACTCATTGAATAACCTAAAATGCGTGACATAATGTTTTGCTAACTAGCATTTTTATATCTCAGAATCAAACTAACAAATACCATATGAGCATTACTAAAATGATAAAATGGATGAAAAACATTACCCTTGAGAACAAAGTATAGAAGAAAACAATTTTGATCAACACAAACACCGCCCTAAGAGGTATCCATTTGTTTTCTTTTGACCATTTCTTGAGAATTTCTTCTCTCTTTTCCAAAGAAATCTCAGAGAATTTGAGAACAAAAGGCCACTTCCAATGCAAGCAAAGAGTTCCACAAAGAAAAAGTGTCCCTAATTTGAATGACAGAATCCATAGAATCCACCTCACCAATGGTGTTGCTTCTGGTGCACTCTTCTTGAACAACAACAATAGCTCTGCAGCCTAACATTTATATGGAAAAAAAAGAATTGAATTGATAAATTTCTAGCATTTTCAAAGCAAATATTATTGAATTAAACTAGTAAAATTCACATGCTCTTGCAAGATGATCTAGAAAAAAAAAAGACAGAAATAGTGTGAAATTCTGACACGTGTCATTAAACGAAGACTTTATTTATGTTCAAAAGAACAAAGGTACGAAAAAGCAAAACATGATATTTGGCATCGAATTTCGGCAAATTGTCCCGACGGCTCCGACTGCATAGCAGTTTCAGTTCCTTTCAAATATCAATGAAAGATTAGAATTTACATTTACAACTATAAAACACTGATACAGACACGGACCATAGACACCGACATCAAAATATCAGTGAAAGATTAGGCTTTTTTTTAATGGTATGAAAGATTAGAATTTACAGTGTACTACTATGAAATACTGATACAGACACATGAAACTAACATATTGATACCAGAATTTTTTTGAAAAATTGAATGTAATCACATGTGTCGGTGTCATGTATCAGTACACGAAACACCGGACACGTGTTGAATACCTGTCAGAAATGGTGGATGCTACAGGTAGGTATACAATTTGTATTCAATATTACCACTTATATGATAGATAGATAAAATTTGTGAAAAAGAACCTCATCAGGAAATGGGAACTGAGAACCAGAAGTTGAATAGAAGGATGAGAGGCTTTCATCTTGTGAGACTTGTTTGTTTGATGGAATGGAAGGGAAAAGGGTGTCACATATGGAAGCCAATACATGCATCTGAGAGGTTGAAAATCCATGGCTGTAACCTTTCTCTTTTCTTCTACCTCCTCTCAATAGAGGATGAGAATCTTCCATTACTCTTTTTACAATCACAAAGATATTATTTTTGTTTTGTATTCTTGTGACTTGTGAGTAGTACAAACTTTTATGACAACAATATATTGTGTCTTTACTCTTATTATTTATATAAAGTGAAATGGATGACACAACAAATTTAAGATTACTGAATCTGTTCAGTTATGTGGTGTCAGTGATTTTAAATGAGTATAGTGTTTTTGATATAGTAGTAAACTTTATGTGTCCTTCTGAGTAGGACCATACAATTACGATACTGAAATGTCTAGTCATGATATGAAAAGGAAAAGAAAAAGCTATATATAGTAGAATCTTTAAGATTTTATTTAAATTTCCTAAAAAAATTATTTGGTCAAAAGAAAAAATCTTATTAGCATTCAACCATCTCATTAACATTTGTAGTAATTAATTATTAATCTTTATTATTTTTAAATATATTAAGATTTTTTTATTAAATATACGTATGTGTGTAATATTTGAAGGATAATGTTTTTTTTTTTTTATTACTTTGAAGTTGGGATGGCAATGAGGCAGTGTACCATAATGTCCATCCTCATACCTGCGTTTTAAGAAAATCCTCATACCCGAGCCCATACTCTCGTGGACAATCAGTTTGGTGTCTGTCCCCATACTTTATAAGTGTCTGTACCCGCACCCATTACCCACACTTTCACAACAAAAAAAATCACAACATAGTTAAAATATGATATGAAATCTGATAAATCAACATATAAAATATTATGCATCATATTATTTAGCCAAATGAAAAGCATCTAAAATATAAAAAACAAGTGCATATTATAATAAATATCACAAACTTAGGATTAATTAACTAAATTTAATATAAATAAAATTATTGGTATAGTCTATATAATGTGCGGGCATGAGGCGGGGTGGACATTAGAGTGCTCGTACCCGCACCCATACCCGTTCAAATTTACGGACAATTACATGTGTCCATGCCCATACCCAACAATGCGGGTATTTACCTACCCACCATAAGTTTTTTTGCGGATACCCATTGAGTTTGTGTTCAATTACCATCCCTCTTTAAAGGATAATGCTTGATACAAAGAGGAAAGCGACAAATCAAAGCATATTATGACTTCTTCTTTTTTTTGAAAGCATATTATGACTTATTTTCAATGCAAACCCAACCGTGTATCATGTCAAATGACAATTTTATAATTTTTTTTAAGGAAAATGTCAATATTATATTATTATTATTATTTTTAAAACCATGTGCACTTCTTGTGATTAAGTGAATGTTATGTTCCCTCCGTCTCATATTAGATATCTTTTTATTTTATTTTACTTTTGTTTATCTCAAATTATTTGTATTTTTATAACTTCAATATAACATTCATTGTTTTTTTACTAACATATCTTTATTTATTGCATTTTAATTATTTAGGTACTCCAGAAACTATAATTAATAAGAGTGTCTTATTAAATGATGTATATTTTACTATCAAAATCAACACTGTTAATCATTTTTTTAATAACGTGTAAAACTCAAATGAAACACCTAATGTGAATACTAAATGGCAATAGTAAAAAAAAATTAAAAAAAAAATGTATTCACCGAACTAAATTTTATGATTGTGTATTTTGTAATGTAGATCCTCTTGTTATGTGCCAGTTATATGATTGTGAGAATTTCTAATTATTTTTTGGGTTAAATAAGTTTTTCGTCCTTATAAATATAGCGAATTTTAATTTTAGTCCCTAAAAAATTAAACTGAATGTTTTCATCCTCACAAATATTTTTATTTTGTTTTTCGTCCTTAATGGCCATTTTATGTTTATATAAATGGCAAAATTATAACTCTTTTATGTTCAAATTGTATCCATGTTATGTCCGTTTATTATATTCGGCATTTATATATTCATATTATGTTCAAAAAATGTCAAAAATACGTCAAAATTATATCTATTAAGGACGAAAAACAAAATAAAATTTTTTGTGAGGATGAAAACATTCAATTTAATTTTATAGGGACGAAAATCAAAATTCGTTATATTTATAGGGACGAAAAACTTATTTAACCCTTATTTTTTTGTTTAAATTATGTATTGTACTAAGACCATGCACAATGGTGGGTGCTTAATCTATTTAGCACTACATTAAATAGGCATCCTCATTGTGGAACAAAATATATGGGTGCCTATGGAAGCACCCTCTCTCCCCTCATTTTTTGTTGGTCATATTTAATAAATTTGAATGAATTAAATAAATTTTGTTGAAATGTAATGATATAAAATTATTTGTGGGACTTATTTAATAATTTCTTTTGAGGTGCTGGATTGGAGAAAATTGATGTTTAATAAATATTACCGTAAAACTAATGATGTAGACACAAGTGACTCATTTAAGCATCTAATTTGGGGTGTTATGTTGTGGATGATCTAAGATCTCTATTCTATTAATGCAGTGAACATGAAATTATTTAAATTTTATTTTTCTATTCAAAAAAGAAAGCAAACATTTATTTTTATTAATAGTGACAACAAAGATTTTGTTGTGCAGTGATAGGATTATGTCGCAATCCTTATTAAAGGAAAGATTAATATCATACCTAATATGGTTGAAATAAAATTATGAGAATACGTAGGTCTATCATATATGTGGTTGTCCTTTGTGTCATGTGTGGAATGGAAAGTGGTAGATATAGAAGAGAAGATACACCTAGGCCTAGCCATCACATGACTTATAGTTACCACGAGCACGAAACTGAATAATTTTTAATTTATTACCGTGTCTGGTTTGAATTTCCGGATTAAGGAAAATGACTTGTTTAATTTTTTTAAAACCATATTATGACAAACTACATTTTTTTTAAACATTGTCTAAAGAAGGTATTAATTTTTTCAACGAAAGAAATATATTTTGATTGGTACAAAGAAAGAAGAAAGATATTTGTACACTGCCAGTTGTAATTTTTAACATAATTATCAAATCAAACCATCATCATTTCACATTTTAAGAAAAGAAAATGACATAAAAACTAAAATTTGAGTTTGCAAATTTCTCACTCTTTGCGCAGGTTTCGTTATCAAAAGTGGCGTATAAAAGATAGTGAGTGTGTAAAAAATGATACTGCTTTTATAAATATTAAAAATAAAATAAAAAAGAAAAATGATCGTACCTGATCAAAAGGTGGCTGTCGGCGCTATATTGAATGCGGTGGTTCACGGAGGTTGTTTATACTTCCGGTGACCGTTGGACCAAATGGGGGTGTGTACCTGCATACACTCCAACACTCAAGTTAGTAGAGTTCAGAATGAGGAGTTTGAGAGTGTGAAAGAATCTACCTTGGAGGCTGCAAGGAGCCTCCTATTTATAGAGGTGGGTGAATGCAGAGCCGTTGTAAGACACACGTGTATCAAGTGTAACCGTCCATGAGATATTCGTGGGAACGTGGGTTAAGAGACGTTGTCGAACGTTTGAACTATTCTCCTTTGCTCCGTATACCCCCCCCCCCCCCCCCCCCCCCCCCCCGAAGAAGGGGTGTATCGCGAGTTATTCTGCCAAATGCAGCATTTGGGCTTGATTTGTTTATTGGGCCTAAGTGTAAGATACGTTAAAAAATGCGGAGGCTGAAGCGCGTGGTATTCAAAGTTGTTACATATTGTGATTGTGATGAGCACCATGTTAAGCTCGTGGATATGCTCATATCGACAACTTTTGACATAAGCAACTTATGAAATTATAATAAATACTTTTATCCATAATCTTACAAGTTTAAAATAAGTCGATCTAAACAGACCTTAGGGTGTGTTTGTTTCAAGTTTATCAAATTTATTCCTAGGAATAACATTCCTTGGAATATAAAGATGAGAATTTTATTCCAAGGTATTTAGGAAAAATATGTTTGATAAACTTTATAATATTCCTAGGAACCATAAAAATAGGGATTAAAATAGGTAATTATTTATGAATTTATTCTCATTTCCATTGGAACTTTATTCCCATCCTTTTCCTTGGGAAAATTTTTCTATTCCCAGAAACATTTTATACTTGGGAATAAAATTTAGTAAACTTGTAACAAACATAGGATGAAACAACAAATATAACTTGAAACAAACACACCCTTAAGTCCTTATAAACTCTCGGTCACAATGATGTTTTGTGAATCAACTTCTTTCTAACTAAGTCATTCTTCATATTACTAATTTTCTTTATTTTCTATTTTCACCATCCTTAACATAAGAGTGTGGTTTGTAATTTACACAATTAAATAAGTGTTTACTAATTTTAAACACTTATTTAATTTACAAACCACTTATTTAAGTGATTAGATCATTATATTCTCATTCTCTCTTCCTTTTTCTCTCTCTATTGTTTTGGACCAACAAGAAGAGAGAAAATGAAAGTTGTCATCAAAGTTGTCCCAAATGATTGTACTTATATCACTACTCAGATTTGATTTTACAGAGACTAACTTTTCCAACATCTCATATTTCTATAAAAAAAAAAAATGTGACTCCATAAGTATACTCTCAGACTGCATAATTTGTACAAAAACATACTTCTAAATGGCTCATAAATTATGTTTTTTTTTTTCTTTTCAAATTGCATATCCGTAATGATATTGGATAATGGAGAAAGTTGATCTGGTTCCAAAATGGTCAAGCCTGTTAGAAAAATAAGCAAATGGAGAAAGAAAACAACATTCTAACTTATAAGTCTGCCTTCATTGTCCTCTCTCAAGTTTGAGTAAAATAACGTGACCAGGTTTCTTTTACTTTATAATAATAACAGACTTACTAATGTGTCTTTTTTCTTGTACCTGCAAACTGTAGTTTAAGAGAGTTGAAAATAAAATTACTGAAAGCAACCAGTCAGAGAAAGAAAAACCTCCTACTTTAGATGTTGTTGTCCTCGTGTTTAAATGATCCTGCAAACATAAAAATTGCACCACAAGCCTAACATTGATCGCAAAACATTTACTATTCTCCTTCATATATAAATTTTCTTTACATTATTTTATTAGAAGTTTGCAGTGTTAGATCAAAATCAAATAGAATCTTGAGAAACAGTGCATAACCGCTTCCTGTCTCTCTAGTGGCATCAATGTGTCAGTTATTCATCAATGTGAAAACGAATTGCTTCAGAAATACTTTATGAGCATGGAGGAGCATAACTTTGGCATCAATGAATTGAAGGCTATCAATGAATTCTACAACTTCTTTTAGGTCAATCAATCTCCTACCATATAATCTATTGGATGGAACTTTCAAGAACATTGTCATTAACTAAGGTTTTGTTACCTTTTTCTAGTGCTTAATTGAGGAGAAGCATCTAAACCAGCACTTGCTCAACATTGAGTCTTAATCTATTGTAAACAATGTAAGCAATACTTAAGGAGATTGAACAGTATCAGATTTTAGGGACTTAATGATAAACTTTTAATTTTTAAAACTGTTTAAAAATTTAAAGTATAGACTTAATTAAAACTTTATGAGAATATAAGAATATATGGATTAATCAATAGCCAGCACAGCCGGACCAAGGGTAAGGCTACAAAAGCCCTCACTTTAGGCCTACCAACAAAAAATATTTTTCATTATATTTTATAAACAAAAATGCCTCATATGCAGACAAAGAAGACCACATATATTAAAACTTTCCTTAAGCCCCACTTACTATTGAAAATTAATGGGTTAATAGGTCTTTACCCCCCTGTAATATAGGTCAAGACCTATTAACCCAAAATTAATTATTGAACCGGCCCTCCAGAGAATTCTATGCTTCATGATGTGAAAAGGGCAACAATCATAAAACTATAATATCCATTAAAAGTAAATATCATAACAATTCGTTAGTTGCATTGTTAAAGATAGCTTGCAACCTATCAGCTGGCGAAATGAAAGGAAATTAGTCAAATTCATATGAGTCATTTCAATAGGCAAGAATATGGTGTTGGACAAAAGCAACATGACAAAGTTAAGGAAATCAAGTTATGATATTGATCTCTCGTATTTTATTTTCCAAATGAGTAACATTGGAGATGAACAGAATACCCCTAGTATCAATATTCATCTTCCAACAATGTGTATTGCAATCCACATACTATTCTTTTCATGTGCCTCGAATTACTTTATACAATTTAAATTCCTTACAAAGATAAAACTATAGTTGGTTTATGACGTGTTCAACATGATCACTAAAACATGGGCATGCTGTATTGAACCCAAGTTCAATACTTAAGCGATGCTAAAACAGAATCAAATGTAATTTTATTGTAGGAAACTGTTACCATAGCGAAAACTAAGAGTATCATCAGACAGAATGAGCACCATTATCAGTCATGAGAAAGTGAAGTTGATCTCGCAAGAACAAAACCTGGATCACGAATAACGGGTTGGTAAGTATCACCAATATATGATATGTTTACATTGAATTAAATATCCCTTCAATTGTGCCATAAGTTTATTCTGAGAATTGAATTTCAACCAAATGGTATTAACTCCTTGGATGGGATTTCAAGGGCTACAAGCACTCCCTCCGTCTCTTATTATAAGCCCCTTTGACCAATTTCACATATATTAAGAAAAGTTGGTAGTGTGGTTAATGTGTTCATTTTGTGTGAATATTACTAAATTGCCCTTTGTTTATATGAGTATTTAGTTTGACTTTTCATATTCCAAGACAAGTTAGTAGTATTAATTAGGGTTATGTTTGAAAAAATAATAATAGATGCACCTAGTAATTTGTATAGGGACTTATATTTAGGGACATGACTCTTTTTCAAAGGGTGCTTACAATTAGGCACAAGATTAGTAAAGCAAATAGAGATATTTGGTTTCCTATTAAGTGATGTAGACATGCAGATAATAATCAAGTGTAAGCTATACTTTTAACCCTTGAATTTTGTTCCTAAATAAACTTGACTGCATATTGGCATTTATATCAGCCTCCAGCCTTATCCCATATTGTTTATTTGCTGTCCATATATTTATCAAGAGAATATTTAGTAGTATTTCAAATTTTAGATTAAAAAAAGACTGGACTGGTTCTAAAGAAATGGACAATACCTCTTCCAACAGTAAAGGAAGGAGATCTTCGGTTGTAATTAGGCTCGCAACTTCCACACGCAACTTTTCTTCCTTGATGCCTGACCATGTATGCAAGGGCAAGGAGAACAGAAGCACTGTTAAGACATCTGCAGTAGATGGGTGCATTCCAATGCATTGACCTTCATTACAGAGACACAAGCTACTCGGCTTCCTTTGACACAAAGGGACCAACACATCAACTCCTTGTTCACTACTGCCTCCAGTTGTAACAGTTCCGGAAATCAATGTTACCGGATTTTCACTACCAACATTCAGATGCTTTACATCTATTTGACTGCAGCAGTTTCCACTCGACGAACGACAACCAGTCAACATATCTGCACCTTGGCAGCAAACACGTGCTCCAAGCGCGGACAACATATCTTCGTCACCAACGTTTGCAATGGTATCACAACATGACCTTTCTGAATCCAACCACCTGATCACATGTTTGAAGAGTGCAGTTGACCGAATTTGTTCCAGTACATCTGCCTGAAATTTCAAATGAACACTCATATACTTCAGAATTTTGTTAGATACCTATCCCCAGCCAATTATCACAACATGACCTTTCTCAAATGTTACAATTGTTCGTTTATTGGATTTTCTTCAACAAGTCTATGATTATGCAAATGACATGTTTATCAAATTCAAGAACGAAGTCATTTTCCCCTTAAATGGAAAAGTGAGTATTTTCAAAACCTTGATTGCTAGCCTTCCTTTTTCCTCCTCACTCAATGTGAGATTCCCATCTTCTTGCCTGCGAACCTCAGCCACCCATGTGATAAACTCTCGCAATTCACTAGGAGGAGATTTAAATACAACAGAGAGTACTTCCTGAATGTCTTTTAGATCCTCTGATTTTAGCAGAAGAGGAACGTCTTCAGTTAGAAATTTGGCAACACTGCTCCAACCTTCATGTCTACAACTCTGCAGATAGTCTTAGTTATAAAGTATTGTAATCTACCAAGACAAATGATTTGCTTGAAGCATGAAGCAGCCAAACAATCAAAATATAGTTGTGGTTAACTTAGTATATAGTCTCAACCATCACAGAAGTTCCTGTTGTGGTTAAGTTAAATTTATGAAATTAGATAATTTATATATGATCTCCAATGGTTTTACAAAGAACCAAACAGCGCTACATTACCACAGTATAAAGTATCGATGGTGCCCTGTTAAGCTTTGAAATAATCATGTACCTGAAATACCAATGTCCAAATATAAATGCAGGGCAACAAGATTAGTTGCACAGATTTAAAAACTCAAAAAGATTTTATTAAATTAACCTTCAAATCCCAGTAATCAGCAAACTTTAATGATACTGATACACTCAAATAGTATAATTTCTAAATACCGAATAAAGCTAAGCCAAATTACATCAGCAGATAACAACCAATCAGACAAATATGGAGGCCAAACAAGCGGTGAAGTTATTTCAGTCCCGTCACAAGTTCAGTTCTACATGTACTAAAACTTATTCCCCCCCCACCCCTCCAGCCTCCAAAAGAAAAATACAAAATGGCTCAGAAGATGTACATTTATAGTTTATAGATAAAAAGAATTAATCCACCAGCAAATCAGTTCTTGACAGTTTTGAAGAACAACCATCCGCAAAAGTTCTGTTTTTCTGGTATTTTCTGTTTAATGTGAATACACTAGGGCATAAATAATAATTTACTCCCTCCGGTCCTATTTATAAGAATAATTTGACTTTTTAGATTTATTGAGTAATTGATGTATCTTGTCTAGAATATAGACCAAATACATCATTTATGCAATGAATCAAAAAAGTCAAATGTTTCTTATAAATAGGACCGGAGGGAGTAGTTGGTTTATGACGTGTTCAACATGATCACTAAAACATGGGCATGCTGTATTGAACCCAAGTTCAATACTTCGTTGTAGCATCGTATGCATGCCGAGAAATATTGCCATTTTGAAAAGTATATAAACTTGAATCAAAAGAAAGAACGTCACATAAGATGAAAATCTTACAAATAGTAAAATACTACCCATTTTTCAATACTAACAAAAGGTATAGCAATGTTTAGTTTTAGTGAAAGGAATCATGCAACAATTGGATAGAAACATAAATGAAGGTCACATTGTATTGACGAAATTGTAGGAGACACTACTAGCCATATGCTTAAATTAACAATGAACAAGAACTTACCCCCTATGTTGTCCAGTTGTTTGATCAATAGTATTCATGGCATTCCAAAGAAAGGTAACGGGAACCCAATGAGGAGGATACTTGAATCGAGCAACATCCAATATAAGGGCCATATCCCTTTCAGCATGATATCCTCCAAGCGGTGAAAAATGCCCAATTCCAGTCTGTTACCCAACAACATGACAAATTTCCACCATTTCTATAAATTCTGTGTATAAAAGATCTTAAACAATGAATTCCTAAACTCTTGTTCAAATATAAAACGGACTTGACATAGACTATGAGGAAATTTGGATATAGTCCTCACGAAAAACTTACGGGGAAAAATACATCAAGGAATCTTGTAATAACCATGAGTTTTTTAAACAATAACTTCTCGTATAAATTGAAATAAGTATCTGCGATTCAGCACATTTAGAACTCTCTTATTTAACTTCTTCTTAAACATATACAAGTTTACAAGGGTTTTATTGACGAGTGACAAACAGTAAAATTGTTTTAATTGATATAAGCACTCATAAGCTAAAAGCTAATCCAAAGAAGAGCTTAACTGAGAACTCAACACTAACTAGCATAAGGGGAATGAGTCCATTACCAGACCTGATTGAGTGGAGTCCTGAGGTAAGACACGATAACATGACAATCCTCAGAAGAAGAACACGAAATTAGACGGTTGCGGAAATCATCAATATTGGTCTGATGGGATCGAAAGGGTTCAACTTTAGCTCCATTACATCTAGCCAAGCATGCAACTTTTCCAAACGTAATGCCTTGTGATTGAATCTTGTCTAAAGGCTCACAACAATCCAACATTGAATCATCAAACCATCTCCAAGGACCTGTGAACTAAATCCTTTACTTTGAATCTTGGTATTTAACTATTTAAACCATATATAGTTAATAGATTACTTACTTTGCAATCTAAAGTAAATAAATCAATTAAGAAAATTCAAATATATTTCATGCTTGAAGAAATAAAATAAATAAATAAGAAAGTACCTTTCCATTTTCTACCAGGGTCAATAGCAAGAGCATTAAGAACAACAGAAAGAGTGGCTAAACCACAGAAAGCAGGATCAGATTGAGTCTGATAGTAAGAAATCAATTTGAAGAAACCATTCATTGTTCCATTATGAAGAGCTTCGGTGAAGATTTTCTTGCCTTCCGGTGAAGCGAATTCAATTGAAGGCGGAGGGAGGGTTCTCCGGTATAGACCTGCGCTTGCCATTGCCATGCATAAACTCTCTGTTTCTCAATTTGTGCTTTCGTTTGTCAACTTTCGTAATTTATATACTTTGCTTGGATCTGAAGCCCGTTTTTCTGGCGAGATTCTTGAGGTTCTACTTTATTCAAACTTCAAAACGCTCTTTTAAATGTCTCTATTTATTTCGTGTTCATGAGCTTACCTCATTTGATAACAATTTATAATATATATAAAGTTTGGGTTTCGAACCCATCAATTATTCCATTGAAACTTTAAAAAATGACTTTTGTTTCATCTAACTCATCAATTATTTTCTTTATTGTCTTTTTAACAAGTGTCCACAGTTTTTTTTTTTTTTTTAAGGAAACAAGTGTCCATAGTTGTTAGTATAACTCTATCTTTTATTATTCCTCGTTTTGATCATCAAATATATTTTTAATTTTGATACATTTGTAGAATATAATGACAATGTCTCATATTCATAACCAAAATAATTGCTTATCGTTTAAAAATGTTAATAATGTTGGACCAAACTTCTTTTTTAATCTAACTAATTTATATTGTCAATTCATCACGATGACGTCTAAAATATATTAGGAAAAAATACACCACCTCTAAGGTATGTCTAATCTATCAAAACTAATATTATATTTCTTTTGTATCATTATAAGGGGGTGTATTGGATTAGGATTCGAAAGGACAATTTTTGCTTAAAGAAGTCTCAAAGATTTTGTAGGATTTTAATGACTTTCATGATTTTAAAAGACTATCAAGATTTTCAATTTGGATTTCAATGGATTTACATCATAAGATTTTAAAGGATTTTAATTTTTTTTTTATGGATTTATAAGATTTCAAAAGATTTTATGAATTTTAAGGACTCATTGGAAAAAAAAATGATTACAACACACTCTCTATCATAATATTCTCAATGCAGACTCTTATTTTTTTATTTTATTTTTCTTAGAGATAGGGAGAGGGGGAAGAGAGGAGAGAGTGAGTGAGAGAGAGAGAGAGACGAAGAGAGAAGGGAGAGAGAGAGGAAAAGAGAGGAGGAGGAGGAGGAGAGAGAGAGAACGGAGAAGGGATAAGAAAGAGATAGTAAACTTCTAAGAGAAAAACAATCCTAAGAAATCTCTTGTCTTCATGAAAGACTTTTTCTTGTTAAAATTTCACTAGAAAATCCTACAAAATCCAATTTATTAAACAATCCATCGAAATTTGAATGATTTTGAATACCATGAGACTTTTTTCAAGTGATGAAAAGTCTTGATTGAATACCTCAAGACTTTTTTAAAATGACAAAGAGTCTTGATTGAATACCACAAGACTTTTTTAAAATGACGAAGAGTCTTGATTGAATACCACAAGACTTTTGTTAAATTGCAAAGAGTCTTGATTGAATACCTCACGATTTTTTCATAATTAAAAAGTCTTTTAAAATCCTTTAGAATCCTAATCCAATTCATCCCCCTAAGTGTCTCATTTATTGATTGTAGTATGTTAGTTGATATGAACAAATAAGGTTATATTAATGAATTAAAACTAATTTTTCTTTGGTATATAAAATGACAATTATTTGAGACAAGTGAACATTGCAAATGATAACACTCAATATGAGACGGATGAATTATTTTTTTAGTTTATCTTAAGATTATATGACACTGTTTTTGTCAATGAGGGTTAGTTGTGGTGCTCTGGTGGAATATTCATGTACTATAAAATAAAAGAATAGAAGTGATCATATAAATCATTAGTCGATAGAATGCTATGCAAAAGAAGAAAGAGACTAACAATAGTTGCTTACTTCAACAGGGCCATTTGACTGCAAAGGACTGGTGAATATGGGTGATAAAATCATTTATGTACCAAACAGATTTGTTATGAAACATGGTGTGTGAAAGAATTAACCACATTCCACAATATAGGTAATCATCGACGTGTGATAAAACAAATCGAATCGAATGTGTTTCAGGTTCTGTAACATAAATTTATAATGTCAATACCCTGGCTTACATCACAAACTCAGCCTCGATATGGATGATTAAGCATGTGTTTAAAAACTTGTGTTTCCACAACGACAGGGTGAGTTGAAGCAGAATTTTGGAGACTATAAGCTGTGCAGTGTAATGTTGTGGACGTGAATCCAAACATGATATAAATATGTGAGAGTTGCTAAGAGGAAGGAGCACCAAGATCCTCGTCTACTTTACCCTCTTGACATCTCTTCAGAATATGTAGTTGACGTCTTAAATGCAGAACCTGAAATGCAAATTTCTACAGTAAGTTGAAGAAAATTTCATGGGGTAGACTATTTCAAATTTCTTAGCTCATCATCCGTAGAAAATTTCATGCAGAACCTGAAATGCAAATTTCTACTGCTGCCATTGATGGGGATAAATAATTTTGTCGAGCAGTTTGTAATAATGCACTAAAAGTCGCACAGGCCAATTTGAGGCACAAAATTCAGGTGTTGAAGTTGCAGTAGTCATGTTACAAACATTTCCAGAATCAAATACCTCTAAAATCTGTATTATATAGAGTCAGGATCTGTTGACACCAGGTGTCAACGAATTCGTTGACACCAAATCCCAACCACTCAGATCGATTTAATCTAAAGGTTTCAATTTATTCACTTACGAATGTCACGTGACATTTTCTTCTTTCTTTTCACACTGTCTTCCCCCTTTTCTAAATTATATTATTTAAAATATATTATTTTGGCATAATTGTGTTGTTTTTAGAAATTTTAGAAAAATACGTCTTTTAAGAAAATACTATGTGGGATTTCTTATTTGATTAGGATTTCATGATACTTGATTAATAATTTATTTTGTATATTTTTATCTTTTGGCCATAAATAATTTTTAGGCATCTTATGCAATTCAAATTTTTAGCATAATTAACACTATTGTGATTTTGACTATTTCAGAAAGTATCCCAAACTTGACTCAAATGAACATTCCGTCCTAAAGAAGCGCTATATATTCATCAAAGGAATACTCTTTGTTATATTAGCAAAAAAAAAAAAAAGAATACTCTTTGTTTGATTTATAAGCCGAGTACAAGTAGAGATCATCAATTTCTCAAAAGAAATGGAGAACTCCATTACTAAGGTTTTGGGATGTACAAAATTCTAATTATGTCGCCAGTTTAGAAATACACGTCTTTAACAATCCAAAACTATGAGTAATAGAGCTCTCCATTTCCTTTGAGAAATGGAGAGTATCTCTATCTGGTAAGTACCCCTGTCAAAATGGGTCCTTACTCGTCAAAATGAACACTCTTGGATTTTCTACTTCACTGCATAGTGCATACATAGTATACAAGCTTTGAAGCATTGCTGAGAGTCAAAGATTAAATAATGGGAACAAATTATTGCGACCTGTATGCATTATAAGATTGTAGTCCAAGGGAAATCCCAAGAAGCAAAGGAGTAGACAGAATTAAACAAAAAATATGAAAGAAAATTACCTCTTCTTGAAGCAAAGTAGAAAGATTTTCAGTTGAAACCAGGTCATGAATTTCCGTCAAAAGCTGATTATCTGTGATGCCAGCCCATGTTGTAGATGGCAAGGACAGTATAAGCACTGTTAGAACATCAGTGCTAGCTGGGTGCATCCTAATGTTCTTTTTGCTAGAGCAAGTGCAACATAATTTCCCAGATGATGAAGGAATCAACACATCAACCCCTTGCTCAGTGTTACCATTTACCACAGTTCCACTAACCATTGTTATTGATTTGTCATCTTCAGCATTCCAACATTTAGTACATGTTTCTGGACAGCAATATGCTGCTGATGAGCTAAGTTTTCCATCTAAAATTTCTGCTCCTTGGCAACAAACACTTGCAGCAATGGCAGGTAAGGTGTCTCCATCACCTGAAGTTAGTTTCTGTCTTCCACAAGAACTTGAGAGAAAAGAGGACACGTGTTTGAAAAGCCTTGTTTCCTGCACCTGTCCCAATACCTCTTCCTGCATAATCAAAAAAGTTAAACAGGTTATGAGACAGAGTAAAATGAATAAACCACGACTAGTTGAGATGAAACATATTAAACCTTGACAGCGAGCCTTGTTTTCTCTTCTGCACTTAAACTTGAATCACCATCCTCTCGCCTCCTGATCTCTGCAACCCATTTGATGAATTCTTCAAAATTAGATGGCAATGATGTGAATATAACTGAAAGAACCTTATGAATGTCTTTCACATCCTCTGATTTTAATAGAAAAGGGACATCATCCATTAGGAATTTTGCAATACTATTCCAACTCTCATGTTTGCAACTCTGCAAGATCAGAAGAAGGATATGACATATCCAACCCACACCTACATAAACTATAAAATATACAAGAATACTACAACCCACACCATCATTAACAATAAAGAATGCAAGCATGCTGTGTAAACAATGTAACACCCAAACTGATATTATTTACTTTATGATGAAGTGTTAAATTCAAACTCGCTATATAAAGGAAGGAAAAATACCAGAGTATAAAGCATGCCAGGTTCCCTATGTGGCCTTGATACGAGCATGAACCTGAAGAGGTAATTAGCAAAATCACATATAATTGACAAAAAAATGACCTGACAGTGTTTAAAGTTTAAACCATGTAATGAATAGAAAAATCATGAAGTTTGCTTAAATTGCCCAGGTCCATCAATAGATATCTAATATCTTTTGTAAAAATAATTTGTTACGTTCATTAGCACCAACCCTTGGGAAAAAAGGATTTGCAATTGTTGATCTCAACCTTCCACACATTCTAACAGTTTTGTCTCACAAAGAAAGTAAAAATTTCTAACAATAGGATTTACAAGATTACAAGGTCAATGAAAAATATTTGTCAAAAACAAAAGGACAGTGGAAAATTGCATGAAGTTTATACAAGAAAGTTTACCCCCTAGATTGTCCAGTGGATTCATCGATATAATTCATGCCTTCCCAAAGGAGTGTAAGTGGAACCCAGTGGGGAGGATACTTAAAACGTGCAACATCCAAAATTAATGCCATGTCCTTTCCAGCATGATAGCCTCCAATAGGAGAAAAGTGGCCATTTCCAGTCTGTCATGAATAATCAAGTAAACATCGTCCGCATTTCATCAACAATCAAATATATGCAACAATATAGTTTACCAAATTAAATTTATGGTAAAAGGCAGAATCAACAAGGTTTTACATGAACTAACTAGCATGCAAGGTGTTCAAAAATGAATGATGAAACCTAGAAAGCTTTTGTATTTTCTATTTAAGTCAAAGTAAGTTCCATAAGCAAACCACGTACATACTTGTTTGAGAGCAGCTCTGTGGTATGATGAGATTACATGACAGTCGTCAGATGTTGAACACTTGAGGACATATTTACGAAAATCATGAATGCTGCTCTGACTTGCATGAAAGGCATCAACTTTGGCTCCAGCACAATGAGCCAAGCATACAAGTTTCCCAAATGAGATACCTCTGGCTTTGACCGTTTGTAAAGGTTCGCAACAGTCCAACATGGATTCGTCAAACCATCTCCATGGTCCTGCAGATGAATTGCCCAAAAGGCAAATACATTGCCAAACAGAAGTGGATTCAATCTTTAGTTATAAATTTGCAAAATATAATGCTAACAAGTGTCTTAAGGGCATTGTTTAAAGAACCAAAAAAAAGTAACTTTTGGATAGAAATATGATGTGATTATTACTTCGACAATAACTTGAGTTGTATTTCCGAGACAAAATTTCCGATTATGGATTCCTAAAACAATGCCCTTGGGCACTTGTTAGCATGACCCATATAAAAAAGGCACTTTTGCTGCACACCAGATGCTAAACTAAATTGCTAAACTATAGGATAAATGTGACAGTCAAAGATGAATAAGGGAAATAAACAAAGCATAAACAGAGTTTGTAAACATACACTTGATTTTATCATTCTTAACCAAATCAAATAATTGAATTTAATATATTTAAATAAGATCAAAACAGAACATGTTGTGAATTGTGACCTGAATAAGGTTAAGCACCTTGGAAGTTGATTGATATGTGTTCTTGCTAAGATTTATAGGGCATACCTTGCCGACGATATGCTGTAATCAGAGTCTAAGAGTTTCGTATCTATGGGATAAAAGTGAATGAATTAGGGTTTTTCCTATGGTCCATATATATATAGAGGTGGGGTACCAACGACCTTCCTCATCTTGGGCCTGATTGTGGCCATCTAACTAGGAAGCTAGTTGCTACACTCACTCCTAATGCTTATCAAATTCTCAGTGATGGACCTTATATGATAAGCGCAGAGTAGGTATCTCAACTCAAGGACATATCAGTCAGTCCAATATTTGTTCTGCAATGATTATGGATTAAAATCAATGTTAATGTTGCAGGTGGCCCAATAGGTAGACTCTAATTCTAATACCATATTAGACCTAACTAACTAATCCTTAAAAATCCAACACAGACACTGACTGCATATCCTAAATATGTGAACCAGATACGTCAAGGAGACATACCTTTCCATTTCCTGCCAGGATCAATGGCAAGAGCATTGAGGACCATGGAGAGACTAGCGAGTCCACAGAAAGCGGGTTCGGATTGAGTTTGGAAATAAGAGACCAATCTATAAAAACCTTCCATTGTACCGTTTTGAATGCCTTCAAGAAAGAGTTGCTTGCCATGAGAAGAAGCGAAATCAACGGAAGGAGGTGAAGGAAGAAGCCTTCTATACAAACCCGCCATCGCCGCCATTCTATTCTATTCCAATTATCAAAATTCACCTGATGATGATAAATACAAACAAGTAAACGCTTTACCGGCACTTCTTTTCTTTCTTTTTGAGTCAAATTTTTTTTAAGATATTTTATTTAGAGATACTTTTTTTTTTAAATACTTTAGAGATATTATTTGTTAGTTTATTTGAATATTATTTTGTATATTCGTTTGAATTATGTTAAAAGACACGATAAATATTAACACATAATAATATCTACTCATTTTCACTCTCAATTTTTGTTAACAAGTTAAAATATTATCAAATTAAGATAACTAGGTATCAGAATTACCACCAAGGATATTACAATAAAGTTTATCAATAATGAGGTGGTAATAAAGCAAATATCACATCTACTGCATGAAATGAATGTGAAGAAAAAAAATTATTTTCACCGTTCTTAAATTATATGAGGTTTTAAGCATTTCACATGTATTAAGAAATATAATTACAATGTTTACACTTTCGGCCTCCTCATTGCCGCAAGGTGTTGAAATTGTGGAGACTCTTGTGGGGGCGGCTGGTCCTTCAAAAGTTGCATCGAATGAGGTGCCTTGCAAGGATAATTCAAAGTTACCTGCACATGCTCTTGAGGGTGAGAATGATACCAAGACGGGTTCGGTCGGGAACTTCAGGACCGTGGAGTTTGGAATGGGTTAATAGAGTGAATAACGAGGACCTCGGGGTGTCTTGTTTACCTAAGAAGACGGCAGTTGATATTTCTTCATCTCAAGGTGCTCCGTGAATTACTAAGAAGAAGGGTAGTGGTTACCTATGTCATTGCACTCAAAGCTTAAAACGCATTGCTAAACTTTCTGATAAAGACCGTAAAGAGGTTATTTGTGCTTTGCAAAGGACTACTAAACAACGGAGGGCTGTTTCTAAGGCAAAGGTATCATCTAATGCTCTTTCTTCTAATAGTGGGTCACAATCATCTGTCAATAACGATTGGGGGAATTGGTTGGTGCTTCATAGTAAAGAAAAGGCGAGGTCTGATGATGTTATTAATATTGGGAAGGCGGTAGGCCTGAAGTTTGAGGGAGATAAAAATAATATGTTTGATGTTTTGTCAGGGGGAGGGAGTAAAAATAATAATGGTGGAGGTAAGGGTGTGTAGGTCGTGTGTGTGTTATAGGTGGGGGAAGGGGTTTGTTGTTGGTGAAGTCTGTTTATAATGAAAATAATTTCTTGGAATGTACGGGGGTTAGGGAGTTTTGAAAAAAAGAGGGATGTGTGTCAGTTGGTGCGGGAGAAAAAACCTTTTATTCTTTGTATTCAAGAAACGAAGTTATTTGTTTTTGATGCTACTGTATGCAAGTCTATTTGGCCTGATGAATATGTTGATTTTTCTTTCCAACCTTCTTTGGGAGCTTCTGGAGGTTTAGTTACTCTTTGGGATGTTAAGGAGGTAGAAGTGTGGTCGTCTATGTCTTTTGACCATATTTTGGTGATTTTAGGCCGGTTTTTGAAGACTGGTGAGCCTTTTGTTCTGTTAAATGATTATGCCCCTTGTGATGTTAACCGTCAGCAGGTCCTCTGGAATAATTTATCTAACAGACTAGGTTCTTTTATTGATTAGAATGTTTGCATTTGTGGGGATTTCAATGATGTCCGTTGTTTAGAAGAACGTCGAAGTGTTGGTACTGTTTTTAACCAGGTGTGGAGCGCTAATTTTAATAATTTTATCGAAGGAAATCTGTTGGTGGAATTTCCTCTCCAGGGCCGCAAATTCACGTGGTTTCGGGGGGATGGGAAGTCTATGAGTCACATTGATCATTTTTTACTATCTAAAAGTTGGCGAGTGACGTGGCCTAATTGTGTGCAGCTTGCCATGTCACGTGGTTTGTCGAATCACTGCCCTTTGGTTCTTTCTATTGATGATGAAAATTGGGGCCCTTGTCCTTTACGTATGTTAAAGTGCTAGGAGTATTTTCCTGGTTATAATAATTTTGTCAGAGATAAGTGGAGGTCTTTTCAGTTGGAAGGATGGGGTGGTTATGTTTTGAAAGAAAAATTAAAATTACTCAAAGTGGCGTTGAAGGAATAGCATCAGAGTCATACTCATGATATTCTTGCAAGGTTAGTGTGTTTGAAGGAAAAAATAGAGGTTTTAGATTTGAAAGGGGAGACAGTCATCTTATGTGAAGAAGAAATTGAAGAGTTACATGATTATACAAAAGAGTTGTTTTCCTTATCTCACATTAATTCTAGTATTCGTTGGCAACAGTCAAGAATTCAATGGTTACGTGAAGGGGATGCAAATACAAAGTTTTTTCATGGAATTATGTCAAACAGACGGCGTAGAAATTTAATTCCTTTCTTTCTTGTGAATGGAGTGCTCGTTGAAGGGGTTGAGAATGTGCGTAACGCGGTGTTCACTCATTTCTCATCGCATTTTCAGCCCCAGCATGCGAACCGCCCCAGTATGGAATCTCTTCATTTCCGCTCTTTGTCCTATAGAGAGGGGGCGCTGTTGATAAGGCATTTCTCAGTGGAGGAGGTGAAAGCGGCGGTGTGGGATTGTGATAACTTTAAATGCCCGGGCCATGATGGGGTTAATTTTGGATTCATAAAAACTTTCAGGGACATGTTGAAGGATGATGTGATGCGTTTCTTGATGGAGTTTCATAAGAATGGAAGGTTGGCTAAAGGAATAAATAGCACTTTCATCGCTCTTATTCCTAAGGTTGACAATCCACAACGTTTGAATGATTTTCGTCCGATATCGTTGGTTGGTAGTATGTACAAAATTTTGGCAAAGGTTCTTGCTAATAGGCTTCGGTCAATGATTGGTTCTGTTGTGTCGGATTCACGGTCTGCTTTCGTTAAAGGTCGACAAATTTTGGATGGCATTCTGGTGGCAAATGAAATAGTGGATGAAGCTCATAGGTGTAAGAAAGATTTGATTTTGTTCAAGGTGGATTTTGAGAAGGCCTACGACTCAATTGATTAGGGGTACTTGGATGAGGTGATGTTGAAAATGGGTTTTCCGACTATTTGGCGTAAATGGATAAAAGAGTGCGTTGGAACAGCCACCGCGTCAGTCTTGGTTAACGGGTCTCCAACATATGAGTTCTCTTTGGGGAGGGGCCTGAGACAGGGTGACCCTCTCTCGCCTTTTTTGTTTCTTTTAGCTGCTGAGGGGTTTCACGTGTTGATGGAATCTTTATTTGCTAATAATCTTTTCAAAGGCTATAAAGTGGGCAGCAATGACACAACAATAGTATCTCATTTACAAATTACAGATGACACTTTAATTTTGGGTGAAAAATCATGGGCGAATATCCAGGCTATGCGTGCAATTCTACTTCTTTTTGAAGCATTATCGGGTTTGAAGGTGAACTTTTCTAAGAGCCACTTAGTAGGCGTTAATGTCGCAAACTCCTAGCTGTCGGAGGCAGCTATGGTGTTGAGTTGTAAGGTGGGTGCTATTCCTTTTGTGTACCTGGGGTTGCCTGTCGGAGGTAACACTCGCAGCTTGTCTTTTTGGGACCCGATCATTAACCGTATAAAATCTAGACTGTCGGGGTGGAAATCGAAACACTTGTCTTTGGTTGGTCGCCTGGTCTTGCTGAAGTCTGTCCTGTCGTCTCTGCCTGTTTATGCTCTATCTTTTTTCAGGGCTCCGTCAGGTATTGTCTCCTCTATTGATTCTATTTTAAATTGTTTTTTATGGGGGGGAGGGGGTGACGACCACGGGAAAATTACTTGGGTGGATTGGAACATTGTTTGCAGGAGCAAGGAGGTTGATGGATTGGGGGTAAGGAGAATTAGGGAGTTTAATCTAGCGTTGTTAGGGAAATGAAGTTGGAGATTGTTGGAAGATACTGATAGTTTATGGTTTAGGATGTTGTCGGCAAGGTATGGTGTCGAGGGAGGGAGGTTGAAGGGGGGTGGCCGTGAGACTTCCTTATGGTGGCGTGATTTGTATGCCTTATGTAGGGAAGAGTGGTTCATAGACCATGTCAGCCGATCAGTGGGTAATGGAAAACAAATAGTTTTCTGGTCGGATGTTTGGATAGGTGGGATGTCTTTTAGAGAAAGGTTTAGCAGGTTATATGACTTATCGCTGCTTAAGGACAAATCGGTGTTTGATATGTGTCAATTAGGGTGGGGGGATGAGGGAGAGGTGTGGAGGTGGAGGCGAAGGTTGTTTGCAAGGGAGGAGGAGGTAGTGGGGGAATTTACGTTATTACTTCAAAATGTGATTTTACAGGTTGACAAAGATGACAGGTGGATATGGACTTTGGAATCCTCTAAAGCTTTGACTGTTCGTAGTGCCTATAACTTTCTGACTACTCATCAACCTATTGCGTCCCCGGTGGAAGTTTCCTCTCTTTGGCATAAGGATGTGTCTCTTAAGGTTGTGTTGTTCGCTTGACGGTTATTTCGTGATAGGTTGCCTACTAAAGACAATCTGCTTCATCGCGCTGTCATTGATCATGATTCCAGGATGTGTGATGTAGCATATTTACGTATATCAAAAGTAAGTATTTATGTATCGTCTCCTCAGGGACTAGTGCGATATCCTGGATTGTTCGACATCAATTACCATTTTAAGTTGATAGATAATTTGTTTGTTTGTTTAAAAACCTAAATATCT